>Ga0307514_10004945_pt1 | contig 12097 bp, 13 predicted proteins | sample 16_EM_MG_FD_203088 | JGI IMG/M metagenome (GOLD analysis project Ga0307514, IMG submission 203088) | Populus trichocarpa ectomycorrhiza microbial communities from riparian zone in the Pacific Northwest, United States - 16_EM | ecosystem: Host-associated > Plants > Roots > Unclassified | place...
TTACCCCCCCCCCGGGGCGCCGCCCCCCCCGGGTCCCCCCCCCCAGCAGATGCAATACCCAACCCAGCCCCCAGTCGGAATTTCCCAGCCAATTCACCAGACTGTTTACAACCCCAATGTACCACAGAAGCAAGTATCAGGTGTTATCTCTGATACCATCGGAAGTTTCAATGGTGGGAGCTATAGGATCGATCACAGAGATTGCAATACTCTCTTGAGTATCCAGCTCGCTATTGGGTGCCCTATTTACGGCAAACCTGGTATGCGCATCTTCGCTTATCTAACCTTGAGCTTCTGTTGATTAGATATCCCCGGTGTAGGTGCTATGGTTGCCATGTCTCCCTCTGTTACCCTCAAGGGTCACTTTAAACTTTCTTGGCGGAAGATGTTTGCTGGTGGCGATATGGCACAATCGTCTTATACTGGCCCTGGTGAAGTTCTCCTCGCCCCACCAGCCCTCGGTGATATTGTCCCTATACGTATTGAGAAACAGCAAACCTGGTCGCTCAGTAGAGATGGGCACTTAGCGCATACCCAAGGTGTCACTTGCGAGATGAAGAGCCAGGGATTTAGCAAGGCAATGTTCTCTGGAGAAGGTTTGTTTGTTATTAAAGCTGGCGGAGAAGGTGTTTTGTTTGTTACTAGTTTGGGGGCAATTATACAGAAGAACGTAAGTCGCTCGACAATGAATTGCAATCACCTTCTGGCCCGGGGATTGAAGAATTAACCTCACTAATATATAGCTGATACCCGATGAAACCTACATCGTCGACAATGACCATTTGGTTGCATGGAACTGCAAGTATTCCATTGAGCGTGTAGCCAGTGGTAATTTCATCAGCAGCGCCATGACTCAAGAAGGATTGGTTTGCAAGTTTACTGGTATGTGACTCGCGCGCAGGAAGATATTACTTACGATTCGTATTCCTCTTACCCCGTAATTCTTGCTGACACAAGCCAAGGACCCGGTACCGTGTTTTTCCAAACAAGAAATCCCACTGCTTTTGGCGCATGGATCGCAAGCCATATGGGAGGTGGCGGGTAAGTTCGATTTCTAGTATATCTGATGCACTTGCCTACTCCTCCTATCCCGTTCTAAACTATGTGCGTGCGGAAATTATAGGAGGTGAGATAACACAACTACCCAACTGAATGACAATATATCCTGGTACATACATCCTTATTATCAACCAATCACCCTTGTTTGTTTGTTTGATTACAGTCCTTTACATACACATATTTATCTAGTTATGTAATTATATGGCTAATACCATGTGATGTCTTGGGCATGTTGCTCTATTGGTTACGAACTCATATCTGATTCTGTGTTATATACATCTAGCGGCGGCGGGGGCGGCGGTCTGTTGGGAGCTTTGGCTTAGGTGTGAGCCTCGGTGGGTTCACCTGGCATGTGTCTACTGGGTATTGTTGCGAACTCACACAGCATCCATATTTGCGATTGCATGTTGGGTTGCAAGAGAGCTCTTTGTATGATGAAAATCGTTCATGCATTTTTGACAAAGCTGTTTGGAAAGCATTTGTTTTAAGTAATGTATACCTATAGTTGACGCTTGGGGTAATTTATGGCTTTGCTCATCCTGTTTTTGAATGTATGACCAAGTTTTTATTCCTTCTTCATGCTATTTGCCACGTGAATCTGATTAGTGGGGCACATATACCAAGTTACCCTGACGTCGACCTGTATGTGTTCTTTAGGAGCATCTAGAACATCAAAATATCAACTAGTGATGATGTAAGTCTCAAACAAATACTTTCCGGTCGATCTTGCACATGTCCGAATCTTATCCTGGGAATGTCAAATCATAAACGCGGCATAAAAAAAATTAAATCGCATAATATTAATGCCACGAGTTTCAAGAACAGATATCACCTATACCCAACATATACGATAAAGATGCCTGGAAGAGGTTTGGAATTTGGCGCTAATAGTCCCTTCAACTGAGGGGAAGTGGGTCCCTCGAGTTGCGGGTTAGGCGTGATGTGCTCTTTTCCTGAGGGGCGAGAACGAGTTCTATTAAGAAGTGCTCTGAATATATGTGTTACAATTTTAATGACAAAATAATTACCCTGAATCATATGACACATCATTTTCTGCTGATATCCCTAGGCCTGCATCCATACTACATACACTCGTACACTCAACACAAGACTACCCTCACAGTGCAATGCTGGCAATGGCCACCAAGCAAGACAGTATTCTGCGTGGACAATTTACAGGTAGGCTTCCTATCTTTTAGATGCCAATCCTACTATATTAGCTGCAAATTGTCTATCTAACGTTCCTGTTCTCACTGACTTAAGGCCTAGGAAGAGTGTTTGTTTTACTGGATCACCAGAAACGGTATCCAAGAGTGCTCGCTGGGCTTGCAGAATGTGATCGCGTTAATTGATGAGATTCTCGCTGGGACCGGGCATGGGTTGTACCTCAATCGTTGCACTCTTACAGGATACTTTTCTGGAGGTGGTGGAGTCAGTCCGGGGGTTGGAGCACATTTTAGCATTACCAAAAGTGGATATCATGAAATGGCTGCCATTCAGAAATTGTTGATATGGGGGATTTCTTCGGCGAAGTGCCGGAAGTGCATGTACTGCATGATGCAATCAATTCAAGGTATGCTTGAGGGCACTATGTACATACAGTATATACCAGTAGGACACTTCTTTTTTTTCATTCCATTCATTCTGTTCTCCGCTCTCAGGTCGGTTCTAGGCCATGGGTTCCTCTTTTTTTTTTTCTCACTATCGGGTGAGGTTTATTTTTACCCTAAGATGCAATGATGGTACCGCATCCACTGTCTCCATGTCGCTTTTTAAGACATAGGCTGAGCTCACGCCGGAAAGTCGATATACAAGGTCAAAAAAAACGACATGGAGTGTTCTTTCTCAGTGGATGTAATACCAAATAACTGAAGGTTTTTTTTGCGAATAAGGGAAGGTTTATGTCCGTTAAACCACGTGCCCGCTGTCTATATCTACAAAAAGTGTATGCAGGGCGGTGGCGAGACATACATGCCCTACGAGAGGTATGTAGGTACATCAATCTTGTCTTCAGCCCTACGGAAACATGTTGGCGACTTCGATGCATTACAATTTCACACCTAGGTATTTTCCTATCTGTATAAAACGAGGGCAGATACAAAGGTAGTTTACTCTTGTTACATGAACCATTCAATCCTTGAAACACCCACCAGTCTCCCAAGGCCCTAAAAAAGATAATGCACGACCTTCCCATCCTAAATTACTTAACGTTCAAGGAAAAAGGGAAGGGTAGATCCCAGGCTTTGGAGACATGGAAAGTAGGATGAGTAGTAGAGAAGCCAGTTGAGTAGATCTCTAAATAGAGGTATATAAATTAGTAACTTAACAGGTATATGCATCTAGGTAAGAAGAACCAAAGAAACACACTAATGTGCAAGAAGAAAAGAAGAAAAAACCATAGCTGGCAAAATCAAAAAAGAGTATCCTACCCTGCACCGGCACGCCCTCTAGCAGTAATAATAGTGAAACGCTCAAAAAATAACACCAAGGAGACATCTATAAATAGACTTACGAATCGAAACTGCGACCAGAGCACGGGGTAAAAAAATAAAAAAATAAAAAACCAAATGGAAGCCCCCACTATCCCATCCCATCCCATACCATCCCACCAAACCTTTACCTGAATCGCCGATCTCATGCTGTTGGATATCATGATAAACGAAACAAAGGAAAGAGAGAACAGGTTGAACGAAAGTAAACTCGTATATGCTGTAGAATGAATTTGTCGTAAAAATTGCAGTGCCTAGGGTAGAGTTGAAATGGCCAGCACTGCCTGGATAGAATACAGTTATACCCTGGTCATATCCAAACTCACAGCCCATACTTAGGGCATCATAATATCTCGCATAAAGTTACCTATGGTATCCAGCCAGGATAGCACTCAACTACCATTGTATACTACGACATCCGGCCTCGCTTGTTTCCACTAAATTCCATTCCAGCATAGGCCGCCTTCTCTTTCTCTGCCATCGCTGCAAGCTCTAGAAAGTCCAGTGGGAACCGACGTTTCCAAGCACCTGATGAATTCCTATGTGACGAAGGAGAGAAATTGCTATGGCTGATGTGATGTAGAGTTTGTTCACCTGGAGACGATGTTGACATAGGTGAATCCGGCATTGTGTCAGGAAGTTCGATATCTTCTAGATATGGAGCCTTTGGTGGTGGCGGAACATGCCTAGGGAGATGGCGGTTTGAGCGAAAGGAGAATGATTGTGGGATTTCCTTTGGTACTGGATTGTTGACCTCTGGTTGGGATGGTGAGGTAGGAATGTTGTCATATGAGGGTGAAGAAGTTGGGTCTGATCGCGCATGTTGCTCTTGTGGTTGTGGTCCTGCTAGAGGTTCTGATTCTCTCATGGGTGAACTAGAGGGGGCTGTTCTAGACTGCCCTCTTTCATCCTCACTTTCGTCGACTGGATCGTTCCGACGTGCCTCACTTTCCCCATCCTCCCCTGTTTTCCTCCGCCTAGAAAGACCCCATTCTCGAATTTTGATGACTTCGCTGTTGGCGTATATCCGATCACTATTGATTAGGTGCAATAAGTCGTCGAGTGCATCTTGATAACCTTGCTTCCGAGCTTTTTCTATTTCTGTATTGGCCGATTTGTAAAGGGTAGTGACGGACATAGCAGCTTGCTTGAATGCCGACATGAGAGCAGCTGGAGGATACTCATATTGGGGGTTTTGGGAATTTCTGCTTTGGGCGGGGAGTGTTGATGAGAGAGATGTGAGATCCATCCCGATGTGCGTTCCCAGTTGTTGGGTTCGGGTTGTTGTTTTGGCCTAGTCGGTTGGAGTAGGGCAACGAAAATCCCGAAATGAAATGACCAACTAAATGACCGTGGGGCACAAACGTTACCTATCTGTGCGGAGAGTGGTATGGGAGAATGTCAGGGAAAAAGGGGATTGGTGAGGCTCTGAGTGGTGAGAGGGCGGAAATTTCTATTACCACCAAGTGTGTTCGTTGTTTGTTGAATTCTTGCGTAAGGATGAAAAATGTAGGTGAGCACAGAAGAATGGAGGCCAGCGTCAGGCCAGGCTGATACTCTGGATGTTGCTAGTGCTGTCGATTGGACATGTGCAGCGAGGGGACGAAAAAGAGTGGGTTGGGACCAGTGGATATTATCACGGGACTAGGCGGCTTGGCTCGGTCAGCACATTACCTACAGAATACCTATCCCCCACGTGTGGGTGGCGCAGATGTCGGTAAATTGATCGCGTCCGCACAATATTTTTTTGCCGGCACCAGCCACAGACGCGGTCTTGGTGGTAGCGGGTTCAAGGTTCCAAGCTAGCTTATTTTTGTAGAGGTTCATCCTCCAACATCTCTGATCTTACAATTCCTCTGCATAGATACGCCAGTCAACTTGCACCTTTTTTTCCGCACCCGTACACACATTTCTTCTCGAGTAGTCTGCTTGACAGCATCACCAGCAATACATATAAACTTGCAGCAGGGATGCCGAGAGCGAAGAAAGTTGTGACGGACTCCGAACCCGAGCCATCTGCGCCGGCCTCATCCGTCGACACGCCAGTTGGCAACCATGATGAGAGCTACCCGGCCTCCGGCGGCTCAGAGGATGAAGCAGATGGGGGGATTCAACGAGAAGAGGATGGGGATGTAGCTATGGAGGTAAGTGCGACGGTACGCTCAGACAAATGATACGCGGTGTGCAAACTTACCGATGCTAATTTCTATACATTAGGATGCTGATAACAATGTAGAAACCGCCGCCATACCCTAAAATCAATCCCTAGTTTGATAAGATTGCTAAACTAGTTAATAGGCAGACGACGATGAGTCGGGCTCAGAAGTAGTAGCCAATGGAAGGCGGAGGAGGTCGGATGTCACGAATCTACGGAATAAAGAGTTTGGTAATAAGCACACCAAGCTCGACAGGACGAAGGTATGGTGAACACTGGGTGGCGCAAGCAAGGATGGGTACTGACAGCACGATGTGTGGAATTCAGACTTCGGACTCTGCCAAGCGATACACATACCTGCTTGGACTGACAGGTATTACCATTTTGGAGCAAAATGGACCTTAATGTGCTGACTTTCAACTAGATCTTTTCCGACATTTCATTGGCAACAACGAGGAGTTCAAGAGGGTAATTGAAGAGACAGACCAGAAAAAGTCGATGGGCAAAAATGGTGGTGACCATAGGCGGAGAAGGACTGAGCAAGAAGAGGATGAAGAGTTGCTACAGGATGAGAAGGAAGGTGGCGAGGATGGGGGCACAATTTTTACAGAATCACCATCATGTAGGTTATTTCACCTCCTAGAGGTTATATATAGGGAATACTGACATTGCCGCTTTACAGACATTAAGGGTGGAACGATGCGAGACTATCAGATTGCTGGTCTTAACTGGCTGATATCACTTCATGAGAATGGTATTTCGGGTATTTTGGCAGACGAGATGGGGCTCGGAAAAACACTTCAGACAATATCTGTGAGTTTTGTGGATGAATACTGGTAGGATCATCTTCTAACTCTGTTTAGTTCCTTGGGTACCTCCGTTACGTCCTAGGAATTAACGGTCCGCATCTCGTCATGGTTCCCAAATCTACCTTGGACAACTGGAAGCGAGAATTCGAGAAATGGACACCTGAAGTTAAAGTCCTGGTGTTGCAAGGGGCCAAAGATGACCGGGCCAAACTCATCAACGACCGTGTCTTGACGTCTGACTTCGATGTGCTAATTACTTCGTATGAAATGGTTCTCCGGGAGAAAGCACATTTGAAGAAATTTGCTTGGGAGTATATCATTGTTGATGAAGCTCACAGGATCAAGAACGAGGAGTCATCGCTAGCTCAAATTATTAGGTTATTCCATTCTAGGAACAGGTTGCTGATCACTGGTACCCCTCTACAAAACAACTTACACGAGCTTTGGGCCTTACTGAACTTCTTACTCCCTGATGTGTTCGGTGATTCAGCAGCGTTCGATCAATGGTTCGAGAACCAAGGTGGTGACCAGGACATGGTTGTCAAACAACTTCACAAAGTCCTACGGCCCTTTTTACTGCGAAGAGTCAAAAGTGACGTGGAAAAGAGCCTACTACCGAAGAAGGGTACGTAAAAACGCTTATCGAGTTTTGAGGATGGGCCAACTGATCAAGTTTCCAGAGCTTAATCTCTACATCGGTATGTCTGAAATGCAAGTTAAATGGTATCAGAAAATTCTCGAGAAGGATATAGACGCTGTAAATGGTGCTGCCGGAAAGAGAGAATCCAAGACTAGGCTTCTCAACATCGTCATGCAGCTTCGGAAGTGCTGTAACCATCCATATCTCTTCGAGGGAGCAGAGCCTGGACCTCCATACACTACAGATGAGCACTTGGTTTTCAATTCTGCAAAGATGGTTATGCTCGACAAGATCCTCAAGCGCATGAAATCTCAAGGATCTCGTGTCCTTATCTTCTCGCAAATGAGCAGAATGCTTGATATCTTGGAGGATTACTGTCTTTTCCGTGAATACGCCTACTGCAGAATTGACGGTGGTACAGCACACGAAGACCGTATTGCCGCCATCGATGAGTATAACAAACCTGACAGTGAGAAGTTTGTCTTCTTGCTGACCACGAGGGCTGGTGGTTTGGGTATCAATTTAACGACTGCGGACATTGTTATTCTTTACGACAGTGATTGGAACCCACAGGCAGATTTACAGGCTATGGATCGTGCCCATAGAATTGGGCAGAAAAAGCAAGTGCATGTCTTCCGCTTCATCACGGAGAATGCCATTGAAGAGAAAGTTCTTGAGAGGGCAGCCCAGAAATTGCGTCTTGATCAGCTTGTCATTCAACAAGGCCGTGCTCAGCAGGCGGCGAAGCAGGCAGCGTCCAAGGACGAGTTGCTGAACATGATTCAGCATGGTGCAGCAGAGATCTTCAATCCCGAGACGAAGGGCAAGCACATCACAGGGCCTGAGCTCACAGATGATGACATCGATGCGATTTTCAAGCACGGGGAGGAGCGGACGAAGGAACTTAATGACAGGTATTCTAAGTTGGGGATAGACGATCTCCAGAAGTTTACCAGTGATTCAGCGTATGAGTGGAACGGAGAGGACTTTGCAAAGATCAAGAAGCCCACAATTGGTATGGCATGGATCAACCCGGCAAAGCGTGAGAGGAAGGAGGCCCATTACTCGATCGATAAGTACTATCGAGGGATGTTGAACCCTGTAAGCGCAAAACCAACTGAACAAAAACCAAAAGCACCTAAGGCACCTAAGCAGGTCAACGTTGCGGACTTCCAGTTCTATCCACCTAGACTGGTGGAGCTACAGGAGAAGGAGACTGCATACTTCAGGAAACAGCAGGGTTATAAGGTTCCAGCACCAGAGGTTGGTGAAGACGATGACGCCTCGGAGCGTGAAAATGAGCGCGCATTGGAACAAGAAATCATTGACAATGCTGTCCCGCTCACCGAGGAAGAAGAGAAGGAGAAGGCTGAGTTAGCCGAGCAAGGTTTCAGCAGCTGGATCCGCCGCGAGTTTCAGCAATTCATTCAGCTCTCTGCAAAGTACGGGCGTAGCGCGTATGTCAATATTGCTTCTGAGATGGAGTCTAAGACGGAAAAGGAAGTCCGTACCTACGCAAAGGTCTTCTGGGATAGATATACCGAACTGTTCCAATACGAGCGGTACATCAACCAGATTGAGCAGGGAGAGGAGAAGACTCGTAAAGTCAATGCACAGAAGAAGATGCTGAGGAAGAAGATGGAGATGTACCGTGTTCCCCTAGTTCAGCTTAAGATCAACTACACCGTTTCAACTACGAACAAGAAAGTCTATACGGATGAAGAAGACCGGTTCCTGCTCTGCCAGTTGGACAAGCATGGCCTGGATGCGGAGAACTTGTATGAGAAGATCAGGGATGAGATCAGAGAGAGTCCGTTATTTAGGTTCGATTGGTTCTTTTTGTCTAGGACCCCCATTGAGATTGGTAGGAGATGCACTACATTGATCAGTACTATCGTAAAGGAGTTCGAGGAGAAGGATGGTACTGGTAAAGAGAATAAAGAGAGTGCCCCGGCAACGAATGGGAAAGGGGCAGAGAGGAAGGGGGTCAAGGGCAGGGAGAGGGATGAAGAAGAGGAGGAAATTGAGGCGCCAGTGACCAAGAAGGGGAAGACCGGGCATAATGGAACAACGACCCCGTCTGGGAAGGGTGTAGCAAAGCCCCCACTGAAAGTAAGGCCCCCCCCAGCGCAATGTAGCTAAATAGCATAATAGAGATAACTAACATCTCGTTTAGAACAAGCAAGTTGAGAATGCAAAATCCTCTGCGGCGGCCACAAAGGTGAACAACTCAAACGCAACTTCTCGAGCCACTAGTGTTGTCTCGACTGCATCCTCGACTGCACCAAAAAGTAAAGCAAAGTCTGGAGGGAGGAAGAAGTAGAAAGATGGATGGATGGAATGCGTTGTTTTCATGGGTAAGGGAAAGTTTCTCTTAATGCTTGTTTGGTTTTGAATGGGAAATGTTTCTACGTCGTTTTAGTGAATGAAATCCATTACTTAGATTCTAATTAGTCAGGCTGTTTCCCCAGAGCATAATTATTTAGCGTAGGTAGATAAGAGTCTGGACACGAGATCATCAGGCTGTTGGGGTGGGAATGTATGTACCTATTAAAAATAACAAGACGGATTACCTACTGCCTGGCTTTGGGACCATCTTCTGACTAATTGTCGAAAAATATCACTAATCGTTTTATAAAAAGTAAAGCCCAATGCGAGGCTCGAACTCGCGACCTTGAGATTCCCCGAATAGCCTTGCGCCATTCTAAGAGTCACACGCTCTACCGACTGAGCCAACCGGGCAATTGTTGTATATATGCACTTAAATCTTTTCTATTAAATTAATGCTCTGGGGAACTGCAGGTATCTGAGTTTTCTCCCCTCCAGCAACCACACCCCAAGCCCTCCACCACAATTCCAGAAAAAATGCCGATACAAATCCTCCCGCCGACCACGGCATCGTCATACTATACTACTGCCACAAGCTCCGACAGTGCAGATGACATCTCGGATGAGGACTACTCTATGGACGAAGGTGACGAGATGGACATTGACACACTCATCTCCCGCGCCCGTCGCCGCGGTGGACCAGATGGGGTAAACAAGCACCGGGCAAGCCTTGACGACGACTCCTTATCTATGCCACTTGTGACACCTGGGGAGACTGTGACGCAGGACCCGCAGTGGATGAGAGGACATGGGACATATATACCTCTTACAGCAGCAAATGGTGCACTTCCTGTGGCCAGTGCACCAGTGACAACGATTATCAGCACATTAGCGGGAACATTGGTCAAGACGAATAAGTTGCTCAGCATCAGTCCCTTGGCGACGCGATATACACCGCAAATTGGGGATTTGGTTCTCGGGAGGATCCACAGCGTGCAGACGAAAAGATGGCTGGTGGATATTACAAGCACGAGTTTGGCAGTGTTGCTGTTGAGTAGCATTAATCTTCCTGGAGGGATTCTGAGAAGGAGGACAGCTGCGGATGAGTTGCAGATTAGGGGGTTCTTTAGTGAGGGGGACTTATTGGTGGCAGAAGTGCAGAGTTTGATGGGCCCTGAGGGAGGGATCGCAAGCTTGCATACCAGGTCGTTGAGGTATGGGAAGTTGAGGAATGGGACTCTGGTGGCCGTTGGTGGAGGCGGAGTGGTGAGGGGGCGGAGACATGTTTGGACAATTACGACTGCGGCAGGAGGGGAAGTGGATATTGTGGCGGGGGTGAATGGGTGGATATGGATTGCAAAGTCGACCTCGAACGGGCCAGCGGGAGGGAGTGAGAAGGCAGGAGGAGATGGGAAGCCGGGGGTTAGTATCACTAGATTGGAGGAGGAGAGTAGTGAAGGGATTTATAGTAGTGTGAATGACCATATTTCTCCGGCGACGAGGAGGGAGATTGCGAGGTTGACACAGTGTGTGAGGGCAATGGCTAGGTGGAATGTACCTGTGGATGAAGCGGGGTTGAATGCAGTTTATGAGGCGAGTGTCAGTGAGGAATTGGAGGTGATGGGGGAGGAAATGGATGTTTATACGGAGGGCCCGGCGATTGACCGTCGAGCTGGGGTTGCATATTGGGTAGATGGGGAAAGGGGACGAAAAGTGGTCGAGAGGGGATTGAGGGCTCTGGGGAGGAAGTAATAGGCAGAGGCATCAAAAATCGGATATGGCGTTATTGGGATTTTGCTGTGTTAGTTCTGATACTTTGTTTATCTCCAACCTCTGAATCCCACACCTATTTCTTTGCAGCACCCCATGGACAGAAGACTGCACCATGAACGGGAAGTCATGCCAGCTATAGCAATGGGGGAGTCTCGAATTTAATATTAATATCTGATATAGTACACTTCCCCGCGATCCATGGACAGAGTGAGTGGACTGAGCAGCTAGGCACGAAACAGTAAAAGGCAGAGCTATATTAAGTCCGAAGTCCCTGCATTAATCTTCCTTTCCTCCTCCTTCAGCGCATCCACAAGCTTTTCCCGCAAATATGGCGAGAGCTGCATTCTATCAGTACCCCAAATTTTCGTTAGTGCGGATTGCTATTGTCAGTTCCTGTACACCTTCCCCTCCCGAGACCAAAACTCCTGAATGGAGGAGGACCAGCACAAGTAGGCTTCACCTTACGGGGCAGATGGCGCAACTCACATCCCATTCCTTGTCCAAATTCTATACCCCAAACACGGCTCATACCCCCCTCCTTCCTCTCTCGGCAGCACCCTCCCCATCCCATCGACAGCTACACTTCCAAAAATATCCTCTACATCCCCAATCCTTCCCCATTCTGGTGGACTCCGCTCATCGGTCACGTGGACCCAACCACCGGTAGGTTTTGCTCTGCGATCCCGAGACCAGAGGGATTGGGTAGAGGAGGCGGCGAATGCGGCAGCGGAGGAGAGCACGGAGGGGTCGTATTGGGCGTATCGGGACAAGGTGCGCTGGAGGAGAGGGAGGAATTTGGGGTTGGGGGTAAACGTGGAGAGAGATGGGGGCAGGGAAGAGGTGG
>Ga0307514_10004946_pt1 | contig 12095 bp, 11 predicted proteins | sample 16_EM_MG_FD_203088 | JGI IMG/M metagenome (GOLD analysis project Ga0307514, IMG submission 203088) | Populus trichocarpa ectomycorrhiza microbial communities from riparian zone in the Pacific Northwest, United States - 16_EM | ecosystem: Host-associated > Plants > Roots > Unclassified | place...
CCCACTAGCGTGTGCAATCGGACACCATGTATTACAACGCCTCTCGGACAAGGCGTTCATTAAATCCAGCAAGGAGAACAGCGATTATCTGAAGCAACGCTTGGTGCAGATGACCAAGTGGTTCCCAGAAATAATCCAGCCGGAGATTAGAGGACGGGGGCTCATACTCGGGATTGGGTTTTATGATGAAAGCGTGCCTAGTCAGATTCTATCTCTGGCGCGGGAACGGGGGGTTCTAATTTTGACCGCGGGCAAGGACGCCGTGCGACTTGTTCCGAGTTTGAACGTTGGGAAGGGAGAGGTCGATTTCGTTGTGGATGTACTGGAGGGTTGCCTTGGCGTTGTGGAGAACTTGAAGTAGGGCCGCTTTGACGTCAATCCGGATTTACCTGTACAACGTTTTGTCGCATACGATGACCCCAAAGTGTTCGTGCATCAGCTGCATTTCCCCCGGGTGGCTGGCGTGCATATTTCTGTTGTTCGGCATGTCGGAGTGGGTTTGCCGTTATCCTCTTCAGAAAAAATTCACGGTGCGCGCTAAGCAAGCCAGGAATGTCTCACCTGCACTCTGTACAGTGAAAGGACACCTATTGTATTTTCGCACCTCGGTCTTCGGCTTGGTTTCCTCTCTGAGATTAGACACTGTTCTAAAAATTTGTGGACTTCCGCCCGGGTCCGGTATCAGATCGGCTCGGTTGTTACGCGCTACGCGACGGACCAATCATGCGGCCAGAGTTTGTTCTACAATAAAAACTCACACGCCTTGTTCCCCCGGTTCTCCACGTCCCCTCGCTTCTCAGATGGACAAGCTCTCTAACATCCTCAAGTTCAAAGCTCAGTGCCCTTTCCTGGGCAATACCAAAACCTCCACTCTCCGTACCCTATGGACCCGTGCTTCTTCTCACTACCCGTCTCTCAGCAGTTTGACCGAGCAGGCTACCGGGTGCCCCGTCATGGGACCGGTCCTCACCTCCAGGTCTCGTCAGATTGCTGCTGGCTATGCAAGCATTGCTGGTAACGCAGAAGTCAAGAAGTTTCACCAGGAAAAGGGCGTTGACATGGAGGAAACCTCCACCGCCGACATTAAGAAGTGCCCTCACGCATCCGCTGCCTTGTCGGCTGCCCGTATGGCCCAGGAACTCTCGTCAGCCCAGAAAGAGAGGTCCAAGGTTACCGAGCCCGCACAAACTCGTGCCACCTCGACCAAGCCTTCGGAATGTCCATTCCATAACGCCAAAGCTCAGACTACCCCCACTCAACCTACCGAGGAACTCTTCAATTACGAAAAGTTCTACGGCGAGGAACTTGACAAGAAGCGTACGGACAACTCTTACCGCTACTTCAATAACATCAACCGGATGGCTCAAAAGTTCCCCCTCGCTCATACCGGAAAGCTCACCGACCAGGTCGAGGTTTGGTGCGCAAACGATTATTTGGGCATGGGAAATAACCCTATTGTACTCGAAACTATGCAGTAAGTGATGCCAGATCATGGGTTTTCTGATACCTGAGTTCGCTGATCGGTCGCTGCTTGTAGTCGAACTTTGGATACCTACGGTCATGGTGCAGGTGGTACGCGCAACATTGCAGGGAACACCGCCATGCATCTCGCTCTGGAGGATGAGCTTGCCGCTCTCCACCGCAAAGATGGCGCTTTGGTGTTCTCCTCTTGTTACGTCGCCAATGATGCAACCCTCTCCACTCTTGGTACTAAATTCCCGGGGTGCATCATCTTCTCCGACAAGATGAATCACGCTTCCATGATCCAAGGAATGCGACATTCTACCGCAAAACGCGTCATATTTGAGCACAACAACTTGGAAGACCTCGAACAGAAACTCGCTCAGTATCCCAAATCCGTCCCGAAGATCATTGCGTTCGAGAGTGTCTACTCTATGTGCGGCAGCATCGGGCCTATCAAGGACATTTGCGACCTGGCTGAACGCTATGGCGCCCTGACTTTCTTGGATGAGGTCGGCACATATTTTTACCGTTTCCAAGGCGACAAGTTGCTTAGTCTTTACTTTCCAGGTCCACGCTGTCGGAATGTACGGTCCCACCGGTGCTGGCGTTGCAGAACATCTCGATTTCGACGCATATATGCGGTCTGGAAAGGTTCGAGAGCATATCCCCCGCAGCGTCATGGATCGAGTTGACATTATTACTGGTGAGTTTTCGATCACGCTTCTCTGAATTGACCGCATTCATGAATTGATGCCCACCTGCGCCTGTAGGCACGCTCGGCAAAGCTTACGGCGCTATCGGCGGATATATCGCAGGCTCTGCTGACTTTGTTGATGTCATTCGGTCTTACGCTCCCGGTTTTATATTCACCACGTCTCTACCTCCTATCAACGTCGCCGGCGCTCGCGCCAGTATCTCCTACCAGAGGGAATACATCGGTGACCGTCAACTCAAGCAGATCAATGTAAGGAACGTCAAGTCCAAGTTCCTGGCAAAGGATATCCCCGTCGTGTAAGTCTTGCGAGTTGACCGATGTCCTAGGATCAGCTTCTAATCACGTTTTACTCAGTCCCGGTCCTTCCCATATCGTTCCTGTTTTGGTCGGAGACCCGATTTTGGCCAAGATCGCTTCGGATACCTTGCTCACTGACCACGGAATCTACGTCCAAGCCATCAACTACCCCACCGTCGCTCGCGGCGAGGAAAGGTTGAGGTTCACAGTCACTCCCAGGCACACTGCTGAACAGATGGATCACCTCGTTTCCGCTGTCGATCAGGTCTTCACCCAGCTCAAGATCAAGCGCGTTCAGGACTGGAAGGCTGAAGGCGGTCGTGCCGGCGTTGGGATGGCCGATCCCGAGACTGTTACCCCCATCTGGACCGATAAGCAGTTGGGCCTTTTGGATGGAACTGCTCCCAAGACGCTTAGGAACGGAGAGAAGGGCGTAATCGATGCCATCGCTGTAGACTTGACCAGGGAGAAGTTCACCAACCTTTTGGGACCAGCCACGACTGTCAGTTTGAAAACCGGCGGGATCTACAGGGGTCATGTTGGTTTGGGATATCCTCCTGTCAATGCCCTGGAACAAACCCCCATCTCCGTGGCCGCCGCTGCGTAGAAGTCGAAGCCCAACCACTGCATTGGTTCTTGATGTTGTGGAGCCTTTAGAAAAATTAACGTCTGTCCTACTGAGCCTATTACTTTGATATTCCCCTCCCCGTCTTCTTTGTTGCCGGGGCCTTTTGCGTAAATCCCTATAACATAGAAAACACTAACTTGGCTCGTTGACAAGAAACATGGACTGAAAATCGGAATGGAGAACTCAAGTGGTATGGTATTTTACAAGAGCCAAAGAACGATCTACCTACGAGTGGCCTATGAGTACACAAAGGAGGGTTTTGGCTCGTTGCGTTCTTTCGCTTCCAAACATACCCGGGACGGCGGAGTCCGGATTTTCCTTCTCATCAGCTCCTGCTTGTGTGGCGGGAGGGTCAGAGTTTGGATCCGAAACGACGTTATTGCAAGATTCGATGAGGGACTAATGAACAGAGCATCGTCAGCGAATGTTCGTTCACGGCAGTCGATCTTTTACCTCTCTCACTCGCCCCTGTACCTTGGACAAATAGTCGACAACCATCGGAACATACTTTTCTGGTACCTGAAGGGGAAGAGGGTCAGAAAGCGTAGTTCCCTACCACACTTCACCCAATACCTTGGAGGACCAAATGTTCCGGATTATCCAGTTTTGGCGGGCTTTGTTGAACTTCCAGGTCTTGGGCGAGGTTGATTGGGAGAGGACGTATTTCAGAGCTGCCGTAGTCGGATGAAGTCAAATTTTAGTGTTTGGGATTTGAAGGGAATGCGAACCTTTCCGCGATTGTTCTGTGAGGTCTGGGTCATCAGAGGGGTCCGGGTGGATGGACGTTTTGGATTTCTTTCGTTTCCTAGCGGAATCTCCTTCGCCTTCTCCCTTCTTCCGTTTCTTCGATAAGGGCTCTCCATTAACACCTGTGTCGTCTTTAGCGGTTCTGCGCTTTAGTTCATCGGCACCCCCCGTGCTGAGCGCGGGCTCGATGACAGAGGTAGAGGGGTTAGGAGTATCTGTAGATGGTTTGCCTTTCCTCCGCTTTTTCTTCTCTTTCACCTCGGACGCAGCTACAGTGGTAACCTCAGGGGTATCGGTAGCTTCGAGGGCAGGGACAGCGGAAGCAGGATCAGAAGTGGTGCCAGAGATTTTTTCTTTCTTCCGTTTTTTCTTCTCGCCCTTGTCACTAGATGGAGATTCCTCACGTTTCTTCTTTTTCTCCTTCCCTTCTAGGTTGGAGGGAGCGGGTTCTGGTTCCACAACTTTCTTCTTCTTTGTTCGACCCCCTTTCACGATCTCCGGTTGGGTTCCTGAGGCGTCCGCGACTTTCCCCTTTTTCTTCTTTTCCTTGCGTTCTAACAGATGAGTTGTTCCGCTCCGGTCATTGTTGAGTGAAGCGCATACCCCTTGTAACGTGCGAATTCTCACTACGAGAATCCGAACCCTCCATGTCGGAGGAAAAGATTCTCCAGGAACGAGTGGGTGTTTTGCGAAGAGGGAGCAATCGTGTGAACTCTGGCTAGGGCTGCTGATGCATGCTGACAAGCGCGGCTTTCATTCATACTCTCTTCCGCTTCACACCGCTCGGTCACCGCTATGGGTCTCACCTTCTCATCGATTTTGGACACCCTGTCTGGTCTGACCCGCTGGACGAAAGAGAAGGACGTTCGTATTCTGATGCTTGGCCTGGATTCTGCTGGGAAGGTCCGTACTGCCGACCAATTTTGGGACGAGTTAGAGAATGGTGACTGACAGCTCTCTGTGTAGACGACGATTTTGTACAGGTTGCAGGTACTTCCCCTCTCTTGGCACAAACGAGAATAGTATCATTGAAATATGTGACTGCTAGATTGGTGAGGTTGTTTCGACGATACCGAGTGAGTGGCCGGCCAGAGGACTCCCATGGATCACATTGGCGCTAACTGCAATATTGTAGCGATTGGTTTCAACGTAGAGACGGTTCAGGTGCATTAAAGTTCTTGCCGTAGTTCTCGCACATGGTGGTAACGTCTTGAATAGTACAAGAATATCAAATTCCAAGTGTGGGATCTTGGAGGACAGTCAAGCATTCGGTACGCGTCTTGTGCTTTTTATCGTCTCACATCGACGCTCATCGCACGTTTCTGGATCAGACCATACTGGAGATGCTATTTCCCAAATACTTCAGCCATCATCTATGTCATCGACTCATCAGACACCACGCGTCTTCAGACATCACGCTCGGAATTGCTCACGATGCTTTCTGAGGAAGAGCTGAATGGGGTTCCGTTGTTGGTGTTCTGTAACAAGCAAGACGCAGAGGGCGCGCTGAAGCCGGAGAAGATCAGCGAGGAATTAGGTTTGGCGGGTGGCGAGAAAGGCCGAGAATGGAGCGTCCGAGGTAGTTGTGCACTCAAAGGCGAGGGCCTGGAGGAAGGATTAGATTGGTAAGCTTACTCTTTCCATGTCCCCAATTTCAACCGGATTGACCTTTGGCTAAGGTTGGTGAATGCAATCCAGAAGAAGTGAAGTGAGAGGTCTCATTTCTGCTCATTCCATCCTCATTTCTTGCATCACCTGCTTTCACGTACAATATCATTCTTGGACTCGGTCGGCCATACTTTCCAGTAATATATCCTATAATACAGCTGTCTCCGTGCTTTCAATCTAGAATTTGGGCGAGAGCGGGAGAATTTCGGATAAACACTCTTGCGGGAGGTCTGCCACGTCCGACACGTCATTTGACCGAGAGCCACCTCCACACGCACTTACCTTGACGCCAACTGCCAGCTTGCACCGCAAATAATGGTTCGCTCTACAATAATCGTTCGGGCTTCGGATGCTCTCCCACTGGCCGCCAGCGTAGATGACGAACAGGTATTTCCGATATATCCGAGTGTACCCGTTCACCGCCTGACGTGTAGTAGATCGAGTCTGCACTCCAGGAGCAGAAGCAACAGGCGAAGCTCATCTTCCGCCGTATCACTCCAAATGCTGAGACAAGGTGCTCAATAGAATCTGGCCCGTATACTCTCCAGTCAGTCTCAGGCTCTTAATCGTCTTTCAGGATGTGGAGGGATTGAACTATGCTCACAGTTACCTGATTTCCGACAACATCGTGTACCTCGTCATCACGGACAAATCGTACCCTCGGAAACTCGCATTCTCATATCTTGATGAGTTGTCGAAGGAGTTCTGGACGAGCTATGGACCCAGGGTGGAAGGCGTAAGGAAACCGTATGCTTTTGTTGGCTTCGGTGGGTTTACCCCCTCCCTCTCTTTTGGATGTCTTACTCACCCTCGGTTTGCATACCCAGATACATTTATGTCGAAGACAGCTAGATTGTACCAAGACACCCGTAACGTGGCGGGTGGATCCAACCTCGACAAACTGAATGATGAACTACATGACGTTACGAAAATCATGACCAAGAATATGGAGGAGTTATTGTGGAGAGGAGATTCACTTGACCGTGAGTTTACCTCGACTTCTCATGTACCTCCACCTGACCCTTTCATTGCAGGGATGTCGCACTTGTCAACATCACTACGATCCGAGTCCGAAAAATACCGCAAAGCGGCACGTAACATAAACTTCCAAGCAATGCTTCGACAATACGCCCCAGTTGTTGCTGTCGTGTTCGTCATATTCGTCATCATATTCTGGAAGTTATCGGGATGAATGGAGATGTCGATGATTCGCCATATTGTGTTACCTGCTCTGCAATGGCTTGTACTTTACGCTAGTATTTTTTTCTTTGCCTTAATCACATCCCTCTTTTATTTACTTTTTGTGTCTTGTGCGCCGCCGCCGGCCTCGAAACCTGAATGGGCCTAGGACAGCTATCAATGCAGCCCGGCGTCAGTGTCTCTTCCAATGACGACCACCATGTGGCGCAGGGTGAATGTTCAGGATCATGCCTCTTCGCCTCACAGGACTCCCTCGCCCGACACCCCCTTCCGGAGTTCGCGGCCAAGGGGGACATTGCCTCAGACCTGATTGCCTTTACAACCATCATAAGACCAGATGGGAAGACTAGCTATCGTCTGTTCAAGTGCGCCTCTCGTCCCAGTCCCACTCTAGGGACGCCCTGGTTTTGGATCTCATATCCCGCCCACAGAACTGTCCCCGGAAGGTAACGTTGCGGTGAGGCTGTTACGGTTTTCACTTACCTCAGTGATCCTCCACGTAGCTATCGGACCCCGGACGGCTCTGCGAATACCCCCGTGTGGGTTTCAACGGGAGAGACCCCAATCCTCCCTCGAGCTGCGGGAGCACTAATCGTGTCTCTAGCGTTCTATCTGAATGCACTCCAATTATCCTGGAAATACACACTTTGACTGATCCACCGGAAGAAGACTCACCAAAGGAATTACTGTAACGGAGGCTTTTTTGACAGTACTACCATCCCACTCAGTCGAATGTTCAAAAGGAGTCACCACGCACAACGAGAGCGTGCCGTATATCACCAAACCTCCGATGCCAGACGCATACGCCGAGTTCATTTCCATCGAAATTCCCGTCCTCTCATCTCGCCCAATTATGTGATTCGAGCCATCGCTGAACCCTCCTTCGTCACTTCACCTTTTACGAGAGGAAAACCCGCCGGGGGTTCAATAGAAAAGTGAAGAAGGAGGGTACAAATATTGATTGATGTGATGAAGATGTTGCGGGGCGAGTGTGGGCCCCGTTTTATTGGGGTTCAAGGGAGGGTTTGGCTGGTTGAATAGCAGTACAGGTTGCGTGGACCATCATGTGCTCTATCGTCGATATCGATGGTTCCCGGGTTCTTGATTCACTCGGCTTGTGATATAATGAGGCATTGTGTATACACTTGACACGGAGCTGTGAATCGAAGTATCCTCTCAGGTTGACCAACGGAATGGACTAGTCCCCCAGATGACCATCCCAGGAGCACATAAATCAGGATGTGTAGCATAGTAGTTGGTTGATAGCCCCCGATCCCAGCACCCCATACTTACTGTAGGAAGGTGACCATCAGAGTGGATTTGGATCAACGAGTTCAGGGCTCGTCTACTGGCCGGTCCTCTGGGAGACAATAGCGCGACCGTGTCGTTTGAAAGTAAGAAAGAAGAAAGAGATACAGCGAGTAGTAGCGGCACGAGACCTGACGCCGGTCATAGACGAAATACCAAAGTCAGGGACCCTCGTTGATCAGGGCATTGGCGTTGAGTATTGATATTAGACTCTCCATCAGAGATACGGAGTGTTTGACTTGAGATCACCGCGTACCCTCTTAGATCTCCGTGGACTAGGCGACGACCATGCCTGCGTGCTGCTCAGTGTAGTTATCTTCCTGAAGTCATCGATGTTTCAATAAAGCCATCGCGAATTGTAGGGACGCATCTGGGCACGCAGTAGTGCGGAGGGCGTGGTCAAGAAGGGGAGATGCGATAATGAGGACAGCCTGTCCACAGATTGTAGAACGATGTCTTGGTGGTTGAATGACCTCAAAAACGGCCTCAAAGCACAGAGGGATGGCACCCGCGATCCGTTAAATCCGGTGTGCATACCATAGCAACCTGAGCATTCCTCTTAGATGGTAAGGCGTGCAACTCATCGTCTGCGGCATGGTGCTGCATTCATCTGCCTTCGAAGTTCAGGTGGTGTCTTGTGCCCGACATTTGTATTCTTATTGTTCACCCTAATCGCATCCCTTTTATCTATTTCGGGGCGTCTCGTGGGCACCCGACGTCACGCCTTGGGCCTCAAGGCTTGGAGGGTTCGGTGGCAGCTTAAAACCCAGCCCGATACGTATCGATCTCTCTTTCATCTTCTACCACCATCTGAGATGTCGTATACTACGGATCCTTACAATCGTGCCGCTTCTCCCTATCATCGTGCCTCGTCTCCTTACAGGCCTCCCTCGCCCTACCACCAGCCTTCACCCAACACCCTTGCCCAGAGCTTGCCGACTAGTCAGATCTCTGCTGGTCAGATTACTTACACAACCACCATCGGACCAGATGGAAAGACCGTATATCATCCATTCAAGTACGTCTTTCATTTCATGCACTTTTTCAGTTTTGGATCTCAATTTAAGCCCATAGAGCTGTCCCTGCAAGGTAATCTTATCATCGATCAAGGTGTGCTCCGAGTTTCCGCTCACTTTGCAATCCTGCATGTAGTTACCAGACCCCGAACGGTGTCGTGAGCGGTATCCAGTGGGTTCCAGCGGAAGCCACTCAGATCCTCCCTACAAATGCGGTCCCCGCCAACAATGTAAGTTCATGTCCCGACGATCGATCCGCTACATTTCATCGGCTGATCGATAACATCTCATTTTCAAGGAATTCCAACAATCCTGGCAACGCGGCTCATCGGATCGTGATCGCGAGCGTGAACGTGAGCGAGAATGGTCAGTTACCATTTTATGCTCACTTTTCGTGATGTTGATACCGTGTGGCTCGATAGGCAACGCGAGGAAGACAAACATCGCAAACGCGAAGAGAAGGACGCTGCCCGTCGCGAAAAGGAGCGTCGAAAACGTGAACGGGCTGGAGAACGAGAGCTTCTCGAAGCACGTGAGCGTGACAAGCAAGCTCAATACCAACAGGGCCAATACCAGCAGAACCAATACCAGCAAAACCAATACCGATCTGGGGCCGGGAGGGTGTCACCATATTCTGCCCCGAGTAATCTCCCAAGGCCCGTCTCGCCATACCAGACCGGAGGACAACTCCCAGGACACAGGCCCGTTTCCCCCTATCAAAGTGGAGGGGCTCTACCTGGCCAGCGACAAGTTTCTCCATACCATGCAGGCGGACAGCTCCCAGGCCAACGACCCGTTTCCCCGTACCATGCAGGCGGACAGCTCCCCGGTCAGAGACCTGTTTCCCCGTACCATGCAGGCGGACAGCTCCCCGGTCAGAGACCTGTTTCTCCGTACCACTCCGGAGGAACGCTGCCCGGTCAGCGGACCGTTTCGCCTTACCATGGTGGTGGAGCCTTGCCAAGCAATAAGCCGATTTCTCCTTACCACCAAGGGGGTGCGTTGCCTAACACTAAACCAATTTCTCCCTACCACTCAGGGGGTGTCTTGCCGAGCACGAACAAACCCGTCTCCCCTTATCACGTCGGTGGAAATCTCCCAGGGACCAATTCTTCCACGTACTACTCCAACCCTAACTATGGGTCCGCTTACAATGAAGCTGAGAAGAGAATGGGTGATCTGGGAATCGGTGGTAGGGCCGCTGAATACCATTCTCGCAAGAAGAGCACCGGGTACCAGCCTGCGCCTGGTGGTGATTACCCTCCTGGTACTACCGGCAGCCACTACACCACGACCACCGTTTCGAGCCATAGTCCCTATCGCTCGACTACTGCAGTACCGCATCAGACTTCCACAAGAGATCCATACAATCGTGGACCTTCACCCTCGCCGTACGGTACCCCTGCCTACCAGCCACCTCCCCTTCAAGATGAGGCTATGCTTCCGCCTCCCGAAGGTTTCAGTCGCCCTCCTAATGCTGCACAGTCCTACACCCACTTCGATAACCTCAAGGTCCAGGATATTGATGAGTTAACGGAGAATATGTCGAGGATGCCAGCTGTTTTGACTACCCACGACGTCTACCACGAGGATTGGATCCGATTTATGCAGGACCTCACTAACGCCTGGCTTGGTCGACTTCCCATCCCTGAATCCGCCAAACAGGATGGCCGGCCTCCTAAACGTTCGGTCGTGGCTACTGACCTAGTTGAACTTTGGAACGCTTCGTTCTTCATACCCCGCGGCGTGGAACTCATCGTCTACAAGGGACGCGAGCGTAGGAATGGGAAATACGCCGGAAGAGTCGATGTGGATCTCCCTGGCTTCAACCTTACGGCTGAAGACATCACCGATTCCTCTACCGAGTTGACCGAGGGGGATTCTGAGGACGATTATGTGCCTCCTGGTGGAGCAAGATACGGGAACTACGGAGGTGTGTACGGGAGACAGGACCCCACAACCCTCGAAGGGCGTGAGGCGAAGTTAAGGAGGAAGGAGATCGAGGAGGAAGATAGGAGAAGGAGAAAGGAGAAGGAGGCTAGAAGGAGGTTGAGGGAGTTGGAAAGGAGGTATACTCTTCACCTCACTTGCCTGCCCGCTCCTGGCTATGCTTAAGCAATGAAGCCTGAGCGTAGCGGAATCTACAAAGCAATACCCCCCACCATCGCGGAGAATCAGTCACTATATGATCAGCATGCATATCTACTTATCCATGTATTTTTCCTTCAAACTCATGCACTCTAAAGTTTCACTACTACCTTCCAGTACCTTATGACATGCACGTGTTCTTTTTCTTCTCATCAGCCCCGAAGATCGACCTTGAACGCTCTTGGAGTTGAACGGAAACGGGGACTGAAACGAGTTCGCACCACGTGGACCATTGATCCGATGCTGATCAGACTCGTGGTGTTAGTGCTGAGTTGAAAATTTGACCTTAAATCCTCTCGGATACCATTCACCAATTGCTACGACAACGACGATATGATGCTCATCCGCAGCGCACTGAGGTCGGGCCTTCAGCATACTGCAGGTCGCGGTATTACGACGCATGCACGTTCGACTCTTAAAGTCGCCTTACTGCCAGCTGATGGTATCGGGAGGGAAGTTATTCCGGTGAGCGCACTGCACTTGTTGGACCCTACCTGTTACGCATTCGTGTGGCGCTGACATGTGCCCATTATCTCGCTCTTCTCTAGGCCGCTAGGGCTGCGTTAGAAGCTCTAGGTTCAGATTTACCCAAGCTAGAATTCGTGGATCTGCTCGCTGGCTTCGAACTGTTCACACGGGTGGGCACAGCCCTCCCAGAAGCTACCATTGAGTGCGTTGTTCGCGAACTTCGATGGGGAGAAGTGAACCTGAACGTGCGTGTTGACCGGATTCACAGGGCCTTACGGGAGCAAGATTGTGCTCTATTCGGCGCCGTTAGGTTGGTTCTCTACCCTCTGAGATTGTCTGGAGGCCTGACGGACTTTCGGAATATAGTTCGCCGTCGAAAAGAGTGGCCGGGTATTCGTCGCCCATCGTCGCTCTTCGTAAGGAGCTCGATCTCTAT
>Ga0307514_10004947_pt1 | contig 12091 bp, 13 predicted proteins | sample 16_EM_MG_FD_203088 | JGI IMG/M metagenome (GOLD analysis project Ga0307514, IMG submission 203088) | Populus trichocarpa ectomycorrhiza microbial communities from riparian zone in the Pacific Northwest, United States - 16_EM | ecosystem: Host-associated > Plants > Roots > Unclassified | place...
AAGGATGTGCACGATGGGCATGAAGACAACTTCTCAGTCGTCTTTGCTGCTATGGGTGTGAACATGGAAACCGCCAGGTTCTTCAAGCAAGACTTTGAGGAGAACGGAAGTTTGGACCGCGTCACTCTGTTCCTGAACCTGGCCAACGATCCCACTATCGAACGTATCATCACCCCACGTTTGGCACTCACCACCGCAGAATACTATGCTTACCAGCTCGAGAAGCACGTATTGGTCATTTTAACGGATATGTCTTCCTATGCCGATGCCCTGCGAGAGGTTTGTGCAAAGATGGTCCGATGAAGTCCCATCTCAGTCTGACTGCCTTGATAGGTCTCAGCAGCCCGTGAAGAGGTTCCCGGTAGACGTGGATACCCTGGTTACATGTACACCGACTTGTCCACGATTTACGAGCGCGCAGGTCGTGTTGAAGGAAGAAACGGATCGATCACACAGATCCCCATCTTGACCATGCCAAACGACGGTGAGTTCCCGAAGCGGGGCGGATGTTCAGAAACGTGACTGATTTTAATTATCGATTCTCCCAGATATCACTCACCCCATTCCTGATCTTACCGGATACATCACGGAAGGGCAGGTCTTTGTCGACAGGCAGTTGCACAATCGTCAAATATATCCTCCGATCAACGTCTTGCCATCTTTGTCTCGTCTGATGAAGAGCGCGATCGGTGAAAAACTTACAAGGAAGGATCATGGTGATGTCTCCAATCAGCTGGTGAGTGTCTGCATCCGGTAGCGGGAATCCTCAGGCCTCACAATTACGCAACAAGTATGCGAAATACGCTATCGCCCGTGATGCAGCGTCGATGAAGGCTGTGGTCGGTGAAGAGGCGTTATCAGCTGAAGATAAGCTCGCGTTGGAGTTTTTGGACCGCTTCGAACGCGAGTTCGTGGCTCAAGGTGAGATCGAACGTGGAGTGGATCTTGTGATCTTGAGGACTGAAGAACGCCGATTAGAACCATACGAGTCGAGGACTATCTTTGATTCACTCGACCTTGCATGGTCATTACTCCGCATCTTCCCTAAGGAGCAACTGAATCGTATCAACCCGAAGATCATCCAAGAGTTCTACGCCAGGAAGCCAACGAAGAAGCAGGCGACAACCGCTGGCGATGCACTAGAGGTGAAGGAGGACAAACTGATTGATGCTTAGACCGCACATGGAACTTTTAAGGAACGAGTCTTTCTTCGTTCAACCTCGTAAACAGATGACACGAATAGGAATACCCAATGATCACGGTAAGCTTCGCGCAAGGCGAGGAACGGCAGGGGTGATACAACATCCGTTAGTTTCGCGTCTGTAAATATATGGAATGACACTGGTGGCGCCATGGTATCCGATACGGATGGGGTAGCTGGAAGAGTGAAATTTGAGTGATCCCTTTGATGTCAATGATATGCCATCGGAGCAGTACGAAGCGAACGGGTACCGTAAAATCATCCGAAGAGTCGACACATCAGAACCCTGGACGGTACTGGACGTGCCAGATGGCATGGACGGGTCATCGGACGAGGCTTTTTGTATTACGATAGCGCAGGGAATGCCCAAACAGTCGTGATTGTTCTGTGGCGTCGCCTCCAGAGGTTAAGTTGCAGTTGCTGGTACGCTAGACTCGTTGCTTGTGTTACTCGCTTTCCAGCACCGGGCGTACGTAGATAGGAGGGAACCAAAGAGAAACCGGGGAAGTGTGAGCCGGATATATGAAAGGTTACTCCGCGAGACGGACAGGACAGGACCCTGACGCCGCAAGATGGCGGGCGTCCAGGTGAACATCCAGTAGGAGACTGGTTTGTTCCGTCCAGTCATAGCCGCCACTCTGTGGGGTTTTATTACGACTCTCACGATGGGGATGGCCGCTGTTCATTACGCCATTCCAATTCTGGCCTTGTCGTGTGGTTAAGGCATGCCCTCTCCCCCCCGCAAAGAGTGCCTCGACCAGAGGCAGCGAGAGCGGCTGGAGATGAATCGATGATGAGTGATAGGCGAACGAGCAGAGCATTTTGAGGAAACGTGTTGTGAAATCTCGATATTGAAATCATTTCCGGCCGGTCATACAAAACACTACTAAACATAAACCGAGGATGACACAGCTGTAAGCGATGGTCGATGGCCGAAGACGTGTGGTGTCTGGTACGATTAGCCGAACTTGGATTCATCGTGGTTTGAATGCGGCCGCACCCATTTGGTCCGGTAAAATGCTTCATGACAACCTGACCCCTCGCGTTTGCCGGACTTTGACCCTCTTCTCCCATCTCCCCTCCCCTCCCAATGGACGACTACATGGACGACGTTACTCACGATTCCCCCTCCTTCGGCCAGATCTCTCGGAAACGCAAGGCTGATGGTGATGACCCTGCCTCCCAAGACTGCCAATCCCCAGAACCCATGAGCGTAGACCCCATCGATGGCCTGCTGCCAATCCCCAGACATCACCAGTGGTCCGGAAGCTCAGATGGTCACATCCCTGCCCCGTTCTTGGAGGAAAACAACCATCCGACTCCGACCTGTCGACCCCGCGAATCCAAACGACCAAAGATCCAGGTCTCCACTTCAGCGACAGGCAGCAACGGTCCACAACATAGGCGGAAGGGGACTCCGTGTTCACCGCAGCGCAGAGGCGGCCGTTCTGGCGATTCTCCACATGGTTACATCGAGTCGATTACTCGATCTGATTCGCCCCAGAGCCACCGACATCAGAGGGCGTCTGCACTGTCTACCATAGATTTGGAATCTCCACACATCCCCTCATTCCTTCCGATTCCAAACCGAGAGACTCTGAAAGAACTTGACCTCGAAGCCGTCCTGTGTAATCCGCAACTTCGTAAGTCGTTCGCATCTTTGTTTTTTTTTTCTCTTGCGGTAGCAAAACGTTTACCATCGCCCATCATCTGTCCAATTCGGAAACCCTACACTCTCGGTTAGGTCATGATTTGCTGTTCGACTCCGGGCTTCAGTTTCGCCCAACATCAAGTCGCCGGAAGCGCGATCAGGCCGAACTGTACTGGGCCGCTGTTACCCGAGAGCTCGAGTGCCATTGTACGTGCATCACATGGGACGAGCTCGGTCGCACCTTGGCGGAACCGGTCTGTATCTGTCGAGACTTCCGCTCTCCTTCCGCCCACAACACGGCTGTCATACTTCCAAATTTCAGAGGCAAGACGTTACGAACAGCTTCGAGGATTCGTCATCTGTTCTCGGAACTTTTGGAAGTCCTCCTTTCTGTCATCCAACCTCTCCCTTCCAGCGTCCTCAATTCGACCGTTAGACCTGCCTCGTTCCAACCTGCCGTCGATAAACTCACAACGCAGGCGAATCACATTCGATCGATACTGGACCCAGACCTAATTCAGCAGGAAATCTACCATGGCGTCTGGGACGCCTCGGGTCTCTTCCAGGTTCTTGGGGAAACTCTCAAATGTCACTGCGCTCCAATGAGGGACCGCAATATCGAGGCAATGATCCAGACCGCTCAGTCCTGTGTCGATGGTAGGAACGTTGCTTCTCTAACGAAAGCTATCCGGATGTGCTTCGAAGTTTTGGAGTTTATGAAGCTGGCAAGTGTCCATTTTAGCCGCCCGGACGTTTTTCTCATTCCCGCGTCAAATTTTATCTTTGCAGGATATCGCAAACCACCAACTACAAAGCCTCCGCCCCTACCTTTTGCGTTCCGCTCCCGAATACGAACAAAAAATATTCCAGGACAAGAAGAAGCGGGAGCACATGGACCTTGCAATCACGAAGTCTTGGATACGGAAAGCTTTCACCCAACTCTCTACCACCACCCGGCCGAATACGATCAACCCACAAGCGTCGGCGAGCATCTTTCGTTCTCTCCGTCGATCCGTCCAGATCAACATCACGGTCATCAAGGCCATCATCAACCTGATATTCAATCCAAAGCTCCCCTCTCCTCCTGGGTTTCCCTCTTCAGAATTCGCTTCATCAAACACTGGCACTGGAACCACCTCTCATACGCGATCGTCTTGCTTGGCTATTGAAATCCCGGAAACATTGTTCCTCGACGTCGCCAGGTTGGGGATATACACCACCGATGCAGTTGACCTCACGGCTATCTATATGCTCCTCCTTTTGTATCGCCAACTCGTATTCTCTGAGACTTCCCGGGCTGGGTGGGACGGTAGGGGAAAAGCGAGCCGAAAAATTGTCGAGGCGGAGCTTGTAAAACTCAAGTCAGAGATTTGGGCTGTTGCTCCACCAAGACTGGGGTCGTGCTTCATCCCAGAGGCGAGGAGGTTAGACTGCTTGGGTGCCAAACATGATAGGGATAGGTCTGAAGATGGTGGTGAGCGGAGAGACAAGAAGGAGAGGTCGAGGATGAGAAGCAGCAGGTCCGAACTCGAGAGATGGCGTAAGGGCATCAGAGACGTTGCCCTACACGTTGCCGCCCGTTCCAAGGACGTAGAATGGCGAGCGGAAGCGGCGAACATTCAAACTTCTTCGGTTCCCCGCCTAGCCCCGTCCGAGTCGATCCGACCCACACCTCCTCCAGACACGGCGATGCTCGGGTTGGTCGAGAGGTGGTGTGAAAACAACCTCAAATTCGGAAGTCCGCTCTCCGTACTCCTTAGGGAAAAACTAGCAGATGCGATGCTGCACATGGTGATGGCCTGTTATCACAACATCAACAACCTTCCGCTCCCCTCACGTCCCACTCCGATGAACGTTTCCGTTTCACGAGATTCACAGGGCGTTCCCCGGGTGGTGAATCGAGCCGGACCGCTCCAGTATCTCCCGCAGGACACCGTGGTTGGTGGTAGCTTGGGCATGGAAACTCTGAACGTGGAGATGAAGGGTATCGCGGAACGGATTGCAAAACTTGCCAAGATCCATGTGGATGTTTATGGCGTCACGTACGAGAGCGAGGACGGGTTCCTTGTTGTCGACGTCTAGAACGCCTCGAGGTTTGCGGCTGTACAAGCGCAGCCGTCTCAGATTTACGCAACCCTCCCCCCTCCTGACACCCTGAGCCCTATAGACCGTCTCTCCGTCTCTTTCATCTTCCCCGCTTTCATTACACCCGCGACAGATCCGACGTGTTCGAACCTCCTTGGCTCCCGAATTTTCCTCTGCACACCCTCTCCTCGTCATCACCATCACTATCACCCACGGCGCACCCAGCCAGCCGGCTGCACGACTCTAAAAAATCCCCCCGGTTTCACGTATAAAATACGATTCTCACGATCTCCTGGCGAGCCTCTCGAAAACGTTTCTTCCCCCACTCGATCTGTTTTATTTGCAACACCCGGAGCGCTTGGGCTCTCCGGTGTTCTCAATTTTCCCAACGGCCCGTTTTTCGTGCTCATTTCCCCTCCCTCACCGGGGACTCCGTTCACCTCGCGTTTTTACCCTTGATGTCTTCACAGGTTGAAGAATCTGGTTCTTCTTTTCATATACTCTCATGGTTTCATCATCCTTCGTTCACCCCTAGACGCCCAGTCCCTTCCCTCCAACCCCATTCAGCGGAAACGACTGTAATGCTCGCTGTATCTTTTTACCCTCTATACCTATACATCACACCTCCACTTCCGGTTTCTCTACTTTCCCCTTACCTTTATCTCCTTCTGTCCAACGTAATGGTCTTGTCATCTCGGTCTCCCACGCACACGATTTAACGGACATTATCCACATCATATATCCAATCTCCTCCTGTATCCCCAGCATTTATGATACACCTATATTTTCGCATTCCATCCAGGTCATTCCCCCTATCTATTGTCCTACTCTGTTACCCTGTTTTCGTATTCTTGACCTGAGGGCCGACGCTCTCCATCTGCAGGTCATTGATAGCCAATGTTTGGCGGGGCGCACTATTTTTACTATCTGTTCCTCGCACAACCTATGGGTATATTCGAGTTTGGGCCTGAAATAGGAAACTCGCGAGTCCTTCGGACCCGTACCTCCTTGATATTCAGTGTACCACAACAGTCTATTAAAAAGTAGGTCGTCACGGTCAAGTGTCCATAATCCACGAACGGAGATACATATTTTCCATCTTCGAATTTTCCCCTTTTCGCTGCACGGTGTATCTCGGACGACGAATCTGCCCGAGTCCTCTTTCCTAACATACCATCCCCCGTTTGTGGGCTGATAGGCGGATGATCAGCGTCCGTCGGCTGCCCTTCTCCCCCTCGCTCCCATCCGAGTGCTAACGCATCAAACTGCTTCACCTCCTCTGCGTTCAATACCCGAGGTAAAGAGGGGGGCGTGACAGCCAAACCTTGAACCAGACATCCGCGGAAGTTGGGGAAGATGACCAACATCTTAGTCATCTCGTGTCAAGTCTCACCTCATTGGGACCACGACCGGGCAGGATTGCATGGACTAGGGATCATAAATTACTGCTAGTAATACTGCATTTCCTCATGTGCAGATTCGTTTGCGCCTGGTCGAAGTACATAGATAGACACTCACGGTGTTGCTTACCACCTAGCATTGTGGGTCCATCACTTCGGCTTCCTCTTTTCCGTGATGGATCGTCTCTTTAACAGCAAGCGCAAGAAATCCCCCGAAACCTCTCAGTCAGACACCTTTACAGTGATCCCCACCAACACCCCTGCTGGACCGGCAAGCTACCAAGGAGAATCGGATCTCGCCCCCCAAGGTACGCAGAACCGATCCTTTTAGAATCCGGCGGTAGATTGACCTGATATTATTGTGTAACCAGACGAGAAGAGCAACAGGAGCTCAGGCTTGTCGAGGGTTGTTTTGCAGGACAGGATGGATGAAGAACAAGAGCTTCCCGCACCGGAAGCTTGGATATCTCGTGTTGTGATTGGCGATACAGGACACAGACAGAATCCAACGAGTAAGTGCTCACAATCCCTGTGATTGGAACCGATGTTCATGCGGACCTCTGTACCTCCCTCCATCAGATGAGGACCCTGGTCACGCTAGAGGAAGAATAAGCGAGCCAGCAGAGGCATCGACGGGTACGTGTCAATATCATCGTGGCGTTTGCTTTCTTTTGACACGTTGCAGCTGTTCTCGTCGATGTCCCAAGGATCGGATTCGGTCCTCTCAAGGCCATCCTAGGGGCTATCCCTACCGTTTATGCTAACTACCAGGTTACTCATGACTCCTTGATCGAAATTCTTTTGAGTTTTGACAAACGTATCTGCAGGGAATTGTCGCCGTAGGAAACAAGATCGAAGGTCTTCTCCCACATATAGTCACACTGGAAGCAGGTTTTGCAACGCGCCCGGATGATGTGACGGAACAGAGACGTCGGCAGGAACTGATTCGGTACGTGAGTATCCCCCCGTTTGACTCGATCCTGAGTTCCTTCCAGCAATTTCGAACGTATCGAAGGACGACTACGGCTCTTTGCTGAGAACCCTCAACCGCGGCAACATGCCGATTATGTTCAAGACGGTGAGGAGCTTTCCGGGCTCCTCGAAGATATGCGGGAGATTGTCTCTGATTACCAGGTTTGTTCAAGACCTTCAATGGCACACCTACCCACGTTGACAAATACAATAGATAGTGCAAAAAAAAGCGGTTTACAAGCAAGGGTGCGAACTGATTGTGAGTTTTCCCCTTTTTCGTTCCTGCAAATGAAATAACCTCTCTGCAGAGCCCAGGTCAGAGCAAGCTCCTGTTCTCGATGGCGGACTTCTGACACGAACCCTCGACAGATGAAGCAGCTGTCATCAACAGTTTCCGCTCTGCGCAAGGGGCCGAGTACCGACACGGTAATCACAAAGGTTGTCTGAAAGGAACTCGTGGACCCGTCCTGGACGAGATTGAACATTGGGCAAGGGACCCTAGCAAATCCCCCGTCTACTGGTTGAACGGGCTGGCCGGAACGGGGAAGAGCACCATTGCGAAGACAGTCGCTGAGAGGTTATTTGCGGACGGGAAGCTTGGGGCCTCCTTCTTCTGTTCAAGGGATTTCGAGGACCGAAGGAACCTTCAACTCATATTCCCAGCACTGGCCACCCAACTCGCACGCAAGTACATCGGATTTCGATCGATCTTCGTCCCGTTGGTCCGGTCGGATCCAGGAATCGCCTACGAATCGCTGTACAACCAGATGGATAAGTTGATCGTACAACCCCTCGATCAATCCACCATTCCGACTGTGATCGTCATCGACGCCTTGGACGAATGTGAAGATGAGGAGTCGGCTTCGGCGATCCTATCCGTCCTTGGGCGGTTGATGTCTGAGATCCCGAATGTCAAATTCTTCCTCACTGGTCGTCCGGAACCGCGCATCTCTGAAGGCTTCCGTCTCCCACTGTTGGCTGAAATAACGAAAGTGTTCGTTCTTCACAACATCAAGTCGGACCAAGTCGACAGTGACATACGGCTGTTCTTCAGAACCAGCTTCTTGGAACTTGCGAGTCGTCGGGGTGGATTGGATAACTGGCCGACCGAGGAGCAGCTGGACCGCCTTTGCAAGCGAGCAGCAGGACTATTTGTCTATGCGATGGCAACAGTCAAGTTCGTCGAAAATAACAAGAGAAATCCCCGAAAACAGTTGGATCTCCTTCTGGAGTCACAGAAGATTGGTGCTCGCGAGGGGAAGACCCTGGACACGTTGTACACGTCAATTCTTCAGGAGGCTTTCGGTGACGACGACCCGGAGGATGATTCCAAGACCCGCTCCGTCCTCAGCGCTGTCGTTCTCACTGTGAACCCTCTTTCTCCGTCCGTTATCGCCGCGCTCTTGGGATTCGATACCCAGGATGTCTCCCCCTTACTGTCATCGGTCAAATCACTCCTTATCTTCCAGGAGGATGTCGGTCATCCTGTTCGGCCATTCCACAAGTCGTTCCCCGACTTCATCACCGATTCAACCCGGTGTACCAACAAGAGGTTTCTCATCTCCCCTCCGGATCACCACTTGCAACTCCTGGTCGGCTGCCTCGATCTCATGAACACAACACTGGCCAAGAACATGTGCAAGCTCCCGGACGGCGCTGCAAACTCGGATGTCGAAGACTTGGAGGAGAGGATTGAGAAATACATTGATCCAGGGTTACGATATGCATGTTTGTCGTGGCACGTGCACCTCGTTAATGCGGACACGATTCCTGCTCACGCGCCGACAATCACCCCTGCCCTTCGTCAGTTTCTGGAGAGGAAGTTTTTGTTCTGGCTGGAGGTACTCAGTGTCCTCGGTGCCGTCAGGAATGCGGTTGAAGCATTACAAATAATTGCAGAATGGTTAGAGGTGTGTTGAGTTTTCATGCTTGGTGTCTTGGCCTTGTTTACTTATATGGGATCCAGGAGTCACCAACGCTTGACTTGGCCAACGACTGCTTTCGTTTCGTAACCGGATACTCCGAGGTCATCAATGCGTCCGCTCCACATATCTATCACTCTGCTATCGTCTTTGCCCCCCAAAAATCGATCGTACGGGAACTGTACCAGTCACATGCCCGCCCTTTTGCGAGGGTTGTACATGGGCTACCGATGTCATGGGGTACAAGTATTGCAGCTACAACACGTCCCTCTCGAGTCGAGGTGGCCGCGTGGTCGCCATGCAATAGGTTCATCGCGATAAGCTTGTTTCGCGCCCCAACAGTCGATATACTGGACTCAGTCACTCTCCAGCGACATCGAACCGTTGAACTCCTACGGGCACAGGACATGGACCTGATATGCTGGGCACTCGCCTTCTCCCCCGATGGTCGTATTTTGACGTCCCTCAGTACAGATTACTATGATCGAGGACTGATTGTCGTTATAAGCTGGGACCTCCAGACCGGTGGCGTAGCTGGCGTGATAAAGTGGAAAGGACCAGACTACATTGTGGCGCCCGTAATGCCCTCCATCACTCATTCTGCAAATGGAAACATGATTGGAGTTCGTTGCCGGTACTCTGTTGACGGCTATACCATCCTCGTTTTCGATGTTGCTTCCGGCGTATACATGCATTCCCACTCGCCCACCAGTTCCACTCCGCACGCAAACGGCATCTGGACTCATGGAGAATCCTTGCGGTTTATAACTGTTGGTGTGAAGGCCATTACCATCTGGGAACTCGGGTTCACCTCGTATGCCATACCTACCGAGGTCGAGACTCTTCCTGCCCCGGAAGACATCGACTTTAGATCTTTTTATTCCTGGTGGGACGAGGACCGGACGGCGGAATACATCCAATTCCTCCCCACCCCATGCCGACTCGCCCTTGTTTGGTTTGGCAAAGTCAAGGTATGGGATGTTCAGAATTCCAAATCCCTGCTGGATTGTAAGGATACCTACTTCGAACCAGACATGTCCTTCTCCTCCGACGGTCGCTTCTTCGCGTGCTCAACTTCCGGAGCGGACGTTTATCTCTGGAAGGAGTCTCCCACCGGCTATATCCTTCACGAGATACTCGTATGCAAAACCTTACCTTCCCGTCCACTCCTCTCCCAAAACGGAGAGTCGATTGTCGTGATTGGTAGTCCCAAGATCCGGTTATGGCGCATGAAAGATTTTATCACCCCCCCTTCCAGTTTTTTGACCCACACTCGTCACCTCACCAGAGAGTTTGTCTTGGGTTTTTCTCCCGATGGGATGTTTGCAGCGGTTGCGATGCTGGAGGAAGGGACGGTCACGGTTATCAACCTCAAGTCCGGAGTTCCGCAGTTGACTATCGAGACAGATATGGTGGTTTGTGGTCTCAGGGTGATTGGGAATACCGTTACCGTTATAGGTTACTGGAACGCCGTCACTTGGGACCTACCTACAGGAGATCACACCCGCGATGGCAAGGCAACTCCCAAAGATAGCGTCCGGACAATAAAATTCAACCGTGTAATAGCTTGCGATTTAGGCAGTGCAACAATCTCCCCCGATTTCCGCTACGTCGTCTTTACCACGAAACAACCAATGGATTCCGAGCCCATCAATATCCCTGGTATGGCAGGTCCTCTACATATTTATGACGGATCCACAGGGAAGGAGCTCGCGCAAACCCGAAGGATTCCACCATTTTGCAGCACACCTTTTTTTGCCCCGGGCGGATGTGATCTCTGGCTTGTTAACAATGGCGGTTGTGGGGACGTGTTTAGAGTCGGCAGCGGAGGGCAGATTCTGCAAGATCTAGGTTGTGGGGACGTGTTTGACGACGGCAGCCCCGCAAGGCAGCTTCTACGAGCCCTAAATCGTGGGGACGTGTTTAACGTCGGCGGCGGAGGGCAGATTCTACAGAACCTAAAGCGTAAAGTTGATATTGGGCACCCACCAGAAGGATACCCATGGGCATCATCTCATGGTTATCAGGTTATGAATGATTGGTGGATACTTGGCCCAGACGGACAGCGACTTCTGATGCTGCCTCCTGCTTGGCAGTCTCTCGTAGCGGTACGACGGGTATGGAAGGGACAGTTTCTTGCGTTGCTGCATTGTGGACTACCAGAGCCCGTTATTTTGGAACTAAATCAATGACTTGTGTGGAACTAGAAATTTGTATACACCCGTCCCAGTACGGTTCCACTAGGCGGGACTTGCTCCTCGTGGTGAGCGGCGTTTCCGTGTACATCATGCATGTAATTTTGGGTTGTTGCGGTCAAGCGTCCATTATCCACGTACCGCAGGAACGAAGATACGAAATACATGATTCTACAGTCGGTTCATCCTCAAGTTTCCCCGTTTTTGCCGCACGGTGGATCTTGGGTGATGAATGAATCGGTCCGAGTTTTCTTCCCTAACACGTCAACCCCCGCTTACAGACTGATGGACGGATTATTAGCGTCTGTCACGTTAGTGGTACGCCGACCGCGGTATCCCCTTCCGGAGGGGTTATCTAGGACCCCTGACATCCGTAATAAAGGCCGGATCCTAATTTTTCTTTTTTCGTCCGGACTGGAACGTCGGCGAGGAGACGATCCGTCCGGACTGAGATCTAGCCTTCCGACTGCAGCCAGATCTCCGTCCGGATTGGGATCCGGCCATTATATCATAGCTCCTTGGTGTAAGCTAGTTTTGGACGTATATTTCCTGGCTCTACTGGTTGAGGCTATTGTAGTGTAACTACTCTTCTGTGTACTTCAAAAGCGCCACCTTTATAGCCTGCTTTTGTGCTGTCATCGTGTTGAACTCATTGATATCTTCGG
>Ga0307514_10004948_pt1 | contig 12090 bp, 11 predicted proteins | sample 16_EM_MG_FD_203088 | JGI IMG/M metagenome (GOLD analysis project Ga0307514, IMG submission 203088) | Populus trichocarpa ectomycorrhiza microbial communities from riparian zone in the Pacific Northwest, United States - 16_EM | ecosystem: Host-associated > Plants > Roots > Unclassified | place...
TGTGGGGCGAGGGGTGGCGCGGTGCTGGTGACGCCGGAGGCCGGGGACAGGATCGCCGACCGGTATCTCTTGCGGGAGCCCATCGGCAGAGGCGGGATGGGCGTCGTCTGGCTGGCCTGGGACGAGCGGCTGGAGCGGCGGGTCGCGGTCAAGTGCGCCCGCCTGGACGACGACCGGGCCACCCGACGGCTCATGGGCGAGGCGCGCAACGCCGGGCGGCTGCACCACCCGAACATCGTGGGCGTCTTCGACTTCGTCGACGAGGGCGCCACCTGCTGGATCATCATGGAGTACGTCCCCTCGCGCAGCCTCGCCCAGATCGTGACGGAGAGCGGCCCGCTCACGCCCGAGGAGGCCGGCTCGATCGGCTGCCAGATCGCGGCCGCGCTGGCGAAGTCCCACAACGAGGGCGTGGTGCACGGCGATGTGACGCCGGAGAACATCCTCGTCACCGACGAGGGCATCGCGAGACTGACCGACTTCGGGATCTCGCGGGCCCTGTGGAGTGACGTCACCCACAGCACGACGGGCATCGTGCGAGGCAAACCCCGGTACCTGGCCCCGGAGTTGGCCAAGGGGCAGCCCGCGGGCGAGAAGTCCGACGTGTTCTCCCTGGGCGCCTCGCTGTTCGCGGCGGTCGAGGGCCGGTCGCCGTACGGGGAGGCCGAACACCTCATGGCGTACCTGGCCCGGGCCGTCGAGGGACACATCGAGCCCGCGCACCGGGCCGGCCCGCTCGACGAGCCGCTCACCGCCCTGCTGGAGGTGGAGCCGCGGCGCCGGCCCGACGCCGCCAGGGCGCAGCAGCTGCTGACGCGTGCCGCACCCCCGCCCCCGCACATACAGGAGCAGTTGCACGACAGCGGTACGGGGGACCTCGCGTCCCGCACGCTCCGGCTGCCGCGACTCCTGCGCCGCGCGGGGGACTTCACGCCTTTCATGCTTCAGCCGCCACGGCCCGTACGCCGCCACCGGCACCGCTCCTTGGCGATCGCGGCGGTGGCGCTGGTCGCGGCGGGCGCGATCACGGCGGGGCTCGTCCTCTTCGGCCCGTGGGCGTCGAAGGACGAGGGCGACAAGGGCGGCCGTACCGACGCGAAACCGCCGGCCGCGGCGCGGGCCGGTGCCATCGGCGACGAGCGCACGGCGGACCCCTGCGGGCTGCTCGGCGCGGCCTCGCTGAGCCGCTTCGGCGGCACCGAACTGGACCCCGACTACGGGGAGATCGACCGCTGCGACGTCCTGGTGCGCAACAACAGCGGTGACGACAACGCGGACGTCCAGGTGAACCTGGACTCGGACCGGGACGATTTCGACGACGTCGTGTCCACCCGGCTGGTCGGCAGCCTCACGGTCGTGACGCTCAAGCGTGACGGGAACGCCTGCGAACGGGCGGTCCTGACCACCGACGGCAAGCAGATCCGCGTCATCGGCAAGCAGCTCAACAAGGTGTCGCCCGACCCGTGCCAGCTGGCCGACGCCGCCTCCGACCGCGTCGTCGGCGTACTGGCCGAGGGCCCGGTCCCCCGCCGTTCGTCGCCGCCCGCCAAGAACTCCCTGGCCCGCCTCGACGCCTGTACGCTGCTCGACGCCACCGAGCTCAAGCGGCTTCCCGGCGTCGAGGCGGACAACCGCGACGGCGGCTTCGGTTCCTGGAGCTGCGACTGGTCGAGCGACGACGGCGACCGCGCGGTGGAGATCCAGTTCAACCGGGACAACTCACTGGACGCCGACGACGGAACGCCGGTGAACGTCGCCGGCACGAAGAGCTACGTCATCGCGGACGAGGCCGAGGACGACAGCTGCACCGTACGGACCCCGCACCGCACCTACCGGAACTCGGCCGGCGACCCCACCACCGAACACTTCCAGCTGACCGTGTACGCCCCACAGTCCGCGAAGCAACTGTGCGACACCGCAACGGAGTTCGCGACGGTCGTCGTACGGAACATCGCGAAGCGACTGCCGGGGGCGTGACATGACCGAGCCGGGAATGGCACGCAGACGGCCGGGGGACCGACGGCCGGGGGACCGGAACCCGGGCGAGCGACGGCCGGGGGAACGGGGACTGCCCCCTTCGGGCGGCGGCCGGTACCTGGCCGCCACCCACGGGAGCCTCGCCCGGGGCGCGTCCGCGCCGCTGCCCGGCACGCTCTTCGCCCTCGCGCTGACCGGCGGCATGACGCTGGGCCCCGGGGAAGGGCGCGAGGTCCTGTTCGGCCGCAACCGGCCCGAGGTGCACGTCTGCCTCGGCGAGGACGACCCCCAGCTCAGCCGCCACCAGGGCACGCTCACCCACCGGGCCGGCCACTGGTGGGTGAGCAACGCCGGGCGGCTGCCGATCCGGTGCGCCGGGGCCCGCCTGCTCTTCCGGGGCGAGGAGCCACTGCCGCTCGACACCGGCTACACCCCGCTGTTCGTCGGCGGTTCACGGGGCCGCGAGCACCTGCTGGAGGTCTTCGTCACCGGCCCCGAGGGCGAGCGGCCGCCACCGCGGCACGGGGACGTCACCAGCCCGCCCCGGGTGTGGGTCCTGACCGAGCAGGAGAAGCTCGCCCTGGTCGTCCTGGGCCGCCGGTACCTCCTCCACGAGCCCCGGCCGCAGCCCCTGACCTGGAGACAGACCGCCGCCGAACTCGCCGAGTCGCAGCCGCACGCGGGCTGGACGGACAAGCGCGTGGAACACCTGGTCAACGGCGTACGCACCCGACTGTCCCGCGACGGCGTCCCCTGGCTGACCCGCGAAGAACTCGGCGAGCCCCTGGGCAACGCCCTCAACGACAACCTGATCCGCGCCCTGCTGTCATCGACCACGCTCGTACCGATGGACCTGGCGTTGATCGACGCGGCGTGAGGCTGGCACTGGGGCCTGCCTGCCTGCCGAGGTGATCCACCTGAGGGCGAGCGGGTTGACCCTCCCCCTACGTCAGGCTTGAGGCTGAGGCCGGACGAAAGGGCGGAAGGGGCGGGTGCATGGGTTACTCCGTGGGCTACTCCGTGGGGCAGGTCTCATCGCTGGTCGGGGTGACCGTGCGTACCTTGCACCACTACGACAAGGCGGGGCTGCTCTCACCCGGCGGCCGCAGCCACGCCGGCTACCGCCTCTACGACGACGCCGACCTGGCCCGGCTCCAGCAGATCCTCTTCTACCGGGAACTGGGCTTCTCTCTCGACGAGATCGCCGTCATTCTCGACGACCCCCAGGAGAACGCCCTGGAGCATCTGCACGCCCGGCAAAGGCAGTTGAGGGAGGAGATCGTCAGGCTGCAGCGGCTGGCCGAGGCGGCGGAACGGGCCATCGAGGTCCAGCGGACGGGAGTGTCGCTGACTCCCGAGGAGCGCTTCGAGGTCTTCGGCGACCTCACCTTCGACCTCAGCTACGCCACCGACGCGCAGCTGAAGCTTGGGCACTCGGACGCGCATCAGGAGGCGATGAGACGCGCGTCCGCCCACACCAAGGAGGACTGGCGGCGGCTCATGGGCGAGGCCGCCGCCTGGCGTACGGAGCTGCTCGCGGCCTTCGACGACGGGGAACCGGCCGACGGTGAGCGGGCCATGGACCTCGCCGAGGAGCACCGAAAGCATCTCGCACGCTGGTTCACCCCCTGCCCGCCGGACATGCACCGGCGCATCGCGGACGAGTTCGCCGCCGATCCACGTGCCTTCGCCCTCGTCGTACCGCCGTCGCAGCAGCGCCCGGGCCTCGCCGCCTATCTGTGCGAGGCGGTCCACGCCAACGCGTCCCGCCGCGCGGGTTCCCGTACCGACCCCCAGGAAGGCCGAGAAGACCGATGAGAATCATGATCGCCACGGCCGGATTGCGTGGTGACGTCGCGCCCTACACCGGCCTGGGCGCCGAACTGCGCCGTGCCGGGCACGACGTCGCCCTGGCCACCACGGACGCCTTCGCCCCCTCGTACGCGAGGCCGGCCTGGAATTCCGCCGCCTTCCCGCCGACACCCGGGCCCACGGCGACGTCAGGGGCAGCCGTGATCTGATGCGCGCCGCCGCCGCGTTCACCACCGAACTGGGCCGGGGATTCACCGATGTCATGGCCGACGGCGAACCGGACCTGCTCCTTCTCTCGGCCACCACGGCCCCGCTCGGCTGGCATCTCGTCGAGGCCACGGGCGTACCGAGCCTCGGCGTGTACCTCCAGCCCACCGCGCCGACCGGCGACTTCCCGCCCGCGGTCCTCCGTGGCTCCCCTTCGCTGGGCCGCCCCGGCAACCGCGCGGCGGGCCGTTTCGCCCTCCGCATGACCGACCGCGTCTACGAACGGGCGGCCCGGGACCTGCGCCACCGCCTGCGACTGCCCCCGCTCACCGCCTCCGCGACCCGCCGACGGCAGGAACGGGCCAACTGGCCGGTCCTGTACGGCTTCAGTACGGCACTGCTGCCACGCCCCTCCGACTGGCGCCCCGGACTGGAGATCGTCGGAAACTGGTGGCCCCACGTCGACCCCGCCGACCGACTGTCCCCGCACCTGGAGGACTTCCTCGCGGCCGGACCCCGTCCCGCCCTCATCACCTTCGGCAGCATGGCGGCGGGCGATGGGGACCGCCTGAGCGAGATCGCCGTACGGGCCCTGCGGCGCGCCGGACTGCGCGGCATTCTCCAGTCGGGCGCTGCCGGGCTCGCGGCGGACGGCGACGACATCCTCACGGTCGGGGACGTACCGCACACCCTGCTGTTCCCGCGGCTGGCCGCGGTGGTCCACCACGCCGGGGCGGGCACCTCGGCGGCCGCGCTGCGCGCCGGAGTGCCGGCGGTGACCGTCCCGGTGACCGCGGACCAGCCGTTCTGGGCAGGACGGCTCGCCTCGATCGGCGCCGCCACCGCCCCGATCCCCTACCGCTCCCTCACCACCGAACGCCTCGCCGACGCACTCGACCACGTCACGAAGCAACAGACATACGCCCGAGCCGCCGCGACCACCGCCCACCACATGGCGACGGAGGACGGAGCGGGCCGGGTCCTGAAGGCCGTCGAACGGTCAGCGGGGCACTGACGCCCGCACGCAGCGCCCTGCCCCGGCCGACCCGCCCCCGCCCGGTGGTCCGTTGGCGTTCACGGGACATTTCCGCACTGCTTCGATGCGTGTGGTTGGCTCACCGGCTCTGCCACCACACCAGGCCACCCGCGACAACAGCCGAGCCCGCCGCGGTGGCGATGCCGCGTACGGCGGCGAACAGGGCGGCCCGCCCCAGGCGGCGGGCGGTTCGCTGGGGCTTTCGTCGCGTGAGTTTGTTCATCGGGATCTCGTTCATCGGGATCTCCTCCGGTCGGCCGTGTGCTGCTCCGAGTTGTCGGCCCAAGTCTTTGGCTGTGTCGCGGGAGAGGCTCGGAGTGGCGGGTGGACCGGGCATCTTCGTCCTACGCTCCTGTTCGACGAGGTGCCCGCTGTGCCCGCTACGGGCGGGCCTGCGGCGGGCGGGCAGAAGGGGGAGGGCGGGTGGCAGCACGGTCTCGGGAGGCCCGGGAGCTCTACGAGCAGTTGCGTGCACTGGAGCAACGGGCGCGGACCGCACGCGGCCGGGCCGGCCGACCGTGCTCACGGCGGGCGACGAGCCGGGCGCTCGGCAGGCCTCCGTACAGCACGAAGGTCGCCGACCAGCGGCTCAGCGATTGGGTGCCGATGAAAGGGGACAGCGACCCCCGGGTTCCGAACGGCGAGAGTAGCGAGGGCCTACTGGCGTTGGTGCGGCTGTGGAGTTCCTGGGCGGGTGAGACTCTCGATGAGCGTTACTGGCGGGACCTGTTGGAGAAGGCGCAGCCGGTGCGGAGCGTCTCCTCGGAGCCGACCGGCCCCGGACGGCGGATCCGTGGGTTCACCGATCCGTTCGCCCTGAATGTGAAAGTGGCCATTGACACCGGTGGCACGCCGGAGCTGCCGAACCCGGCGCCTCCACCGGCTCCACCGCTTCTGCCGCTCTACGTCGGCCGGAAGCACGACCGGTGGCTGTCCGACGTGGTGAAATGCGTTGCAGAGCAGGGCACCGGAGAACCGACCAGCGCCCTCGCCGTTCTCGTCGGTGAGTCCTCCACGGGGAAGACACGGGCGTGCTGGGAAGCGCTCAGCCTGCTTCCCTCCGACTGGCAGCTTGTGCATCCCCTCGTACCCAGCCCCGCCGAAGCACTGATCGCTGTGCTGGACGACATCGCTCCCCGCACCGTGCTGTGGCTCGACGAGATCCACCGTTTCCTCGGCGGCGACCAGGGCGAGCAGGCGGCCGCCCGGCTCCATGAGGTACTCACCGACCCGCGGCGAGGCCCGCTGCTCGCCCTGGGCACGACCCGGGTCGGACTGGAGCCGGACTTGATCAGGCCGCGCAGGGACCGCGACCGCAGGGATCGGCATGCACAAGCCCGTGCCCTGCTCGTCGGCAAGCACCGCCGGGTACCCGAGGTCTTCGACGAGGAGGACCTGCAGGAGCTGCGACGCCTCGCCGCCGCGGACCCCCGGCTCCAGGAAGCGCTGGAGCACGCCGAGCAGTGGCAGATCACCCAGTACCTCGCTGGTGGACGCGCTCTCGTCGACAGGTACGAAACCGCCACAGCCCTGGAGAGGGCCCTGATCGAGTCGGCCATGGACGCCCGCCGCCTCGGGCACGACACGGCTCTTCCGCGACTCCTGCTGGAAGCGGTGCTCCCGTACTACCTCACCCATCACCAGTACGACATGGTGGCGGACGGGGACATCGAGCACGCTCTCGCGGAGCTGAGCGAACCGTTGCAGGGCACCCGCGGCCCCCTCACACCGATCACCGTCCGCGAACCCGGCAGACCCCGTATCCCCACCGACAAGGTCGGGCTCGCGGAATACCTGGACCAGCACGGCAGGAAGGAACGCCGTACCGAACCCCTGTCGGCCGGACTGTGGGACGCCCTGACGGACCACGCCGCGCGGGAGTCCCTGACCGCCTTGGCCGAGTCGGCGAGGAATCGGGGCCATCTGAGGCTCGCTCTGCGACTGCTCGCGGCCGCGACGGAGGCGGGGGTGTCGGGGGCTGCTCCGGCGGCGATGCAGCTCATGGAGGAAGAGGGGATGCACGATGACGCGTTGTTGTGGTGTCTGCCTCACGCGCAAGCCGGGGATGCCGCGGCCATGGTCCGGGTGGCCGGGCTCATGGAGACGACCCGGCCGGACGAGGCCGCCGCCTGGTACGAGAGAGCCGCCGAAGCCGGGTATCGCGACGGCTGGCTCTACGGGGGCCTGCTCCGGCAAAGGGCCGGAAGACACCTGGAGGCGGAGGCCTGCTTCCACCGCGCGGTCGATGCCGGTGTCACGCACGGACACGGGGCGTTGGCCTCCCTGCTGGAGCAAATGGGCCGTACGGAGGAAGCACTTGACCATCGCCGGCAGCAGGCCGAGGCCGACGGCGGGTACGCCGTGGTGGAGACGGTTGCCCTGATGCGGAAACGCGGTGACAGCGGGGCCACCATCCTGTCCTGGCTGTTGCCGCGTGCGGCGGAAGAAGGCAGGGAGGAGCACACGCCGATCCCCTGGGCGTGGAGCGCGTTGCTCCAGCACCTGGCGTTGGAGGCGACACTCCGACGTCGCCTGCGGAGTCTTCTCGATCCGGGATCCCAGGACGACGCGGTGCGAAGCGAGTTGACCGCCATGCTGGATCTGGCGGAAGAGATTGCCAAGGGCGACTACCGGAACAAGGGCGCGAGCGCCGCGGAGGCACTCAGGCGGCAGAACCGCCTGGAGGAAGCACTCGCGCTGTACCAGGCCGAGGCCGAATCCGGCGCCGGCCGGCGCGGAGTGGCGGCGCATGTCGCCGCCCTGCACGAGCAACTGGGACGCCCCTCGGAGGCCTTCACGTGGTACCAGCGGGCCGCGGACGAGGGGGACGTGGACGCCCTGCGGCAGACGGGCCGTCTGATGACGGTGACCGTTGGCCCGGACGAGACCTTCGCCTGGCTGAAGTCGTGCGCCGACCGTCATGCCGAGGAGGGCTATCCGGACCAGCGCTCCACTGTGGCTGAACTGCTGCACGCCGCGGGACACACGAACAGGGCGCTCGACTGGCTCCGATGCGCTTCGCGCGCTGGTGACCCGTACGCCTGGCGCCAGTACGCGGAACTGCTGCGGTCGGCCGGCCGTACGGAGGACGCGCAGCGCATGCTGCGGTACGGCTGGGAGCCCGGCGGTGAGATCTCGGAGTCGTGGAGTGCGGCTTCGCCGGCAGCGCAGCGGATCGGCCAGGTCCTGACGGACGTCTACGAGGGCCCAAGGAGCCGCTGCCCGTCGCGTCGGAGCAGGACGTCTCGGGAGTTGCGGCCGTGACCAGGCTGAGCCGGTTGGCCCAACGTTCGGCGGGGTCGGGCGTTGCACTGTCCGTCGAGTCGACGGAGGCCGGGGCCGACTTCATGTAGGCGTCGCGCACCTCCAGCTGGGCGGCCGTCCTCTGACAGTCGAGGACCAGTTCCTCAAACGTCGGGGTCCTCATCAACCTTCTTCACCGCCAGAAGAACTGCAACGTGCGCCGAGGGATCTCCCTAACCGACTCATGGCCAGGGACATTCATCTGCCTGAGACACTCGATGTCCTCCACCTCCAACAAGTTCCGGAAGCAGAAGCCCTCCAATCACCTCAAAGCTAGAAGAAAAGGATCCTTCCCGAAATGGAATGCCACCTACCGGCGGAGTCTCCTTTCTCACTTTTCGAAGATTCTGCACAGCATCTCCCAGAAGTCACGCACGTACCCGTACGGTGCATCTGTCAACGACCGAAAGGGAACGGAACTGTGGGTAGATCCATCCATTTTTCGGCGGCATCTTTCGCTTTGGGGGCGACTTTGATCGCCTCGTCACTGGCCATGAATGCTCCGATGGCAACTGCCGAAGGTGTACCGTCACTGCCGCCCGTCGCGGCAGAGGACAGCCGTGGCGAAGTGCAGAGCTTGACGGTCGACGAGCGCCAAGATCTCCAAGCGGAAATCGACGCAACCATCGTCGAGACCAACAACGGTGCGGTGCAGATCAGCGCGAACGAAATATCCTGGAACGGCGGCGAAGTGGTCATGACGTTGCCTCTCCCTGGAGAGGCAACGGCTCCGGCACCTACTGAGGCCGCTCTCGCCCTCGATGGCGTATCCGCGGCTGAAATGGAAGATGTGCAGGCGGAGGCGGCAAGCTGGAATGGGTGTCCAGCCGGCGCAAACGACAACCGGTGGTACTGCTTCTACCAGCTCGCGGGATTCGAAGGTCGTCGAGTTCAGTGGAACCATGCTCACTGCGCTTCCGGCATCAACTTCGCAGACTACGGGTTCAACAACAGGACCACAGGAGTAATCAACACAACGAAAAACATTGACTACTGGGGAATGAAGCTGACCCTGTACCACGACTGGTTCACGGGCAACGCACTCCGAGTGCCTCCGTACACCAAGATTTCGCAGTTGGACTCGTTCCACGACAACAAGATCAGCAGCTTCGAGGCCTGCCGCAGGTAGATGGCAGCCTGGCAGGGGCAGCCGCAGGGGGCAAGCGGTCCACATCGCTTGCCCCTAGGGGTTGCAGGTGCTGAAGCTTCTCCCCTGCGTGTGCGGTCCAGGCGCGTGCGGTGTCGTCTGACTCTCACGCGCAGGAGATCACCCGTCGTCGTGGCCCAGGATCATGGACTCCAGAGCCTGAACACGGCTGCTGAGTTCCTGGAGTCTTGTGGCCAAATCGGCCACTTGGGCGGCGAGTCCGATGTCCGCCGATTCCCGACTCGGGGTTCCTCGACCGACATCGATGAAGTAGGTCTCCTGGTAGTCATCGTGCAGTTGCAGCAGTTCTTCGTCTTGAAGTCGCCTGATCGCCGACCCAACCTCCTTCTCCGACAACCCGTACAGCCTCTCCACCACGGCAACTTCTGGAAAGATCATCCCGCGCAGATACCGGCGCTGTTCGACGCCATGCCTCACGTCCCCAATCAGACGTTTTGCAGGGCTTTCCTGGTCGGCCGGCGGAGGGCCAGGAAGGGAGAGAGCGTCCAGGCCGGAGGGGCGTTCACGTTTCATCTCGGCCATTTTCAGGGCCTTTCGTCCGTGGTGGATACGGTCTGGCGCTTCAATGTCTCGGTCACTGCCAGCGTCGCCGGAACACGGACGTTCAGCTTGCGTGGATTGCCGAAGAGGGCCTCCTCGCTTCCCATCGGGTAGCCGGTTTCGGGATCGAAGAACACGGAAGTCCGCGTGGTGCTGCCCTTCCAGACCTCTTCCTGAGTCACCGCGACCACCTTGCTTCCTTTCCAGGTCGTGGTGGTCGAGACCTGCAGACCCGGAGCGTCCGCCAGCACTCGCAGGGCCGCTGCTCGAAGCCCCGGAGCTACGGGACCGGATCGCGACTCGTAGGTGAGCATGTCTGACACCCCGACAATGAGCTGGCCCCCTTCCCAGTTCACCTTCTTGAGCTGCCGCAACAACCGATCGGGATTCTGCGCGAAGGGCTCGATCTCCTGCCAGGGGGATCCACCGGGGAACTGGCCAGGCCCGTATTCGGCATCGTCGATCTTCTTCCCCGATACGAGCCCGGCTTCCCGCGCTTCCTTCTCCTGGTCCGGGTCGGGGAAGATCGGCTCCCCGTATGTGCTGAGCTGCCGCCCGCCGCCTTGCTTGTCGACCCAGGACTCGGTCACGGTCGGCACGGCCGCATTGGCGACCCCACCTGGTACGTCACCCGCTGTATTCAGCCACCAGCCCCACGTCTTGGAGTACTGATAGCTCTCCCCGGAGCGCTCTTCAGGTCCGGAGCGCTCTTCAGGTTGAGCCTCCACCCGCTCGGCCATCTCCCGGAGATACTTCGCAGGAGTCTCCGGCACGGGCGACAGAGACAGCACAGGAGGTGTGACCGCCACCGCCGACGCTCCGCCACCGTCTCCCGGCCACGGCAGCCCGCCGTTCAGGACAACGACCGAGGCGCCTGCCAAGACTGCCGCAGCGCCCAGCACACTCCTGCGCCCCGGGCCGGGCCGGGCCCGCACGGACCGCTGCCCGGTGGCTGAGCTTCGGAGCAGAGCGAGTTCCCGCTCCGCCCTCTCGGACAGGCCCGCGGTACCGTCCGCGTAGTCCCGGTCGGGGTCGTCGTCCTGCGGCAGTAGCGTTCTTACTGCCTCCACGTCTCGACTCATCGCCTTCTCCCCTCCGATGTCAATGGCTGCTCCCGCACCGACACCGACACCGGACCGGCGTGGGCCAGCATTCGCTCCAACCGCACGCGGGCACGGTGCAGTTGGACGGCGAACGTCGCACGGCTGCGTCCCATGACCTTGGCGGCGTCGCCCACATCCAGCCCGTCCCACGACACCAACAGCAGGACCTCACGGTCGGTCGCCGACAACCTGGCCAGGGCGCTTGCCGCACCGAGGCGATCGAGCGCGGCGTCCTCGGCCGACGCCTCCGTACCTTCGATCGTCGCAATCTCCAGACGCTTCCCGAGCTGTTCGGCTCGGCCGGAGGCACGTCGGTGGTTCGCCGCGACCTTTCGGGCGATTCCGTAGAGCCACGGCAACGGCGCCCCGCGCCTGTCTCCCCAGCGGCGCCAGGCCACCGTGAACACCTCAGCAGCAGCGTCCTCGGCGTCGCCTGATGGCAGTCTCCGTCTCAGGAACTGCAACACGGGTCTGTAGGCGGCCCGGTAGGCCACCTCGAAGCCGTCCCATTCGTCTTCGTCCACGCTCCCACCCACCCCACCCTCTTCCGGCCACAATCGTCCTCCACCTCGTCTGTGTCCGGCAGCACCCGCGCATTACAGCCTCGTTCGCCACGCTTCTGCCGCTGCTCCGGAGGGGTGTCTCATGGCAGGTGTCATTTCCGTGTGGGGCGTCGAGTGGGCAACCAGGCGTCGATGACGGCCGCCAGTTCGTCGCGGCCGGTGAAGACGTGTCCGTTCATACCCACGGCCTGCGCGGCGCGTACGTTCTCCTCGCGGTCGTCGACGAAGAGGAAGTCGGCCGGGGCGGCCCGCAGGGCGACGACGCAGTGATGGAAGGCCGCCGGGGACGGCTTGGCCGCCTTGATCTTCCCGGAGAAGGCCACGTGGTCCAGGGTGTGCAGCCAGGGCTGCGCGGCGAGGAAGGCGTCCGCGTGGTCCGAG
>Ga0307514_10004949_pt1 | contig 12090 bp, 10 predicted proteins | sample 16_EM_MG_FD_203088 | JGI IMG/M metagenome (GOLD analysis project Ga0307514, IMG submission 203088) | Populus trichocarpa ectomycorrhiza microbial communities from riparian zone in the Pacific Northwest, United States - 16_EM | ecosystem: Host-associated > Plants > Roots > Unclassified | place...
GGCCGCCTTGGCCGGATCGATCGACCCGGCCAGCGTCACGATGGGGTTGTAGCGCGCGGCATTGTTGGGCGAAATGGTCTCTTTCTCGCCTTTTCCCTGGGTGGTGAAGCGCTGCTTCGTCGGCTGCACCGGCCAGGTGCTCGCGGGCGACTGCTCGCGCGCGAGATTGTCGACCGTGGCCACGAAGCGGCGCACGATGCCTTCGAACTGCAGGAAGTCCGCCACATTCTTGCTGCCCATCAGGTCGACCAGCGCCTTCATCACGCGCGAATCGGAATCGCCGACCTTGGGCAGCCCCGAGTCGGGCAGCGCGATCGCATCGATGGGGTTCTGCGGTTCCGGCAATTCGGGCAGGGGCGCGGGCGGCGTGGGCGCAATCCCGTCGTTCGGCGCGGCGGCCACCGGCGGCGATTCAGCCGGGAGCGGCTGTTGCTGCTGGTACCAGCGCCAGCCCAGGAATCCGGCCGCGATCGCCAGCAGCACGATGACGATGATGGTTCCGGTCGACGTCTCGCGCCGCGGCCTGTACGCGGGGGCATCGCGCGAATCGTGTACGTCGGGAATTTCGGGGGTGTCTCGGTCGGACATGTCTGCGGTTTCCTTTTGAGAGGATTGCAATGGGAGACGAGCAGCTATGGTGCACCAGATCGGCGCCCTGCCGCGGCGTCATCCCGTAACGCCCTGTGACGCGCCCGCGATGCGAAAGTTCAGCCGCTAGGACGCGCCGGCCGTCCCGCCGAGCGACTGCAGCCACGCCAGCGTGCCCTGCAGCTCGGCCGGTCGGATCTCGTGGCCGCCCGGAAAATCGGCGCCCGACAGCGCCAGCGGCAGGCCGCGCGTCAGTTCGCGCGTGGCCTGTGCGGCGCTCGGCGGAATCACGTTGTCGGCGCTGCCATGGCTCACCCACAGCGCCTTGCCCTCGAAGGCCTCGGGCGACGCGATGTGCGGCAGCACCTCCGACAGCAGCCGCCCGTGCCACACCATCGCGGCGCGCACTTTTGCAGGCTGCGTCAGCAGCAGAGACAGCGCCATGATGCCGCCCTGGCTGAAGCCGCCGACCACCACGCGCTCCGGCGGCACGCCGAGCTGCTGCGCCGCCGAGGCCACCATCTCGCCCACCAGGAAACGGCTTTCGCGCTCCTGCTCCTCGTTGATGCGCCGCTGGCCATCGGCCAGCACCTGGAACTCGAACCACGCATAGGCATCGGGCGACAGCACATACGGGGCGCGCAGGCTCAGCACGTGAAACTGCGGCGGCATGAGCCGCGCGAGGCCGAACAGGTCTTGCTCGTTGCTGCCGACGCCGTGCATCAGCACCAGCAGCCAGGGCTCGCGCACGTTCGGCCCTGCGGCCTGCTCGAGAAACTTGAAAGGCAGGTGGAGTTGCGTCATGGCGTCAGGCCGTTGAAGATTGAAAACCCTGCGCCAAGGCGCGCGAGATTTCGGCGGCCGGCAGCTCGCGGCAGCCGGTTGCGTTCTGGCCCGACCACAGCGGGGAAAAATCGCCGCTGCCCTGCGCCTCGGCCTTGGCGCGCAAGGGCGCAATGCCCGAAGTGGCCAGCGGAAACTCGGGCGCCGCCGCACCGATCGGTCCCAGCTCGCGCATCACACGGTTGACGATGCCGCGCGCCGGCCGGCCCGTGAAGAGATTGGTGAGCGCCGTGTGGCGCGCGGCATCGCTCTTCAGCGCCGCGCGGTGCACGGCGCTGGTGGTGGCTTCGGGCGCCAGCATGTAGGCCGTGCCCACCTGCACGCCCGCGGCACCCAGCGCCATGGCAGCGGCCACGCCGTTCGCATCGGCAATGCCGCCGGCCGCGATCACAGGCAGCCGCACCGCGCGCACCACCTGCGGCAACAGCGCGAAGGTGCCGGGCTGCACCGTGAGATCGTGCGAGAGAAAGTGCCCGCGGTGCCCGCCCGCCTCCAGGCCCTGCGCAATGACCGCATCGACGCCGTGCGCTTCGAGCCACAGTGCCTCGTCGACCGTGGTGGCCGATGCCAGGATCTTCGAGCCCCATCCGCGCACCTGCGCCAGCAGCGGCTCGGGCGGCAGCCCGAAATGGAAACTCACCACCGGCGGGCGGAACGCGGCCAGCACCTCGGCCACCTCGGCGCTGAAGGGGTTGCGCCCCGGGCCGGTGGGTATGGCCGCCGCATCGATGCCGAATTCGCGGTAATACGGCGCCAGCGCATTGCGCCACACCGCTTCGCGTTCGCCGCTGAGCTGGGGCGGCACGTGGCAGAAGAAGTTGAGGTTGTAGGGCTTGCCGGTGCCCTCGCGGATCGCAGTGACTTCGCTGCGGATGGCGTCGTTGCCGAGCATCGCGCACGGCAGCGAGCCGAGCGCGCCCGCGTTGCTGACCGCAATGGCCATGGCGCTGCCCTGCACGCCCGCCATGGGCGCCTGGATCAGCGGCAGGTCGATGCCGAGGAGTTGCTGCAATGAAGTGGTCATTGGTAGATGTTCCCTTTTTTGGATGTGAGGCGCATGCCAGCGCCTATTCTGCGGCGAAGCCCAAAGCCCTTGCGCTCAGCCGGCAGGCGCTGCGGGAAGTGCCGCAAGCCGAGGCCAGACAATGATCGCGGGCAAGTTCGACGACATTAGGCCGGCGGTCGGATGGACACTTCGCGCAGCCGCCGATGCGCCGCACTGTCCCAGGCAATGGGCTGCTGGTTCTTCGCACGCAGATAGTGGTGCGTGAACACCGCGAGGTACGCCTCCAGCATCTGTTCGGCAACGTTTTCGCCCGCCAGGTTCATGCACATCGCGGCCACCTCGCTGGTGCAGAAGTGGTCGTCGCGGCCAGAGTTGCGCAGCCTGTATTGCGTGATCTGCTCCGGCTGCAGGCTCAACACCGGCAGCCGGTCGAGGTAAGGGCTTCTGCGAAACATTTTGCGTGCCTCGGCCCATGTCGCGTCGAACAGGATGAAGAGCGGCCGTTTCACGCAGCCGCTGCCGTCCGGTCCAGGCACTGGAACGGCCAGGACCACGCGCTCGGGCGCCGCATATTGCCCCGGGAACACCACGTAGGGCTGCCATTGCGGATCGTTCAACAGCGCCAGCAGCGCGGGATCGGTTTCGGTGCGGGCCCAGCCGAAGGCGAAGGTATCGGCCACCACGTCGGCGACCAGCCACCCCGTATTGGTGGGCTTGAGCGGCTCGATGTCGGCCATGAGCAGGCACACCCCCGCGCGCGTTGCCACCGAGGGGCGCACGGCGCACATGCAATGGCTGGGCACCAGGCGGCAGCCCGCGCAGCGCTCGCGCTTGAAGCCACCACGGGCGAGAAAGGGTTTGGCGCTTCGAGCCAGGCGCGCGGCGCGAAGGAAGGAGACGGCGTGAGGCATGTGCCGATTCTCGGCTGCTCTCGAACGCCCGGTGCGCTGGAATGCGCCGAGCAGCTAAACCAGCTGCAGATCCTTCGGCGTCACCCCGTCGAACACCCGCGCGAGCTGCGCCGGCGAGAGGCCGTACATCCGCCTGAACAGGCCGCCGAACACCGCGCGGTATTCGTTGAGCACCGGGTAGTCGCGGTTCTGGAACAGCGTGGCCTGCGCCACTTCCTGCTGCTCGCCCACGATGCGCCCGCCCGCCTGCGCCGAGAGGCCGCCGCCGAGCACCCAGTACACGGTGCCGTGCCCATGGTCGGTGCCGCGGTTGCCGTTCTCGCGGAAGGTGCGGCCGAACTCGCTGATGACCACCACCACGGTCTGGCGCCATGCGTCTTCGCCCATCTCCTGCGCGAAGCCGGCCACGCCGCGGCCCAGTTCTTCAAAACGGTTGGCGAGGTAGCCGGTGGCGCCGCCCTGCCCCACATGCGTGTCCCAGCCGCCGACGTCGACAAAGCCGAGGTCGAAGCGCTCCCGCATCAGCAAGGCCATGCGGCGCGCCACCAGCTCGAAGCCCTTGGCGGTCATGGCGTTGCGGCTGGCGGCGTCCATCTCGGCCTGCACCGCGCGCGCCACCTCGTCGCGCAGCTCGAAGCCTTCGGCCACCGGCCCGGCCAGCGGGGTGTTGCGGTACATGGCCGCGATGACCTGGCTCTGCCGTGCATCGATGCCCGCACGCGCATTGCCCGCCAGCGCCATGTTGGCGGCCTTGGCGCCGCCGCGCAGCGACAGGGGCAGCTGCTCGGTGAAGGCGATGGGCGACACGCCGGTGGCCGGCCCCGCGCCGAGCACGCCGGCCAGGCGGTTGAGAAAACCCGAGCGGTAGTCGCGTCGCTTGTCGAGTGCCTGGCCGAGTTCGATGGAGTCCTGCGTTTCGAAGTGGCTGCGCGTGAGGTCGTCGGTGCCCGCAAAGGCGATGAAGGCAGCCTGCTTCTGCTGGAACATCGGCATCACGCTTTGTGCCAGCGCGGGGTGCAGGCCCCAGTTGCCGTCCAACGGCAGCGCACCGCCGGGCATGCCGGGCCGGGCGATGGCGATGTTGGGGCGCGAGGCGTAGTAGAAGTCGCTGGCCGTGGGCACGAGCAGGTTGCAGCAGTCGTACGCGCCGCGCAGGAACACGACCAGCAGCTTGGCGCCTTCGGCCGCGGGCGCGGCCATCAGCTGGCCGGCGGCGCCCGCGAGTGGCGCGCCGGCCAGGAGTTTCAAGAGTTCTCGACGTTGCATGACGGTGTCTCCTTACTCAGTCAACGGCGCATCAGCTCCGGCGACGCCAAGAGGAAGGTGTTCCACTCCTGCGGGTTCTTCGCCTGCGCCAGTGCCTCGCGCGTGTCCGCACTCAGGCTGGCCTGCATTGTGCGCACCGCGTGCGAATCGGCCAGCGGCGGGAATGCGGGCTTCTCGAGCGGCGCCTTGTCGTCCGCGCGGAACAGCACGGCGCCGTTCGCACCGATGGCGCGCGCGATCTCGAAGCGCGTGTTCATCTGCCCGGCGCTGGCCCAGGCGGCTTCGTTGAGCGGGTAGCCGTCGGGCGTCTCGTGGCCGTACAGCTGTTCGCCCATGCGGTTGATCCAGCCGATCATCGGGTTCACGTTGGACACCACGCGGTCGCCGTACGCGAGCCGCACGCCGGCAATCACATAGTGCACCGGGTCGCGGAATTTGCGCCCGAGCGAGGCGGCGAATTCGGGCGCCTCGAACATCGCCTTCAGCGTGACAGCGATGTCGCCATCGCTGCGCGTGAAGCCCGCCGCCATGCGCTCGACCAAGGCCTGCGGCGGATCGTCGGAGACGAAGTACACGGCGAGCTTGCGCGAGATGAACCGCGCGGTGGCCGGCGCGCGCGCCAGGCGGTCGAGCGCTTCGTCGGCCTCGGCGAGGCCACGGCTCTCGATGGGCTGGCCCAGCAGCGTCTTCGGCCCGTAGTCGTGCCGGTTCGGGTTGAACTCGAACAGGCCCCGGCGCACGTAGTCGGCGCGCAAGGCCGGGCGCACGTTGGGTGGCGGCGCATCGAGCGGCTGGTAGCTCACGCCCACGCCGGTGAGCACGCGCGCCAGCTCCTGCACGTCGGTTTGCGAATAGCCGCCGCCCACGCCCAGCGTGTGCAGCTCCATCAGCTCGCGCGCGTAGTTCTCGTTGATGCGGTTGGCGGCGTTCTGCGCGTTGTCGAGATAGCGCAGCATCGCGGGGTGGTGCAGCGTGGCGCCGAGCAGGTCGCGGAACCTGCCAAGCGCATGCGGGCGGATCGCGTTCTCTTCGTAGTCGCCCACCATCGCGCGGATGTTGTCCTTGCGCAGGTTGACGTTGAAGTGGTTCATCCAGAACCACGTCATCTGCTCCTGCAGCTGGTTGGGCGAATAGAGCGCGCGCAGCACGAAGCGCTGCTGCGCCTCGCGCACCAGTTCGTTGAGCCGCTGCTGGTAGGCCTGGCGCGCGGCCTTCTTCTGGTCTTCGTCGGGCAGGGCATCGGCCGCCTTGCGCTGCGCCTCGAGTCCGGTCACGAGCTGGTCGAGCGGCGTGCGCGAAATGGCCATGGCATCGATCTGCACCTGCGCGGCCGGCGGCAGCGGTGCTGGCCGCGGATTGAGCTGGTCGCGCATCCACAGCGGCAGGCCGCGCCGCGCCAGTTGCGCTTCACTGCCTGCATTGGCACCCCAGCCCACGCGGTCGAGCCAGCGCAGCCGCGCGGCTTCGTTCGCCGATGCGGAGGCAGGCAAGGACACCGACACCAGCGGCCGGTGCTTCCCCGGCGCGCCCGCACAGGCCGCGAGCAGCGCCAGCGCGCATGCGCTCAGCGCCATCGGCACGCGGCGCATGGAGAACAACCACGGCGAAGCGGCGGCCGCCACCGCGTTCACTCCGTGCGCATGTCGTGGCGGCGCACGTCGCCGATGGCATGCTGCGCGGTGTCGAGCGCCACGTCGACATGCGCCAGGCCGCGCTGCTGGAACGGCCGCGAGCGCGGGTCGTCTTCTTCGCGCGCCACGTCGGAGCGCACCTTGCGCAGCAGGTCGACCGCCGCGTGCAGGCGGCCCTGGCGCGGCAGCCACGCATCGGTGGGCTCTTGCCATTCGACGGGCTTGCCGTCAAGCCATGCCGCGTGCTGCAGGTCGCCGATGGCGGCGTGGATCTCGTCGGCCACCACCTGCTCGTCGCGCGAGATCTGTCCGTCTTCGGGACGGCGGTGCTCCACCTTCCAGGCGGCCGTGCGCAGGTCGGACAGGGCGTGCAGGTAGAACGGGTGCCTGCCGTATTCGTCGGCCCATGCGGGCAGCGACGCCGCGGCCATGAGAACGAGTGCGGCGATGAGGCTTTTCTTCTTCATCTTCGGAGCTCCTGTGAGTGACGACGGTTCGAGGACGCTTCCTCAACCGCCGTGCCCCGCTCCGCGTTGACGCTCTTTACCTTCGCAGCGCCGCGCAAAGGCGGCGCCTAAGCGCCGGCTAAGTCAGGCTACCGACAGGCTGGAAGGCGCAGCGCCGGCAATCTGCCTCAGTGCGCGCTCGAACACCTCGACCGGCTGGCCGCCCGAGATCAGGTGCTGGTCGTTGATGATGATCGCGGGCACCGAATGGATGCCCGCATCGGTGTACATGCGCTCGCGCTCGCGCGTCTCCTGCGCGAACTCGTCGCTGGCGAGGATCTCGCGCGCACGGACTGCATCGAGCCCCGCTTCGGTGGCTGCGCGCACCAGCACCTCTGGGTCGGAGGGATTCTGGCGGTCGGTGAAATAGGCCTTCAGCAGCAGCTTCTTGAGCGCCGCCTGCCTGGCCGGGCTTTCGAGCTCGGCCCAGTGCAGCAGGCGGTGGGCGTCGAAGGTGTTGTAGATGCGCGGCCGGCCCTCGGGGCTGAACTCGAAGCCCACCTCGGCCCCGCGCTGGCGGATCATCTCGCGCGATTGCGCCTGCTGTTCACGCGTGGAGCCGTATTTCTGGTTCAGGTGCTCGAAGGTGTCCTGGCCTTCGGGCGGCATCTGCGGGTTCAGCTCGAAAGGCTGGAAATGCAGTTCCGCCGTGACGTCGGGCGCGACGCGCCGCAGCGCCGCTTCGAGCGCGCCCAGGCCGACGGCGCACCAGGGGCAAGAGACATCGGAGACGAAATCGATCTTGAGATGGGAGGTCATGCCCGCCATTCTTCATCGCCCCGGCGCCCTTGGTGCGCGCAAGGTCTTCAGGCGGCGGCCTTGGCCAGGCGTGCGGTCGCGAGCGTCTGTTCGCGCAGCCGGTCGTACTCGGGCTTGTCGACCGGAACCGCGTCGGGCTTGCCCAGGTCGTTCATGTGCACGCGGTAGGTTTCGCGGGCGGTCCAGGCCGAGATCGCGGCAATGGCGCAGATCGCCAGCGTAATGGCGCCGACGGTCAGCGGGATGTTGGCAGCGCCGGGAGGGGCGACCGCCACGAACAGCGCCGGCAGCAGCGCAGTGATCGCGGTGCCGATGTTCTGCGAGATCGCCATGCCCGAGACGCGGGTGCGGGTGGGGAACATCTCCGGGTAGAAGCTCGGGAACACGGCGTTGTAGCCCTGGTAGACCACGCCCCACATCAGGAGCGACATCACGATGGCGAGCGGCACGTTGTGGATGCTGATGGCGTACAGGTAGCCGAACGACAGCAGGCCCGAACCGATGGCACCGACGACGATCGGCAGGCGGCGGCCGACCTTGTCCGACAGGTTGCCGACGAACGGGATCACGATCACGGCCAGGATGTTGCCCATCACCGGAATCCAGAGATAGATGTCCTTCTCGAAGTTGATGCCGTAGCCCGGCTGCACCGCGTAGGCGGCGCCGAAGATGGTCGCGACCACCGGGATCACGTTCATCAGCGAGCACAGCAGCACGCGCAGCATGTCGCCCCAGCTCTCGGTCACGGCCTGGACCACCGGCGCCTTCGGCACCTTGGCGCTCTTGTCGACTTCGGCGAACGCGGGTGTCTCGTCCACTTCCCGGCGGATGATGTAGCCGGCCACGATGACGATGAAGCTCAGCAGGAACGGAATGCGCCAGCCCCACGAGTTGAAGGCGTCCTTGTCCATGTAGTGCGCGAGCGGCAGGAACACGGCGGCCGCCATGATCTGGCCGGCCTGCACGCCCTGCAGCGTGAAGCTCGCGAAGAAGCCGCGGCGTCCGAACGGCGCGTGCTCCAGGATCATCGAGCTCGCGCCCGAAATCTCGCCGGCCACCGCAAAGCCCTGGATCAGGCGCAGCAGCACCAGCAGCGCGGGCGCCCACAGGCCGACCTGGTCATAGGTCGGCAGCAGGCCGACGGCGACGGTGGAAAAGCCCATCAGGAACATGCACAGGATCAGCACTGTCTTGCGGCCGTGCGTGTCGCCCCAGTGGCCCAGCAGCAGTGCGCCGATCGGCCGTGCGACGTAGCCCACGCCGTAGGTTGCGAGCGACGCGATGATCGCGATCTGCGGGTCGCCCTTGGGAAAGAAGATCTGCGGAAAGATCAGCGCCGCGGCGGTGGCGTAGATGAAGAAGTCGTAGTACTCCAGCGCCGAGCCGATCCAGCCGCTCGCGGTGGCTTTCTTCGACTGGTGCTTGCCTTGCGGCTCGTGGGCCGTGATGGTTGCCATGGTTTGTCTCCGGGTTGACGAAAAAATCTTTATTGCTGCGCCTGCGATGCCATGCGCGCGGGTGCGTTGAGCGCGCCGTAGGCGTCGTAGCCCGCGGTGCGCTGTGCCAGTTCGAAGAAGAGCCCGCCTTCGATGTTCTCGGTGTAGATGTGCAGGTAGTCGCCCGCGGGCGAACGGTCGAACAGCACGCCGGCCGCGCGCAGGCGTGCGAGCAGCGCAGGGTCCAGGTCGATGCGCGTGGCCAGGTCGTCGTAGTAGTTGTCCGAGATGGGCACGAAGCGTGTGCCGTTGGCGCGCAGCCGCGCCGCGCTCTCGAAGATGTCATTGCAGCGCAGCGCGATGTGGTGCACCGCGCCGCCGCCGGTCACGCTCAGCGTGCGCGCGGTGCGGGTGCGCTGGCTCAGCGACACGTTGAGCACCAGCCGCACGCTGCGCTCGGCATTGGCCACGCCGCGGCTGCGGATCAGGCCGAAGGGGTCGGCCAGCTCCAGGCTTTCGCCCGGCTCCAGCCCCAGCACGGCGCGCGTGAACAGCACCCAGGTGTCGAGCTGGTCCAGCGCCAGGCCCAGTGCCACGTGGTCGATCTGCGTGAGGCCGGCGCTGCCGGTATCGGCTGCCGCGTCTTCCTCGAGGATGAAGTCGGCTTCGTACAGGCCGTTGGTGCCCAGCGCCTCGGGCACGAAATGGATCAGGTTGCCGCCCGGCGCCACGATGGCCGGCACGCACAGTTCGTTCGGGCCGACCGGGCTGTCGTGGCGCTGCGAGCGCATGGCCGTGGCACGCTCGACCGCCGCCAATGGATCGGCGCAGCGCACGCCCAGCGCGCACACCGAGGTGCCGTGCGCCTCGAAGCGGCTGCGCGCGAACGAATCCGGCTGCGCGTTGACGATCAGGTTGATTTCGCCCTGGCGGTACAGCACCACGGCCTTGGAGCGGTGCCGCCCGACCCGGCGGAAGCCGAGTTGCTCCAGCAGCGCGCCGAGCGTCCTGCCCGAGGCCTCATCGGCCGCGAACTCGATGAACGACAGGCCCGAGAGCGCCGGCACAGGCGGCGGGCTGAACAATTCGACGGGCGGCGTGCGCGCCGGCACATCGGCCGCCGACGCCAGCCTCCGCTGCGCCTCGCTTTCGAGGTACAGCAGCGAACGCATTGCGTCCACCGCGGTGCGGCGGTTGGGGGTCTCGCGGAACAGGTCGTTGAAGATTTCCAGCGACAGCGGCCCGGTGTAGCCCGCGCGCAGCACCTGCTCGAACAACCCGATCACGTCGAGATCGCCTTGCCCGGGGAACGAGCGGTGGTGGCGGGCCCACTGCAGCACGTCCATCGAGAGCAGCGGCGCGTCGGCCATCTGCAGGAAGAAGATCTTGTCGCCCGGGATGGCGGCAATGCCAGAGAAATCATCCTTCAGCGACAGCGTATGAAAGCTGTCGAGGATCAAGCCGAGGTTCGGATGGTCGGCCTGCCGCACGATGTTCCAGGCCTGGCCGTAGAGCGAGGTGTGGCGTCCCCAGGCCAGTGCCTCGAAGCCCACGCGCAGGTTGCGGCGTGCCGCGCGCTCCGCGAGTTCGTGCAGCTGCGCGGCGGCCAGCGCAGGGTCGTTCACCGAGAGCGCAGACGTGTTGGAGCAGCACAGCATCAGCGGTGCGCCCATGGCCTCCATCAGGTCGAACTTGCGCTCGGCGCGCTCCAGGCTGCGGCGCAACTGCGCCTCGGGCATGCCCTCGAAATCGCGGAACGGCTGGTACAGGTCGATCGAGAGGCCGAGGTCGGCGGTGATGCGGCGCAGCTCGGCGGCGCTGCCCTTGAAGTTGACGAAATCGGCCTCGAACAGCTCGATGCCGTCGAAGCCTGCGGCCGAAACGGCTTCGAGCTTCTGGTGAAGCGTGCCGCTGAGGGAGACGGTGGCAATGGAGCGATGCATGGGGGTGACTGTAGGAACACCCGTCGCCGCCCACAACGTTTCCCATCACTCGCCGTTCGATGATCGAACGCGTGCGTGCACTATTCGCACGAAATAGGGGTTAGACCTAGGCCTGCCCCCACGGCCCGAAGGCCGGGTTTCTCAAAGATTGCGCCAGTAATCGATCAGCAGCTGGGTGAACTCGACCGGCCGCTCCACGGCACTCAGATGCGCCGCATCGATGGCGGCCAGGCGCGCGCCCGGAATGGCGGCCGCGATGGCCTCGGACATGGCGAGCGGCGTGGCCTCGTCCTGCAGGCCCGCGATCACCAGCGTGGGCACGGCGATGCGGCGGTTGCTCTCGCGAAAATCGATGGCGGCCACCGCATTGCAGCTGTCGATGTAGGCCTGCGCATCGGTGCGCACCAGCACGTCGTGCAGCACCTGCGCCGCGGCCTTGCCCTCCTGCGTGGTGACATAGCCATGCGTGAGCCAGCGCGACACCGCGCCGGGCGCAATGGCGGCCACGCCCTTGGCGGCCACCGTCTCGGCGCGCGCGCGCCACGGCGACTGGTCCGGGTAGTGGGCCGACGAATTCGCGATCACCACGCTGCGCAGCAGCTCGGGATGGCGCACCGCCAGTGCCTGCGCGGTCATGCCGCCCATCGACAGGCCGACGAAGTGCACCGGCTCCCCGCCCGCCTCGCGCTGGATGAGCTCGGCCACGTCGTGCGCCAGCGTCTCCACGCGCAGCGCGCCCGGCACCACCTCCGAGCCGCCATGGTTGCGGTGGTCGTAGCGGATCACGGTGTGGCCGCGCGCGAGCTGCTCGGCCACGCCGTCCCACATGCGCAGGTCGCAGCCGAGCGCATGGCTCAGCACGACGAAAGGTCCGCTGCCTTCGCGGACAACGTTCAAACGGGTCATGGTGATTCCTTTTCTTTCATCGGATGTTGAAGACGCGGCAGCCAGAGGAACGCGATGGCCAGCAACCCGCAGCCCGCGAGCAGCATCGGAGCGACCATCGGCCAGGCGCCGTTCGAAAAACCGGTGTCGACGAACTGCGCCGCGATCTGCCCGGCGCTGAACGCCACCATCATCATGCCGAAACCCGACCACGACACCGCCCGCCCCGCCAGGTGCGGCAGGTCGCCCACGGCACCGGCCTGGCCGCAGGGCTGGTGGATGCCGTGGCCCAGGCAATAGACCGCATGGCCCGCGA
>Ga0307514_10004950_pt1 | contig 12090 bp, 10 predicted proteins | sample 16_EM_MG_FD_203088 | JGI IMG/M metagenome (GOLD analysis project Ga0307514, IMG submission 203088) | Populus trichocarpa ectomycorrhiza microbial communities from riparian zone in the Pacific Northwest, United States - 16_EM | ecosystem: Host-associated > Plants > Roots > Unclassified | place...
GATAGAGTCGGGCTGGGGGAGGGGGGGGGAAAGGGTTATCTGCCTATATATCTACAAGGTATGTGTCAGAGTCGGGGTGGGATTGATTAATCCATGTTCATGATGGAGTTTGTGAATTATGATGATGGAGTTTATGAATTGCGATGTTTTCTCTTTCCATTTCTTCTCTTTTTTTCATAATATATTGATTGTCTAATGGATGATATGATGATGATATGGTATATATGTGCGTACATATTATTAACTGATATATAACCAACTAACCTATATACAGTATGTGCAAATTACACATGCATGGGTCTGTCCACCTGCTGTATATTATTAATATACAGTACATTCCCAACGTGTGTATGTGACTCTACATAATATTATTACTTCCAAGCGCCTGGCTCATCATCAATCATATACACACACATCCCAGCTATGTACTGTATGTAGCGTATACCTAATCCGAAGTTAAGTAAGTAAGTAAGTAAGATATATCCCGTGAGATTTTGCTGTACAATATCATTTATTACATACATATGACGAGTTATATACAGAGAGTAAGCGATTCATTCATTCATTTACATCTCTACATATAACCCAGTACAAACACTCACAGAGGAGCATTTCTATCGAAACCAAAGCTTGTGGATGGGTGGGTGGGTGGGTATACATGAGAAGCCAATCAACTCAGATTAGCCATGATTTATCAGATAGGAATATCAACACACAACTGAGACTACTATAGATCCATAACCATCAAATAATAAAAGCAACAAAACGAAAAGCAAAAAAGAACATCACCTGGTACTTTCGGATAGGTAACGAGTAGTTCAGGGTAATAAGCCTCCTAGGATCTAGCCATATTGTATGTATTCATTCATATTAACAATAATATCAAAGTCATAGTATCTACAACAAAGTAGCTCGTAGTATTCAACTCAATGATTAGTACGATGGGCTGGCAGCCTTCATGTTCAGGGGAAAAGCAGTTGGTATATATACTGTATATACTGTATATATCACGTATTAATTTTGGTAGCAACCTATCGTACTAATCTACCTATACACTCTCCGATATATCCCTCCCACCCACCACTTGTGTGAAGCAGGGGATGGAATACATGCATGCGCTGAATGTGAGGATATACCAATCTCCAGGTCTCTATACCATCCATCCATACAGATATCTACAATACCCCACACTACCACCAACACTGATATCACCATATAACATACACCTGCGACATCAACCATGCCATGCCACGCATGCACGATATTCTCGAAGCAACCCAAAACTCAAACCCAGAATCGAACCATGAGAAAACCCTTGGACCCAATTTTGCGTAAAACAAGGAAGAAAGGGAAAACAAGGAGAGATGAAGGTGGAATGAACAATATGTGCAGAAGAATGAGAAGAACGGAAAATAGAAAAACAACTCCGTTTTGTCACCAAACAAGAACGAGGACAACGACCAACAAGCGCAAAAATGAACACCACAAAAAAGTGCAACGACCAAAAAACAAAACTTGCGCAGCCCTTTATAATATTCAAAACCAAACCGCATGCAAGAAGCGCAAAAAAAAAAAAAAAACTCCGCAAGAATAACCCCACCATCCAATGCAAAAGCAAAAATTCGCGCCGTATCTAACATTACTCAGTCAGCCAGCCCTACCCATTATTGTGTCACCTGGACTGGCAGCACCCCTTCTCCCATTCCCGTTCCACCTTCTCCTTATCCTTTCTCTCACTCCGCTTCTCTCGGTCTCTTGCCCCCCCGGATGCACTCCCTGCGCTGCCGCCCCCAATAGCACTGCCTGTTGTGTTACTCCTACTTCTTCCTCGTTGCCCTGAAAATCCACCACTCTTGCTGCTTCTTCGGCGCCTCATCCGCTCCTTTGCTCCGTCCATGGAGGTGCCCTTTTCCCGGTCCACCTCGGAAGTTTTACTCCTCCCACTGGTACTGCTGACGGCGCGCTTGTGATGTTGATGCTGGAGCACACCAACGGCGATGCTCTTGGAGCGGCGCGAGGATTCACCAAGCGCCTGGCACTTGCGGCGGTTGGAGGTGCCAAGGTCTAAAAAGAGAGCTTCATCATCTCCGTCATCTTCTTCGGATTTGCTGTGGATGTAGCTGTATGCAGAGTTGAGAGTTGGCGGTGTTGTTTGAGGCGGTGCAGCGTGAGCATTGGTGGATAAGCGTTGCTGCTGCGCGGTGGTCATGCCATCCTCCACTAACACAGAAACACTGCCATTGCCGTTTTTGTGGCTATAGATCCCATTGTCACGGTTGACACTTGCAGAGACCGTCACTGGTCTTGTTATGAGCTTCGCAGCTTGGGGCCAGCCCGCATCAGCAGACACAGAGCTCGCAGCAGAGGAATCCATCATGCTCTGGATACTAGGGAAGCTGGTAGACTCTGTTAGAGAACTCGTACCAGTATCCGTATGCCTGTGACCACGTTTGAGATACAATTTTTCTTCTGAGGAGGAGGTGGCGAGCCTGCCATTCACATCCAAAGCAGGGTGCTGTTGTGGGTGTTGGTTATAGCTTGCAGGTGCTGAGGATGGCTTGACAGGTGATTGCTGACTGGGTTGCCATAAATGCTGTGGGGGAACAAGAGGAACGGCGCAAGAATCGGTCCCAATGCCATTTCCAACCCTTCGCAAGCTCTCTGCAAGCTTCCGAGCCATCTCCTCGTCCTGCTCTTTGGGCGCTACCTCTCGCCGGCCGTGAGCATTTGGCTGCCGCCCCCACATAATAAAATCATCGGGACTGGGTGGGCAGCTAGTGTCATGTAAACTCAACGCCTTGGACCACTGCATACGCTCCGCCTCTGCCGCATCAACAGGATCACGACTCTCGAAGTCACCCAGGGCATTACTGCTTGCACTGGTGGACGTTGCTGGTGTGGTTGTCGTATACGCAGTGGTGGCACGTGAGGTGGTGATGGTGGATATAGCTGCGCGAGTCCTCAAGGGCGGCATTACCTCTGCTGGGGTTAATAGCTCCATATTAAAGTACCCATCTCCACTCTCGTAGATTGGGGAAGCGGCTGCAGTGCTAGTACCACTCCGGACAGTACCTACCGCATTTACTCTGCTCACGACAGGGCTTGCCTCCACCCCGCTGCTCCGTTTCCTACGCAACATCGATATCCGGAGACCTCCTCTATGGTTCCCCTCATCATCCCCACTTCCACCACTCGTACTTAGCACAGCCTCCGACTCAGACGCGAAAGTATCCCGGCTACGGCTGAAGCTCCTCACAAGCCGCTTCCCTTTGCCAAACAAACCTCCCAATGCTGCAGCAACGGTGTCACGCGCTTGAATCATGCTAGTCGAGTTGCTACTAGCACTGCTTCGCCTGCTCCGTGTAGTGGCGGATCCGGGAACACTCCCCCCTCCTCCACTTTTCTTGTGCTCCTGCAGCTGTACGAATTGAATTTGCGACTGTGATGCACACTCGCCTGATAACACTGTATCCAGCTTAATCTTTGGGATTTGGTCCTTGTTAGGAGATTCTTGTGTTGGCGATGAAGGGGTCATCCTGATAGTAGATTGAGGCGATGGCGAAGGACTATTCGTAAACTCGTACCCCAAGTTCGACGATGTGGCTCTCCTCACAGCCCTGCCACCACATCCGCTTGCACCCTCTGAGAAGTTATTAACATTATTTCCCCCGTTAATGAGGGTAGACCGCGTTCGCTTCAGAAAGCTCGGTGATAATATCTTATCTTTCCTCTCCTTCTTGCTTGTACTCGAAGCTGCGTTCTCAGTACCACTCATAGCGGCTCGGTCCGAGTGGTGTGATGACCGCGAGAGCGATCTGCTCAATGAATTCGCCAGCGAAGTCTGAGAGTCAAAGAACCTCTTTACAGTCCCAGGGCTATGAACCCTGGACGGACCAGAGGTGGATTTCATATCTTTAGAAGGAGTATTCAAAATTATAGACGTGGAAGACTTTGCGGGCGAGGTAGCTAACAGCTGGGTGAGAGAGCTTGCCGAAACTGGTGGTGGGGCAACTACCTTGGGGATGATGTAGGGCGTTCCGATCTGGAGCGAGAGCGAAAACCTATTAAGTGCCTCACCTGGCTCTTGGAGCGTTGAGCTGCTGGAGCTTGAACCTGGTCGATTCGCACCCAGGAATGAGTGCGGTCCTCTTGGGTCGTTTCCTAGTGAAGCCAGAGGATGCAAGCCCACCTTCTCCTTTTTTGAAGTTGTCCCTTCTGAAGCACTTCCCCCCATACCCATCTTCTGCCTCAATTTGTTAATTCCACTCTTCACTTGCTTAATCATTCCAGTAGTCCAGCTTGCGGGCACAACTGCCTTTTCCATCTCCTCCTCGTTGACCTCAATTCTGCCCCCACCATTTACCCGTTCAGGATCAGTGTTCTCAAGCCATGCTGTTTGGTTTGTAATGCCTTGGAGTACCCATGGATGACATTTAACCTGCTTTATTGTTAGGCGTTCTGCCGGGTCTTTGGTGAGTAGCTTCTCAAGGAGATTTCTTAGGTCATCCGGGATAATCTCCGTTTCATGCTCCTCAGAAGCTCCCCTCCCCCAAGATCCCGATATGGGCCGAGGGTATGGCGCGGCGGCTTTCGCTGACATACCAGAATGGGTACGCTGATGGTGAAAAGATAGGGGTCTGTTGGATGAGGAAGGGCGAGACAGTGATTTCATTGAGGCACTATACCCTTGCCCTGGACGTAATCGCCGCTTTGGGATGAAAAGATCCTGCTTTGCAATGACATTGAAGAGCTCAAACTCGCCATCAGCAAGGAATGGACACCGAGCAAAAATAAGACAATAGAGTGTGACACCAAGGGCCCACACGTCGATGGCAGAGGTGATCTGAGGTCGAGGTTCTCTTGTATCTAAAGTTAACAAATATTAGCCTTTGCACCCCACAAACAATGGTGGATGAGGAAATCGGGTATACCAAAGAAACACAGCTCTGGGGCAAAGAATGCCGGTGTACCGACTGTCTTTGCCAATTCTATATCCCCGCTGAATTTATCCTTCTTTCTCTTTGTTCCCTCATCATCCCCTCTCCCAAGGTATGAAACACCAAAATCGGATATCTTAACTCTATAGTTTTTTGTCCACAGTAAATTTGCTGGTTTGATATCTCTATGGATTATTCCGTGGTAATGCAAATATTCCAATCCAAGTACAGTGTCTCTGAATGTCGACCTTGCTTGCTCAAAGGTCAACGCTGGCACGTACTGCAGATCTTCATGAGAAAATGAGTATGGCGGAGCGTCAGGATTGGGGCCCAGAGCAACCATTGATAGAGAAGAGATGTGATGGGAAGGCTCCTCCGCATCGGAATCCAGTGGGGGGATATGAGGGGCGTCCACGGTTGAAGGTTGATGTCGTCGTTCCTCTCCCATGCAGGGGTAATCGTCGTCAGTAGCTTCATCGTCCTCCTCCGTCAGGCCCCCTAATTCTAGTGACCAGAAGTTAGGGCTCTCATCATTAATTTGGCTCGACAGTGCTCCACTAGGTGGACGTCCCTCTTTCAGCTGCTTCCGCCGACGCCTTTCCCGCCTCCGAATTCGCTCTCCTTCACTATCCTCGTCCTCCCCCTCCTCCTCTTTATTTTCTCCAGTCAACTCCCTCTTTAATCGATTCCTCTCCCGACGGAGTACATCCCTGAGCCCAAACTTTCGCCACACAATCTCCCCCAATTCAACATACTCTAGAACCAAGTACACTTTCTTTGATGCCGGATCATCAATCACCTCAATCAACCTTACTACGTTCGGGTGTCTACATTTCTTTAATATCGCAATTTCTCTCCGGACCTTCTCGTCATCCTGCCGTACCATCTTGCCAAGCCGTGGTCGGGAGTGTCGTTCCACAATCTTGATTGCTACATACTCATCGGAGGTGAGGTCTCTGCCGAGCTTGACCTTGCCGTGTGTGCCACGACCAATTTCGTCGATAATCTCATATTTGTTAATGCTCTTCCTTCCAGAGATTGGGTCAAAGTCGAGATCGAGACGATGGGTTTCCTTCACTGGCTGCTGGTGGGTAAAATGCAGGTGTGGTGGGTGGTATAGGGTGCTGTGATTCGCATTCTGGTAAAGTGTCGCAGGTGAGGATGCTTTTGATGAGGATGGGCTAACTGGTGAATGATTAGATACCCCGTTGGCTGGTGAAGGAGGTGCTGTCGTTGATATGCTGAGAGGTTGCCGAGAGTCGCTCATACTACGGGGCCGTGGTTCCTGCTGTACGTATTGCAAAGGGTTCAGATGCACGCGAAGGTGCTGGTGCTGATGCTGATGCTGATGCTGATGCTGATGTTCATGCGGTTGCTGATGCCAGCTCTGGTTCTGGCTGTGGCTCTGGCTCTGGAGTAAATGCGGCGGTGACCATACTGATGCCCTCTTGACCTCAATCTCTGTTGCTTCGGATTCCCCATGCCGTGTTTCCTTCTCTCCCAGATCACTCCCACCATCCCGTGTCCCCCCTCGTCCAGGACCATGCAAGTCGTTATTATTCTGGGACGAGGCCATTAACTCGTCTCCGTTTATAAAACCCTCTTTCGCTGGCGTGATCCGTAGTGTCGCATTGCTGTATGAGCCCAGGTACAAGTCAGCTTAAGTAGGTATGGTGAATGCTTTTAACAGGGTAGTGCTGGGGGCTTGAAGGGGACAAGATGCTAGCCAGAAGCGAAGCTTCAACTCGGCTCGGCTCGCCTGTCAGGTGAATGACAGAGTAGTGGCTAGTTGTGGAGGGCAGCGTTTGCCGCAAAATTCGGAGGTTTGCTCAGAGCTACTCACGTTGCAAAGCCCAGATGGATGCTTGGTCCAGGTTTCGTTTGGTGTAGTGGGTCTGATTGCGTGACTGTAGTGGAGAAATAATGTTGAATGGATTGGGACTTCGTATATTGTTCGTATCCAGTGAGGTTGAGGGGGCGAGTGGAGGAGCAGTGTGGGAGGCGACGACGACGGGGATGGAGAAGGTTTTGACGTCTCAATGATTGTCGAGCAACTCGGCTCTAACGTGGGATGGGATAGTGCAGAGAATTCTACTTACTTACTGTAGTCTCGGCTTGGGCTGGGTGGGCTAGGTACCGGGAGGAACTCCCACGGTGACAGCAGGCACAAAGCCCGCACAACTACAAGAAAAACGGCACCACCACCACACAAACTCAGAGCGTAACAGGCTGGCTACTAACGGGGAAGCACGGGTTTTGTTTTTTCCTTGTTATCACAAGCGATCGGCCGGGAAAAGCAAAGAAGGCGCAAAGGAAGGGTTTGCGAAGGGTGAGTCGCTTTACGAGGATCGATTTGGAAAGGAGGAGTCCACCTGAACCTTGTCCAGCGGATCCAGATCGCAAAGACAGCAACGATCACGGAGAAAGGAAAAAAAAAGAAACAGAGCGATCGCAGTCTCGCTGCCAAACGACTACGTATAGCTAATGTGCAAGATTGCGAAGGTCGGGTCACCACGGACGGCCCGAATGGCCTCTGTGCCCCAGCGAGTATGCAATACCTACCTACCTATTCGCTGTGGCATTTTATTAAGCAGTTAGATTGTAGTACAGGCAGAGTACGGATAGATATCTACAACAGCTTACCGATATCTGTTCGCATTTTACCCGCCGCTATCATATCAATCAAATCGCATCACATCACATCCACCATTACGGGTTTGCAAGCACCATACGGAGTACCAATTGCCGTCTATTACTTAGCCACATCCTCTCCATCATCAAAAAGCAATTTCAAAACGATCCAGAAGGCACAAATCAAACCTGTTCGTTGGTTGATATGAATCCTTTCGCTTAGTTTTGTCAATACTGGAACTCTGGACCCAGGGTTCGTGATCCCCTTCCATGCCCAATCCCATTAACCTGCTTCAATCCCCTTGCATGGCATGGTTAGACTCGACGCAGACGGCATTATCATGACACTGCGGAGGAGGAGAGAAGGTGGGAGGAGGAGGAGTGGCGATGGCGGTGGGGCAGGGGGGCAAATTGAGAGGAGGGGATTGACTAAACGGTTGCTCATACTCCGTACTCTACATTGGCTTGGGTTACATATGTACGTTGTGGGAGGGGGCGATCTCAGCTCCATATCCATTGGTCCTAGAGTCGTCCTTGATTCAGATATCCTTTTGCTTCATGCCGCGTCCACTCCTACTCTACCGACAGGCAATGCAACTGCACTCCACAATAACGTGACCCTAATATAGGTGCCTTAGCCACATATTTCCGGTAAGCATGGGTATATCTTATGTACAAACCCTGAGTAGGCCTCCAAATTGCAATACATATTTTTTGGGGAGTCTATACGCCTTTCCCCCAACTGCAATACATATCGTTCGAGAGATCCAGAAACCTATGCATCTAGACTGGTTAATTTTGAATATGCGTGATGAACCTGCATATCAACCAAACATTTGGTACCATACCGTACATGTGCGAGCATGACCATCATAATGATCAGCGGCGCCCTGCTTGCGAACGCCAGACATAGGAGGAGCTCCGTGAGCCGGGCCCGGAACGTACCGGCTAACGACACATCCGTGGCAGCTGGGCTTGTTACACACAACAATGCTATGGCTCAACGTATGATGTCTCCAATACGGCCTTTATTATCGTTATGTATGTATCGGTTTTAGGAAATGAGAGTGGTAGCAGTGATTATTTCATGATGCAGCTGTCACATCATGTGTCCCTTACGTTTAACCGTTTTGGTACTTGTTTTAAGGGTATAATCCGATTGTCATTCCAGGTACAGTACATCACCCCACCTCCCTGTCCCGCTTATGGCATGTGCTTGGAAGCCCTTGCCTGTTTGGATTTTACGAGTAGTTTCCATGGAGTGCGAGTTGGAGTTTAGCCCCCGGAACATAATTATTTTAGCGTAGGTAGATAAGAGACTGGGACCGAGAACATGGGGAGCCCAAACCTCAGCGAAATTGGATAGTAATGTATACATATAGGACTATGGGCCCACGGTGCGGGTATGAAGATTAAAAAAGTTATGCCATTTGTTGTAGCACAAGGTGATGCATGAAGCTATGCTACCTAATTATGGGCATGGAGTTTTCATTTCACACTGCTTCGCTGAGCTTGCAGGAATCCCGCGACTGTCATGAATCATGATAGCCGTGATTCTCTCATCTTCCAAAAGCAAAAATCTATATCTTTGCCATGAGATGAACGTTTCTTCCCCAACCAGCGATCCCTGCCAAAGCAGACTTCAAGGCGAGCCACGCGAGCAAGGCAATGGCCAATCAGGTGAGGTGAACCGCCGCATAAGGTAGCAGCCTTTCGTAACCAGTTTCCAAAACTCAATTATCATCAGATACCTGGTTGACCGTTTTACGTTCTGAAACACTTCAGTTGCAATCGCGACTGCCCTCGATCGCGGGGTAAGAACTAGTCAGCGATTGGCACACTGAACCAACCAAACTTTGAAAAGGGCCCTCTAGTTCGGTTTGAGATAGATATTGATAATGAAATGATAGCTGGTACCTAGTGTGGTAGGATAAGTAGCTGGCATTGCAACTAATCTCCAATGGAAGATGTAAGTACCTAGAAACTTATCTGAGCCCTAGTGCGCAGTGCTTTAGGTTTGCAAACCGGTAAGATGTCGTCAATCAATGCCGATCGTCTGATTCGACCCTACTGGGCACATGGACACATGTGTGATTTGCTGCAACAAGGTTATCATTGGCGCGCCAAAGATTTGCGCGCTTGATGATCAGACCATGACCATACCACATTACTGGCTGGATAACAAAATCTCCTTATGTAGCGGACTAAGCGAAATACCAATCCCAAAAGTTGCGGACCTGATGGAATAGGTGCATGCAGTAACTGATATAGGACGAGGCATTTAAAAATCCTAGCACAGTTTATGAGCCCACGCCCTGGGGGCGAACGTGATAAGGAGATTAGCACTAGTAGTATGCATTTGGAATGCTTGCACTCATATTTAATTTGAAGACTTCATAGTTGAACTTCAGGTTCTTGCGGGGACCATGGGCTCAAATTCCACCCTGACATTTGGGAGGAGGAAAAATTGCCGATGCAGGGGCCAAGAGTGCCAACCAGACTACCTAGACCAGGCCTCTTATGTACTGTATGTACCAGTACATTAGGTACCTACAGTAGGTAAGCACCGTATCGAACCTGCGAAGATTTCATCCTTTCTACTATGCTTCCCGCAGAGACATAGCCCAAGCCAAAAGGAACTTCATATCACTCTGAGCATCTCTACTATAACTTTGTCAACGCAGTGTAGCAATTTCGGAAGCACTCTGTATCCGGTAATTTATCGTATCGAACCCCACAGTGATGTCGCAGATCCTTCCCTGTGCTGCGCTAGCGCTCCTAGGCCAGCGCGAGTTGTGGGTGACAGCTCCCTATGTATATATGGCCAGGGCCCCTGAGGCCCGGTACTCTATTGGTATGCAGATTTTATACCATGCTGGCAGCTACACAATAATTTATATCATCTGACATCTATCATCTAATAGAGTTGTGAGATATTTTTTTGGCCATCGACCTGCCCATTTACAGCTTGTTCGATTACTCTGATTGCCTTCGATGCCCCACCGTAATGCAGTGTCGTATTGAACCAATTTAGGTTCTATGGGACAATGGAGCGAGTCTGTATGATGCTTGGCACTGCTATTTCCCTGGTATAGTGTTATACAGTGTTATGGATTTCGGGATCCACCTCTCCGAAGGGTATCTAAGGATTCCTTGCTGAAAAAAATCCCCCATCTACCATTCAGTGTACATGTTGGCAATGTATATGATGTGCGTACTTGGCTGACTGACAAACATACCTACCACTCAGTCCCAGACGGGTGTTGAGGTATACAACCAATCCCCGCTTGGCAATCCCTTACCCTGAGTCACGAGCTGTCGACCGATAAGTTTGCATCGAATGTTGTGATACAAAAATCTGCACAATCGCCCGATCTCCTGGGAAATAGTTCTGAGTTTTACATGTACATACATATTGGTGTCTTTGCCTCATGCATTGCACAGGCCTAGGACAGATACGAGGAAAGGATCAAGATTGCCAGGGTGAATTTCTTTCCATGTCAGCTTAAGGTCTTGGAGCTAAGCTCGAGAGTCATGAGCTGATGTTGGTGCTGGCTTACTTTGTGCCTAGTACCGTATGTCCCCACCCAGTCAGATCATACGAGAGTATACAATATTCGACTGTCATGTAGGGTTCCCTACTCAAGTTGCTGCTTTCCCGTGGCCATGAATCATGCCTATCAGCTTCAGCCATACGGGCCAGCCTCGAAATATCTGCAAAATGCAATCCAGATGGCGAAGGACACATGTGTAAACAAGTTTTCTCCACTTCTCAGACTTCAACAATTTTTGTCCCGAAAGTTCAGACGATGCAAATATGATTTCCGATAGATTGCAACTGCATAGTTAGTTGTTGAGATAGGGTGGGAAGGATTCTAAGTAAAGTTGTACGGCACTGCACTGGTGGTAATTGCCTCATGATCACTCTCAATCTATGTTTCCTTAAGCTTCCTTCTTCATGGATCAATGATATACACCTGAGTAACTTGAGCAAGTATGGTGTCCCAGCCTGGAGTTAACCAGCCTTGTGTTCTGCAACACCAATAAAGATATACATGTACCCATTTCTAAGTGGGTGGAGGGGTTGGGAAAAAACGTCAAACCACTAGCCTTGCTCATGGTTATAGATTATCGATACATTGCAACTGCGTTTGCCAAGGTCCTAGTATTCCCGTGGTCGATTCTGGAAATTCAGAAACAAAATAGGAATAGGCTTAACCAAAAGGGGAATCTGCCGTGTTGTTGTCACAGGGCAGATTAATATCTGCAATTCAGGGTCTGCCGGTTGGGACTCCCTATATAGCTATGTATTCCCAGGTTGAGACAGCATCCCAAATCATCAATAAGGTAGAGGTTTGCCCGATTGGCTAAATATAAATTATACACATGAAAAGTAGTCTCGATATACCGTAGAAATTGGTGTATAAGACCGTATCAGCTGTTAAGACCGTATCGGCGAATAAGACGCTGGTGGACATTTGTAGGCTATGACCCAGGGAAAGTACTGTGAATAAGACCGTAC
>Ga0307514_10004951_pt1 | contig 12087 bp, 10 predicted proteins | sample 16_EM_MG_FD_203088 | JGI IMG/M metagenome (GOLD analysis project Ga0307514, IMG submission 203088) | Populus trichocarpa ectomycorrhiza microbial communities from riparian zone in the Pacific Northwest, United States - 16_EM | ecosystem: Host-associated > Plants > Roots > Unclassified | place...
TGTGGGGCATCATCCGCGAGCTCGTCTCCGACGGGGTGACGGTCTTCCTCACCACCCAGTACCTGGAGGAGGCCGACGAACTCGCCGACCGCATCGCGGTGTTGAACGACGGCAGGATCGCCGCCGAGGGGAGCGCCGAAGAGCTGAAGCGGCTCATCCCCGGCGGACACGTCCGGCTCCGCTTCACCGACCCGGCCACCTACCAGTCCGCCGCCCTCGCGCTGCGCGAGGTCACCCGGGACGACGAGGCGCTCTCGCTGCAGATCCCCAGCGACGGCAGCCAACGCGAACTGCGCTCCATCCTCGACTGGCTGGACTCCGCCGGCGTCGAGGCGGACGAACTGACCGTCCACACCCCCGACCTCGACGACGTCTTCTTCGCCCTGACCGGCCCGGCCAACGTCCCCAACCAGCCCAAGGAGAACGTCCGATGAGCACCCCCCTGGCTCCCACCCGCCCGACCCGGATCTCCCTCGCCGTCCGCGACTCGTCCACGATGCTGCGCCGCAACCTCCTGCACGCGCGCCGCTACCCGTCTCTCACCCTGAACCTGCTGCTCACCCCGATCATGCTGCTCCTGCTCTTCGTCTACATCTTCGGCGACACCATGAGCGCGGGCATCGGTGGCGGGGACCGCTCCGCCTATATCGCCTACCTCGTCCCCGGCCTGCTGCTGATGACCATCGGCAGCACCACGATCGGCACCGCGGTCTCCGTCTCCAACGACATGACGGAGGGCATCATCGCCCGCTTCCGCACGATGGCGATCCACCGCGGCTCGGTGCTCGTCGGGCACGTGATCGGCAGCGTGTTGCAGTCGATCGCCAGCGTGGTCCTCGTGGGCGCCGTCGGCGTGGCCATCGGCTTCCGCTCCACCGACGCCACGGCCCTGGAGTGGATCGCGGCATTCGGACTGCTCGTGCTCTTCGCCCTGGCGCTCACCTGGATCGCCGTGGGCATGGGCCTGATCAGTCCCAACGCCGAGGCGGCCAGCAACAACGCGATGCCGCTGATCTTCCTCCCGCTCATCTCCAGCGCCTTCGTCCCCATCGACGCGATGCCGAGCTGGTTCCAGCCGATCGCCGAGTACCAGCCCTTCACCCCGGCCATCGAGACCCTGCGCGGCCTGCTGCTCGGCACCGAGATCGGCCACAACGGATGGATCGCGGTCGCCTGGTGCCTGGGCCTCACCGTGCTCGGCTACTTCTGGTCGTCCTCGAAGTTCAACAGCGACCCGAAGTAACCGTCATGACAGCGCGGGCCGCCGCCCGCAAACTCGTCCCGCCCGAGAGCGGCGTACTCCGACGCGGTGTCGGCGTACGCCGCCGCGGTCGTATGCGGGGCGGTGGACCGCTGGTGAAAAGAGGAGTCACAGGCATGGCGGACACCACCTCGGCGCGGCGATCGACACTGGCGCCGGGCCCCTCAACTGCCGTACGCCCTACAAGGGTTGCGCATGAGCATTCTCTTCGACCATCCGGACGGCTCCCGGGTCGTCAGCGCGGGAATCACCTCGGCAGTCAGGAGCCCGGTGAGCGTGGGCACCTCGGCGTACAGCTTGAGCCGTGGAACCGCGTCGGGGCCGCGATCACCCGGCCCATCCTCGCCGGCCGTCCCGGCCCCCGTGAGGTGACCCGCACCGGTAGCCGCTCCGGAAGCATCCGGGCGAGTCGAGGCGAGGGCTCGACGCCCAGTTCCTCGTTCAACAACCGGCAGAACGCGTGATAGTGCCGCACCGCTTCACTGACATTGCCCTCCGCGAGATGCGCCGACAGAACGGCCCGATGCGCGCTTTCCCGGAGGGGCTCCGCACGTACGCTCGCCCACGCCGCCTCCATCGCCAGGGCCGGTCTCCCCTGCCGTATCAGGGACTCGGCCAGCGCGTCGAGCGCGTGCAACCGCAGTTGCCGCAGGCGTTCACGCTCCGCCAGTACCCAGTCCTCGTCCCAGCCCGGCAACAGGTCCTCTCCGGTCAGGACTCCCAGCGGCGGTCGGGCATGAAGGGGTGGGCCGCAGCCCTGTACGACGCCCAGTGCCGTTCGCGTGAGGGTGTGGACGTCCACGCGCAGGACCGGGGCGACCCACAATGAGTCTCCGCGGCACCCGATCAGAGGCGGCTCACCGCGCGGCAGCTTCCACAGGGCGGTGCGCAGGCTGCCCCTGGCGTGCTCTTCGGTGACGTCGGGCCACAAGGTGCCGGCGAGGACCGTGCGGGACACCCGCCCGCGCAGTCCCATGAGGGCCAGGAGCCGCTGGCCGTTGCGGCACAGTTCGACGGCCTCGGTACCGAGTTCCAGCCGGAACTCACCCAGCAACCGCAACCGGGGAGGAGGAGACACCAACTCGATCGCCTCGCTCACAGTGGTGTGAGTGTGCGCCTCTGAAAGCTGTCCGGCCTCGCCAGCGGCGCGTCGCAGACTGGTGATTCCGTGGTGCAACTCCGAGGGCATACCGCGTTCTTCGAGGAGGCCTTCCCCCATCAGTGTCAGCCCCTCCCCCACGCTGTGCAACTCCGCTGGGCCGGCGTGGACGCAAACGAGCTGGTCACGACCATGCTCCATCGGACGCCGCCACCCGTGACCGCGGTCTCCCGGGGCGATGACGACAGGATGACGCCGTGCTGACGCGGGTCCCGTAGCGTCGGACGCGGCGACTTCATCGGTATCCCGTGACGGGCACGGGCCAGACCAGCGACGACACGGTCGACACCGCAGGCCACAGCAACGACGCCTGGTCGTTCGTCCCCGCACTCGGCGGAGATCACTCCAACATCTTCATCGACCACCCGGATCGGTGAATGCTGACCCTAGGCGGACCGCATGTCCGAGCCCCAGAAATTCCCCGTCATCTACGTCCGAGGCTTCGCCGGCGGCCAAAACGGCGTCAACAACGCCGTGATGGACCCGTTCTACGGATTCAACGAGGGCTCCACGCACATCCGTATCGGACCGGACAACAAACCGGACTTCTACCAGTTCGAAAGCCCGCTGCTGCGCCTGCACGTGGACGAGGGCTACCAGATCCTCGTCGAGGGCAGCCAGGAGGTCTACCTGGAAGCCCACGAGAAGATTCCGGCGGAGACCATCTGGATACACCGCTTCTACGATCCGTCGGCGAGCACCTGGGGAGGCACTCCCAGGGAGTTCCGTATGGAGGATGCCGCGCGGGACCTGCTCAGACTGATCAAGCAGGTCAGGGAGAAGGCGAACGTGGAGCGCGTCCATCTGGTCGCCCACTCCATGGGCGGGCTGATCTGCCGTTGTCTGATCCAGAAGATCCTTCCGGAACTCAAGGAGGAGCCGGCCGACTACATCGCCAAGTTGTTCACCTACGGCACCCCGCACGGCGGCATCACCTTCGACTTCGGCTTCGGCATGCTGGAGCGGCTGCGCGACACGATCGGCATCAACGGCGCGGAGATCTTCGGACGTGAGCGGATGTACCAGTACCTGACGCCGGGCGCCGCCGAGGACGACGAGCCGGCGGACGAATGGGACCCCCGCGCGATGCCCGCCGACGATCAGCACTTCGCCTTCCCCCACAGTCAGGTCTTCTGCCTGGTCGGAACCGACCCCGCCGACTACGACGTGGCGGCCGGCCTTTCGTCCGCCGTGGTCGGGCCCCGCAGCGACGGCCTGGTCCAGATCGACAACGCGTATGTTCCCGGCGCCCATCGGGCCTATGTGCACCGCAGCCACAGCGGACGCTACGGGCTCGTCAACTCCGAGGAGGGCTACCAGAATCTGCGACGGTTCCTGTTCGGCGATCTCAAGGTCGAGGCGGCCCTCGTCAACCACCGGCTGCCCCAGGAGGAGAACACGGCCTGGCAGGCGGAAGTCGGCCTTTCGGTACGCGGTCTGCAGATCGTGATGCACGAGCGGACCGGCGCCCAGTGGTGTCCGATACAACTGCGGAACGGGACAGGGAGCGTTCCCGCGGAGAGCGTCCCTGGGCGAGGTGTCACGGACTCCGACGGAGCCGTGCCGCTGGTGCACACCTTCCTGTGCGAGAACCTGGCCAGTCCCAGCGGCTCCGGCTCGATGCGCTACGCGCTGCATCTGCGGATCCTGTCCCTGCGGCAGCGCGACAACGGACTCCTGGACTTCGACGACCACATCGAGCAGACGGCGGATGTCGACGACATCCTGGTCGTGGACGTCGGCGTGGACAACGGAGTTCCCGCACTCCAGGCCACCTGGAACTCCGCCATCAATGGCCCTCTCAGCAATTTCACGCAGACCGGCTCGGCTCTCGTCGACGAGGACCCCGACCTCGGAGAATGGGTCGCCGACATCGAGCTGCCCGCCACCACGGAACCGATCCTCGGTGCGAACGCGCGGATCCGGCTCACCGTGACCGACTGGAACTGACGAAAGGAGCCGAGCCGTCATGGTCACCTTGCCAAACCTCCAGTTCGGCAGGAAGAACGAGGACGTACGCACCGTACAGAAAGCCCTGATCGCCCGGGGCCGCAAGATCCCTGACGGCGCCACCGGCCGGGACGGCGTCGCCGAGGGCCGGGTGCCGCTGCTGGACGACGGCGTGATCGTGCGGTTCAGGATCGGCGGCGGCCCGGACGACCTGACCGTCAAGTTGCGTCCGTGCACCCGGGAGCAGTTGGTCGACCGGTTCGCGGCCCCGTTCGACCCCGAGCCGTTCACGTACCGGATCGAGAAGGACTGGTCGGGAGACCACCGGGTGCTGGCCGCCTCCCTGACACACGATCACCCGCCGGGCACGCTGTCGGGCGCGGTGAAGCCCGGGGCCGATCCCGCCACGCCGATCGACGCGGTGCAGGACCAGTTCCTGCGCGCCTGCGCACCCGCCGTACGACTCGACGGGTTGGTCGCGCTGGGCCCGGTCTTCTCGACGAAGGTCGACGATGTCGTGCTCGACGACCTGGACGTCAACCTGGAGGCGTGGTCGGTCGCCGGCCTGGAGTTCCTGGAGGCCTCGATCCGGGTGAAGCCGAAGGACGGGGACGACACCGAGGAGTTCACGACGCGGGCCGAGCGCAAGCAGCGGAAGCTGGCGGATGCGGTGCGGGAGCGCGGGGTGGCGCTGTCCGAGCACCCCGAGAACAAGACCCAGCGCGTCCTCACCGCCCTGGCGAAGGCCGCGCGCCCCTGACACCTCCGGGCGTCCGCGGTGAGGTCGCCGCGGACTCACGTCAGCGGCGCGCCCGGGCTGAACCCGGGCGCGCCGTCCTCTTGCGTGAGCGTGCTGGTGACGTTATTCAGCGGTCACTGGCACGCGGGCTTGAGCGTCAGTGCTGGCGGCGGCCATGGTCGCTGCGGTCACCGCGGTGGTCACGGTCACCGCGGTGGTCACGGTCGCCGCGGTGGTGGCCCTCGCCGTGGCGCCGGTCACCGTTGTCGCTGTGACGCCAGTCGCCGTGGTGCCAGTCGCCGTGGCGGCGGTCACCGTCGTAGCGGTCACCGTTGTCGCCGTTGCGGCCGTCGTCACCCCAGGAGGCCTGGTCGATGACGCGGCCGTTGTCGTTGCGCAGGGTGGCGGTGTCGGAGTGGTTGTCCCACACGTAGTGCCGGCGGTCCTGGAAGAGATCGGTGCGGGTGTCGCGGCCCTCGCCGGTGTGGATGCGCACGGTGGCGCGGGCGGCCAGGCGGTAGTCGTCGAAGGTGTAGGTGCGGCCGTCCTCGGCCGTCAGCTTCCAGCCGTCCAGGTTCACGCTGTCGCGGGTGGTGTTGGTGAGCTCGACCCACTCCTTGTTCAGGGAGCGGTTGGACTGGTCGTCTCGGCCCGGGGAGTTGTACTGCACACTGCTGATCTCCACCCGCGTGCGGTCCGGACGCGCGTGGTCGGCAGCGGACGCCGGCAGTGCCACCGCCCCGAGCACGGCAGCGGCCGCGACCGAGGCGGCAGCCAGACGACGGGCGGAAACAGTCGACATGGACACAAGGTCTCCTTGTGAGGTGCGGGCACCATCCCGTACACGGCCCGGTGGAGAGCCGCGCACGAGGACAGTCCGAGTGCGGGTGGCGGCCGATCGGCCGCACGCCCACACCTTGGCCCCCGACGCGAGTCGAGCAAACGACATGCGAACTGTGTTACAGATCGCCCATATTGCTGTGACTCTCGAATGCAACATCCATCTACGCACTGAATGCAGCGGATTGACGTTCAGCCGGCTCGAGAAGGCTTACGGGCGGCGGCAAGTGGCTCCCGCCCGCCACAGCCATCACCCCGCCAACGTCTTGCCCGTCACCCAAAAGTGAGTAACAACCATATACGCCGCATACCGCCAAAAGGCGTCGCATCATGAATGCCCGCCGAGCTTCCCTCCCATACACCGATGTGCCCACAAGCAGTTCAGCAGGTCGTACGACTATGCGGAGCCCACTGCTGCAACCGGGTGGACAACCCACTGCGTTGCAACCGGCGCACCCCCGTACCAAGTCCCCTTACGCACAACCGCGTTAGAGAGGAATCCGTTGATGACGCACACCACCACGCCCCGAATGCCTTCCTCGGCACACGACGACTTCCTGCTGCCGCCGCCCAACCCCACTCAGCGCCTGAGGCCGGCCCTTGATCTGCGGGACGTGCACCGTCTGGAACTCAACGCGACCCTGACCACCGCCGGCATCGCCCCCATGCCCGGCGACCGCGAAGCCATCGACCACCTCAGCGCGCTCCCCCACACCATCCACGCCACCCTTCAACGCTGGCTCACCCAGACCAATCGCTGAAGGAATTCGGCCCAGCCAGAGCGAACCAACACCGGACTGCGGGGCCGTAGGGTTGAAAGCTCACAGCAGGTACCGCTTCCGGAGCCGCATGTCCCGGGCCCCGGAAGCTTCGCGTGAGGCCCTACCGCACGGGTTCTCCATTGACGCGCTGCGCTTCTCTTCCCTGGCGGACTGCGTCGAGCAGCTTTTTCGCGGCCACCGTCGCCCCGTCGGTGCGGATCGTTCCCGCCACGGCCCTCGCTCGTGCGCGGGTCTCGGGCGTCAGGGCCGTGGTGAGCGCCGCGGACAGGGATTCGAAGGTCGGCGTCGGACCGTCGTGTGCCGAGCCGATGCCCAGCTCGGCGACTCGGGCGGCCCAGTACGGCTGGTCGGCGATCTGGGGGACCACCGCCTGGGGCGCGCCGGCCCGGGCCGCCGTCGTCGTGGTGCCCGCGCCGCCGTGGTGCACGACGGCGGCCACCCGGCGGAACAGTGCCTGCTGGTTGACCTCGCCGACGACGAAGCAGTCATCGGCGGCGTCGATCGGTGCCAGGTCCGCCCAGCCGCGGGCGAGGAGTACGCGGCGGCCCTGCGCGCGGCTCGCTTCGATGGCCACCCGGGCGATGTCCTTCGGGGCGTGGGCGGCCATGCTGCCGAAGCCCACGTACACCGGTGGTTCACCGGCGTCCAGGAACGCCTCCAGCCCTTCCGGGAGCGGACGGTCGTCGGGCAGGATCCACGCCCCGGTCTGCACGATGTCGAGGTCCGTCCTGCCCTGCGACGGACACAGCGTCAGGTCTGCCGCCAACCACGGCTGGTCGGTGAGGACGTGGTCGCGGACGTTGTCCACCGGCGGCAGGCCGATAGCTGCCCGATGGCTGTTGAGCGCCTCGCCGTACAACGCGTTCACCCGCTGGGCGTCCTGCTCCCACAGGACCCGGTTGTCGGTCTCGCCCTGCGGGGACGGCGTGCCCGGCCGCCTCCCAGGAGGGAAGTGCCGCGACGGCAGTCCGAGGACGTGGAAGCACGCGAGCACGTAGCGGATGCCCAGTTTCTCGGCCACGTCCCGTGCGCCGGCGGGCATCAGGCCGGTCGCCAGCAGCGCGTCGCATCCCTCGGCCGCCGCGGTGAGTGTGTCGAACCGCGCGGCGACCAGCTCGGGGGCGAGCCGGAACGCGTCTTTCGCCGTAGGAGGCTTCGTTCCGGCGACCACCGAGCGCACCGTCGGGCCGAGTGGTACCAGCGGCACACCGACGCGCGCCAGCAGTGCCGCGAACTCCTCGTCCGGCGGCGCGCACACCCGCACGTCCGCACCGAGTTCCCGCAGCGCCACCGCCAGTCCCGCCAGTGGTTCGACGTCCCCGCGCGATCCCCATGTTGTCAACAGCACGCGCACTTCGCGACTCCCGTTTCCGTAGGTTCCGGCTTTCGACCGCTGATTGTGCGGTACGACCCGGGTCTTGCCACAAGCCCCCCGGTGCGCTATAAGTTGAGAGTGGCAAGGAGTGGAATCTCCTTGCCTTTGCCTTTTGTCGCTCCGCTGTGGACCGACAGCCTTCTTGACGTGAGCGCTCCCCAGCAGATGATGCGGTTCTCGCAGACGACTGCCCCGGCGCCACAGATCGGCCACTCTGAGCCGCGCTGCCCCCATGGGAATGCCGACCCGGCCTGCGGACCAAGTCACCCGTCCCGCCTCGCCCGCACCTGAGTTCCTGGTCAGAAGGTGGGACCAGGGGCGCCATGGATCCATGGCTGCCAGGTACGACAAGCTCACGCACCGCTGCCTACAGAGTGATCCAGTAGCGGCGCTTGACGCCCGCGTCGGTGGCGCGGACGTCTTCCAGGACGCCACCGTTGCGCTCGATGCTGCGGGCGGATCCGGTGTTGTCATCGTCGCAGGTGACGAGAACCCGATCCAGACCAAGCGCCCGGGCCTCGGGGAGAACCGACCCAAGGGCCCACGTCGCCAGGCCGCGCCTCCGGAATGAGGGCCGGACGCTATAGCCGATGTGTCCGCCCACATCGAGCAGAACGTCGTTCAGATAGTGCCGGAGATCGATGGCTCCCAGATAGTCGCCGCCCTCGACGATCCACCAGTGGGTGGCGTGGACGCGATCCTTTCCCACGGCGACCGACCTGTCCGACTGCTGTCGCAGTCGATCGACCCACTCCGAGAAAACCTCCGGGCTGTCAAGGTCGGCATCCGGTGCGAGACGCAGGCCGCTCCCGTCCTGGTGGGCACCCGGAGACCACTCGTCACGCGCCGTGCACCAGGAGGAATGCAACTGGGCTGTGGGGGCGATGAGTTCAGGCATACGAGCGACGCTAGCACCTGCGCCTCCCCCGTCTCGGCCGCCCGAACTGCGAGCAGCAGACGACGCCCGCCGCGTCGACGACTCAGTGACTCAGTGACTCAGTGACTGGTGAGCATGCCTTCCCGCAGTCGGGCGAGGGTACGCGACAGCAGCCGGGAGACCTGCATCTGCGAGACGCCCAGACGTTCGCCGATCTGGGCCTGGGTGAGCTCATCCACGAACCGCATGTGGATGATGTGCCGGTCCCGCTCGTCGAGTTCGGCGATCAGCGGGGCCAGGGCGTGGAAGTCCTCCACCAGCTCCAGAGCCCGGTCCTCGGCGCCGATGAAGTCCTGCAGCGCCGCTTCGCCGTCCTGGCTGCCGCTGATGGTGGCGTCCAGGGAGGAGGAGTTGTAGCCGTTCGAGGCGAGGCGGGCCTCACGTACCTCTTCCTCGGGAAGGCTCATCAGCTCCGACAGCTCCTTCACCGTCGGGATGCGACCCAGACGGCTGCGCAGCTCCTCCGTGGCGCGCGCGAGCTGGCCGCGGGCTTCCTGCAGCCGGCGGGGCACGTGTACGGCCCAGGTGGTGTCGCGGAAGAACCGCTTGATCTCACCCACTATGTAAGGGATGGCGAAGGAGGTGAACTCCGCCTCCCGGGAGAGGTCGAACCGGTCGATCGCCTTGATCAGGCCGATCATGCCGACCTGGACGATGTCCTCCATCTCCTCCGGCCCGCGGCTGCGGAAGCGGCCGGCCGCGAAGCGGACCAGAGACATGTTCATCTCGATCAGCGTGTTCCGCGCGTACTGGTGCTCCGGTGTGCCTTCCTCCAGCACCGCGAGCTGGTCGAAGAACAGCCTGGACAGCTCGCGGGCATCCTTCGGCGCCACGCGAGAGGGATCGGCGACCTCCGGCAACTCGTGCGCCTGCGTATCCGTTGCTGTCACGCTCCTGAGCGCCATGACATACCCCTCCCACCATCGAAGCCAACCAGCACTGTCCGGCCGAACGCAGCCGACGCCGCCGCGCGACTACCCCCTCAGCTTGCATCCATGCCGGCACTCCAGGAAAGGAGGAGAACACGTGCCCAGTGCCCGCGGGTAAAATACGGGCACGCTTCGACATCGTCGGCGCCTGTGCCAAGGGGTACGGGCGCCGGCACGTTCCGGGGCTCCAGATCAGAGAGGTTCCCCATGAACTCGAAGTCGTCACCGTCCGAACTCCCCCGTGCCGGCAAGCCGCAACGGGCGACAACGCGGCAGAGCGAACTCCCGACGCCGTCGGAGATGACCCCGGGACTGCCGCCCGCCGTGTCTTTCGAGGCACTCGGGCTGCCGTCGGAGCTGATGACGACGATGGTCGGCCTGGGAGTGACAGAGCCCTTCCCGATCCAGGCGGCGACCCTGCCCAACGCGCTGGCCGGCCGCGACGTCCTCGGCCGTGCACGGACCGGCTCCGGCAAGACGCTGGCGTTCGGGCTGGCGCTGCTCATGCGGACGGCAGGCCTGCGAGCGGAGTCGAAGCGACCACTGGCGCTGGTCCTGGTGCCGACCCGGGAACTCGCACAGCAGGTGAGCGACGCGCTGGCCCCGTACGCGCGGACACTGAACGTGCGACTTGCGACGGTCGTCGGCGGACTGTCGATCAACCGGCAGTCGGCGCTGCTACGGTCCGGAGCCGACGTGGTCATCGCGACGCCGGGGCGCCTGGCGGACCTGGTGTCGCGTCGGGACTGCCACCTGGATCAGGTACGGATCACGGTGCTGGACGAGGCGGACCAGATGTGCGACCTGGGTTTCCTGCCGCAGGTCTCCGAGATCCTGGACCAAGTCCGCTCCGACGGGCAGCGGCTGTTGTTCTCGGCCACTCTCGACCGTGACGTCGACCAGTTGGTGCGGAACTACCTTCACGACCCGGTTCTGGCATCTGTCGACCGTGTGGCGGGCTCGGTCTCCACGATGGAGCACCATGTGCTGAACATCCATGCCGCCGACAAGTACGCCACCGCGACCGAAATCGCCGCACGGGACGGCCGGGTCCTGATGTTCCTGGACACCAAGGCCGGCGTGGACCAGTTCACCCGTCACCTGCGGACCAGTGGCGTACGGGCCGGTGCCCTGCACAGCGGCAAGTCGCAGCCGCAGCGCACGCACACGCTCGCCCAGTTCAAGGACGCTGAGATCACCGTGCTGGTGGCCACCAATGTCGCGGCGCGGGGTATTCACATCGACGCGCTCGACCTCGTCGTCAATGTCGACCCGCCTGCCGACGCCAAGGACTATCTGCACCGTGGGGGGCGCACCGCACGCGCCGGGGAGTCCGGAAACGTGGTCACCCTGGTCACCCCCAACCAACGGCGCGACGTGAACCGGATGATGTCCGACGCCGGGATCCGGCCGACGATCACACAGGTGCGCTCGGGCGAGGAGAAGCTGACCGCCATCACCGGGGCGAAGCGCCCGCCGGCAGGGGCGAAGAGCAGCGGCGGCAACGTCCCCTTCCGCGGCCTCGGCACCCGTGCGGGCCGCCCCGCGAAGGAGTCCCGCAAAGCCGCCGAGGCCCGCAAGACAGCGGAAGCCCGAGCGGCGGCCCGGGTCCGCAAGGGCCGCTGACGCCGGGGCGGGCAGCGGTACGTCGCCGCGGCCTTCCCACACGACAGCGCGGTACGTCGCCGCGGCCGGCGGGGCGAGCGTGTAGTCGTACTCGTCCTGCACGACTCCTTCGGGCGCTCTAGCCGACCGTGGCCGGCTCGGGAACTGCGGCTTCCTCGACGGCCGTACGGCGTTCGACCAGACCGAGTGCCACACCGGCGATGATGACCACACCGCCGAGGACCTGCGCGAATCGGACCGTCTCACCGTTGATCACCACGGCACCGAGCACACCGAACACCGGTACCAGGTTGAGGATGTTGACCGCGACGCTCGAGGTCATCCGGCGCAGGCCGTAGTTGTAGAGGAGGAAGCCGCCGACGGAACACGCCACGGCGAGATAGGCGAGCAGCGCCGAGGCCGTGGTGTCCGGCACCCGCCAGTCCCCGATCTCCAGGAGCGAGGCGAGCAGGAAGCCGACGGCGCCGGCCACGGTCTGGTAGTAGGTGA
>Ga0307514_10004952_pt1 | contig 12085 bp, 17 predicted proteins | sample 16_EM_MG_FD_203088 | JGI IMG/M metagenome (GOLD analysis project Ga0307514, IMG submission 203088) | Populus trichocarpa ectomycorrhiza microbial communities from riparian zone in the Pacific Northwest, United States - 16_EM | ecosystem: Host-associated > Plants > Roots > Unclassified | place...
GCAGGGCCCGGCAGTCCATAATACAGTCACCTGTATTTTCACAGTCCGTCCAGGTGAAGATTGTGAGACCTGCAGGCCGGTCAGGTCAATGTGAAGCCGGGCCGGACTGGCCGTCTGAGGACACTGAAACTACGTAAGCTGAAGGGAGTTAAGAGGCCGGTAACACCGGAACGACCAATCCAGAATATGCGGCACATCCCTAGCAGGAGAAGACTTGAGGCTGATTGGGCCAAGCCTGCATGAGAGGTGACCAATGGGGAGGAGCAAATTAATGTGAAGGCTTTTGTTAGTGAATACTTTAGGAATACGAACGGGCCGAGGGATTTTCTAGTGGCAAAGGTAAACTATGATGAGCTGTATGCAACGCGGTGTGAGGAGCAGGCGGCACATATGGCAGCAACACAAAACTATACTGATGAAGGCATCACATCACTCAGAATAAGGGGGGGAAAAATTCAGTATAAATTTTACACCCCTCGGGAGTATGATAATGAAAGGGCGGAAAATCACAATGATAGAAAAAGGAAAGTCGAGACAATATTCGCCCCGTTGGCACAGTTCAACATGAGAATCATAGTTGGAAATGCAATAAGAGATTCCATTGAAAAAATGGTCGAGCTGGTGACAGATCAAGTGGTGGCGAAACCGGAGAGTTTGGCTGAGAAAGAGAGGAGAGAAGAAACACAAAGAGAGAAACATGTAGAAGCTACCCCGGAGGAAGATGAAGATATGGTTATGGTGTATGAAGAGTTTATTTCTGTGGGCAAAATCTGAAAAGGGACAAAGGAGTTGATGAGGAAGATTGTGGAGGAAGAGGAAGTAATGCAGGTGGAGGAGCAGGAGTTAGAGCAATCCCAGACATGCCCCAAAGATTCTGCCGTGGGGAAATAAGCAAGAATTTCGAACATTTGTACGAAGCTGACAGGTTACATTTGGGAAAATACCTGTGGTGACCCCAATAGTTCCGCATCAATGGAATAAGCATGGGAAAAAACTGGAGATTCAGGATGTAAGAAAGTGACTGAAGGATGGGGGGGGGGTAAAACCAGAGCTTAGGAAGCCAGAGCAGAACAAACCAGCCAGAGAGAACGAGCAAGAAAAGCAAAAGCAGACTACTTGTGAGGAAACGGTAGCGAGGCTACTGCAAAGAAGCAGCCCGAACAGCAGCAGCAGTAGATGGATATTTGGAAGAAGAATAGCAAACAGGAGGGGTTTAAGGTGGTGGAAAGAAAACAAAACAAGGAGATGAAACCAATAATAATCGGAGAGAACTCAATCAAGAAATGCAGTGTGACATTTCACTCAGCTGCAGTACTCCTAAATTCTCAGAAGTGAGACTTGGACATTTTGTTGTAGGGGAATATGCCACTTCTCCCGACAATGTTTCCACATTTTCTTGCCATCCAGGGACATACAAAGAATACCCCACTATGCATATCAACAATCGCAACCCTTAGAGTGGCAGCTGACATGCTGACTTGGGATGTGTTGAGATTCATCAAGGCAGCAAGCATTGTGGATGCAGGGGTTGTGAACATGGAGCAGAATCAACTTTGGGAACGACTTATAATTCACAATGTCAACTTTGACAGATACCTAAGAATGCAATCTAGGGTGGGAATGTAGAGTTATTCCAAGGTATTACATGTTGCGAATGTGGAAGTGGTGTTGCCCATTGTAATGATCTGGGTTGTATGACTGAAGGATGTACTTAATATGATGGGGTAGGGGAAGAATGCATTATTGGTCATGTATATGGCCAGGGGAAGCAAATTGGCTGAAAAAGTCCCACAAGGTGGATTGATGGCAGCAGAAGTCAAATCTAATGTGGAGAATATTGTGAATACAGGCTTTGATTCCTGTTGGGGATTACATACTAGATGGGGACACAATGACAAAAAATGTCAATCTTTGAAGACATTGGTGTGCATGTTTTGTATGGGAAGGTATCTATCCAAGTATCACCCATGCAATGCTGTAGGTTGTAAGGCAACAATTGGCGAATATTAGGCCGTTACAGTTGATATGTGCATTGACTGGAATGATAATCGCACAGCAAAAGCCAACTGCTGTGTTGGGGACTACAAGGCAATTAAGAGTTCAAGAGAAGCGAGACAGATCTGGATGTAGAGAGAATGGAAAAATGAGCATTTGAAAAATAAAGAATATCAAGTGCCACAAGAAACTGACTGGAAGGTAGTTTTGTCTGCAGATGCTGATGATTAGGTTCTGGAGGAACATAAGTAACAAGAGTACAAAGTTCAAGTGGTTTTGACACAGATGACAACAGTGCAAAGCATCAGCATAGAAAGCCAAGAAACCTCCATCTCACATTAGTGATGTGCACAATAAACAACTGTTGAAGGGGGAATGAGGTGACAATGATGAATTTGGAAAAAGGATGTGTTTGGGGTCTGATGTTTTGATGATTGCAGAATGGGCAGTGGTGCAGAAGGGTTACAGGATCAGTTGCCCAGCCCAGAATTTGTACTGTGAAGAACGAATGCTCAGCATGATATATCAAGAGATGTCCATGGACATTTTACAAGTTGTAAAGGGGGTTCTTAATTCCAATGATCAATACAACATTAATTGAAACTATGTATCGCTGACTATTGTGTATCTTTCTGTCCTTATCTTACCCTATGACTGGACCTCTTGCTGTTATTCTTCGACGAGATCCAAAAGCAAATCGCTCCCACCAGTCAGTTCCATCTTCTCATTTGAAGATTATGCCTCTCCCATGTGCATCTACTCTTCACACATTTCTGGGACTGGTTATAAGCAGGTAGATAAGTACCAATGTACCAGTTAACCAATAATAAATGAATAGCCACAAAGAGATACCACATTCCAAATGTTGATTAAATCTTGATCTTGCAACTGAAAAATGAACTCACAGAAGCATTCAACGATCTTCTGAATTGTGTGTTGCAATCTTGTTGACCAGTACGCTGATATATAGTATTTGGTCATGAAGGGGTATGAGGGAAGTATTCGTTAAAACTCTGTTACAGAGATGAATTAATAATAGATAAAGATCATCTTCAGTAATCTGAATGTAGACAGTGGATAGCGGATTTAGCTGATGTTACTCATTGCCTGAAGAATGCGACCTATTTATAGTTGTCTTCGAGGCTGTTTACGCCCAGATGTTGACCCCATGACTCCATTGCTCATGATAGCAATATTGCTGTTGCATCATACCATATCTTTATGCGCAGGGTGATAAGTGCCATGTCTCCCAGAAGGTAATTGTGTTCTAGTAGTGTGGCTTCAAAGCATTACGCCCCTGTTTGGAATCTGGCAATCCACTGCTAAATATCAAGCCAGACAATGTGACAGATCGAACTTGAACTTAGATATCTCACCTTATGTTTCTGTTTGTAGTTGGATCATCTGCCAATTATAGCCCACAGTGCATATCGCAAATTAATGCCTCACAGGAATGGCTATGTAGCTTGTGTCATAGATTTAACAGGCGATCAATCAATACTAGATCAACCGAGATACAGACGCATCACATCGAATTGAATACAAGTCTGATGTTGTGCTAGATTCCAACTTAAACTAATCGGCAGGGTTGCTTCAAGACTCGTACCTTTCACTGATATCATTGATTTCTCAGTCACATCTTGCTGAAACTGAGGATGTTCTCTTTGGCCAGTGAGTTCCCTGGTAGTTCTTATTGCTTGAGGCGATAGACCGGAAGATCCATGAAATTGAATTTTGAGTATTGACTCCACTGTTTGTGTGTCAGTGTAATCTCCAGTCCAATCAAAGAATGCCCTGCTAGTATTGAGAGATATGAATGTGGTTGAGAACTACATGCTCTGCAGAAGGAAACATTTTTGGATTTGGAAGTTTAGCTGCACCGTCTTCAGTGAATCTGCTAAACATCGAAACATGCTTATTTATTCTACCAGTATCTTCTATTTATCCCCACTATGGGACTTTAGACAGTCTTACTTAGTGATGTGATGAACAGGTTCTATGCATGTCGTATGACTAGTGCAAGAATAACTGCATCAGGTGTATTCCACAGACTATAGCATATACCTCTAAAGCTGTGAAGACAGAATCGTGAGTACAAGTAGATACAGAATGCGAGAGATGCTCACTTATTACATCTGTAATAACAGTTAGAGAGCAAAATGAGATAGGTGAATGTATTCTATCAAAAAATACATGTTCAGGGGATGAGAAGCCAATGCTGACTTGTGCAGACAGCATGCTGGAGATGGATTATTAAACAGCAGCAGATGATCCTAACAGGACACTGTAATGCTCATAGAGACAGATAGGACCCTCACTATCGATCTATGTTAGTTACATCTGTTTAGGCGAATGGGATGAATTGATACAGTGTTGCACACAATACAGATGGGAATGAAACCATAGTAATATAACATCAGGCGATTCTTCAGTAATGATTATTGATCACTGCACTCCAGCTGCTTCAACAGACAATGACCATGAGATGAATACAGATTCGGCAACAACTCCGGATGACCCAATTGTATCTGCCGATTGAAGATGACAGCAACCCAAAGGCTTCAGAGTTTGAAGAAATACCATCGGATACAATATAACAGGACGGCGTAAACAGGTGCACAATGAAAAATTTTGAAAAGTGAAAATCGCATGGCAGTATTGATGCACAAAGAGACCGATCATGAGTCTACTGAGCAGTGGAGACTTTCTCCCTAGGGACACAAAGAGCGTTCAGACAAGGTCGATAATTAACTCAATATGTACTGGAAATGATTCAAAGTGGGCAGGAGATTCAAAGGTTGGTGAATACTGTCACGGCTCGGAAGATTTAAGGTGTGATGGGTTATATTTGGGTAGGTCCGAAGGTAAGTAGGCAGGAATCGGCAAGGGGGAAGTAACTCATTCGGACAAAGCGGGCACGAAGGTTCTAGAGGAACGAAAGGAACCAGTAATGGTGCGGAAATAATATATCGAGATAAGGGGGAGATGAGGACCTAAGAAGAAATGTTGTGACGTCGGATGTTGTGGGGTGAGTGTTTTGATAAGATTTTGGGAGATGGTGTATCAGATCATGGACGAAGGTTCGGATGGTACATCGAAGCATGGGGAATGGTTCCAAGGTGGTGAATGAAGTTGTATCTAAAGAGAGGTTGTTTGGCGTTGGAGAATTTACTTTTCTTCTCTCTTTATTCGTTCTCTTGTATCGCAATCAACAAGCACGACTTTGCAAATATTCCGATTCCTTGTCTTTGTCTTTGTCCCTTGATACGCACTTCGAGTTCAGTCCCATATCATCCCTATCACCTGCGCCCCACCCCGCCCGTTACATGAGAACGAGTCCCCGATACACGCACCTGATAGCGGATGTTCTGTCAACATTGCCTGACTCCTTGCCTTGGTTTGTGTAGGTACTTCTGTAAGGAAACAAACAGTTACATTTCGATCTGTGGTTACTGCAGATACGAATTAAGTCATTTGCATTTGCCTGCACCCATCGAACGGTTGTAGATACTGCCACGAACCTTGCTTCTCTTCCTGTTGGGTGTTTTTAGGACCCGAACGTTCCCGGATTCATATCTGCGACGATTGTGTTCACATCCAGGACAGCTTACGGGATATGCTATCCGAAATTACCCCCATCCATCACCATGTTCGAATCCAAATGTACGGCAGTAACTGTACATCCCAAACCAATTGGTTTGATCTTGCTGCGATACATCGCCCGTTGTCCGAACCCGAACCTCTGAACACCTTCGAAAGCATCGAAGGATTATTAAATATTGAGATACACCATATCTGCCTCCCTACTTATTTTTGGGAACAATCTGATACCCCCTCCTCTGTGAATATTCATTGGAAAGAAGCCGCTGCATACAGAGGAGGCTTGGAGATCGACGATCCAGTGTTTGGGAATAGTTGGACAAATTATTGGGGCGCCCATTGCTGGTTTAATTGTGATATAGATATCCCCTGTTGGTGCGAAGGACACGATTGTCGCGGAACCCATGAGACCGAAGGCCACGCCCCAGCAGCAGCAGCAACAGCAATGAGCTCCGAAATCTCTTTGATTGTCATTGAACCTTTGACACCTACCCCCTCCGAACTTGACCAGTTTGATTGGCATTGGTATGTGTGCCGGATTCGCTTCAATGTCCACATCAGAGGAACCCCGAGCAGCGCTGTTGTCCCCCGAAGATCAGGGCACCATCATGGCGCTAAGTGATCTCAATCAAGAAACAATGGGCACCGAAGCCACCACCGACGCCTTCGTACAAGCCCAGGACGTGAGGATGGGAATCGCCCAATACTCCCAGCCCGTGCGAACTATCCAGGCAGTGTGCAATCACCCGAGGGAGATACTCACCTTACGGAAACGGGTCATCGATCTGGAGATGAAACATTTCCTAACTCCCTCCTGCGACCACACAACATTCGACCAGCAGATGCAGCAGTTGTGAAACGACCTCGACGAAACCCAGAAGACCCCACGAGCAGCAGCAATGCACGAGGAACTACGGTGAGAACTGGACAGCATGACACGAGCCGCACGAGAAGCCAGCGAAGAGAGCCGGCATTTCAGAATGCAGTTAGCAAATGTGCTATCCTTCGCCGTATTGGGAGCCCCGACACCCCGCCAAGGACAGGAGGACCGAGGACAGAAATTTCCGGACTCCCCGGGCATTTCAGATTCGGATCGCACTTAGTTGACTGTCTGGATTTCGCAACTCCGGATGGTCATCCGATACAAACCCAGCAGCTTTCCCGACGAGCAGTCCGAAATTAGGTACGCTTTCAACCGCCAGATCGGGATCGCCTTGAAACAGATACTGCCACACATCTGGGAGTACGGAGAGGTAGAGCTAGAAGCGTTGCCAGCTTTCATACAACTCCTGGAAGCAGCTTTTGGGGACCCCGACTGAGTGGCCACCGCGGAACGGATCATGCAGGAAATTAATCAAAAGAACCGAGAGTACTCTCAGTACTATGCTGAGTTCCAGGTTATCGCCGCCAATCTTGATTGGAACCCTTCGGCCCTTCGGAATGCCCTCAGGTCAGGGTTGTCTGAAGAAATGAAGGATTCTTTTATACATCCGGATATGCCTGATCAGCTTCCTGCGTTCGTGACACTGTGCCAGAAAAGGGATAATCAGATTCGACAAAGGAGGGCGGAGAAAGCCGCACAACATAAATAGACCTCCTCAACAGGATCGCCGAGTGCACCAAATGTGCCAGCACCCCCCACGGCACCGGAAACAGCGCCAGAAGGAACTGTGGCAGGATATACAGGACCGGCACCCATGGATCTGAGCGCAGGTAGGAGGAAAATATCGGATGAGGAGAGGGCGAAGAGGTTTGCAGACCGGAGATGTTTATACTGTGGAGGGTTCAATCACAGAGCAGTGGATTTTGCGGTAAGGAAGAAGGCTTGATCATTCAAAGTGGCAGGGGCAGAGGTGAAGGAGGGGGAAGTAAAGGAGGACTCGAGGGAAAAGGGAAAAGAGTGGGTCAATTAGGGAGAGGTGACTGCCTGGTTGACCGGAAAAGTTTTGATTTAAATGCTTTACAATGTTTTGGGATTTCGCGGGTTTCAATTAGCAAGGTGGATCTATTGGAAGGATCAATAGAAGGGAAACATTTGGTTATAACATGTTCATTGACCATCCATAACCAAGTGACACGAACACATGCGTTAATTGACTGCAGGGCCACGGGAATTGCATTTATGGATCAAGATTTTGCTCATGACCATCAAGTTCCACTACAGGAACTCAAAGAGAAAAGACAAGTAGAAGTAATCGATGGAAGAACCATCGAATCAGGAGATATTACCCACCCGGCCATGGTGGAGATGTGTATACAAGATCACATGGAACAAATCCCCATGTTTGTGACGAAATGAGGACATTATCCTATTGTCCTAGGAATGCCATGTCTAAGGCTACATGATGTGGCGGTACGGTTTGCCTCGAATACGGTTACCTTTGGCTCACAGTATTGTATAACCCATTGTCAAGACACCCCCGTTACAGTTCAGGGAGTCTCCGAGGAACCACCAGAGCCAGTCTATGCAGAAGAGACACTATGGACAGCGGATATTCAGGAATTAAAGACCATTCGGGGTAATATAGTCATGCTGAATGGAGCCTCATTCTTTCGAACGGTTAAACGTGGGAAGCTAACCATCGTTAAGGCATCTGTATACGAGTTCAATAAAGCCATCGAAGCCAAAGATTTGAAAGACAAACCCCTCGAGGAGGATATACCGAAACAATACCATGAGTGCCAACCGCTATTTAATTCAATATTGGCTGATAGATTACCACCGCATCGACCCAACATCGATCATGAGGTCCGACTTAAGGAAGGCAAAACACCCTCCTGGGGACCGCTTTATAAGATGTCAAGAGAAGAGTTGGTGGTTATGAAAGAATTGCTCGAAGATAATACGACGAAGGGGTTTATACAACAGTCGTCATCACGATATGCAGCCCCATGCATGTTTGCAAAGGAACCGGATGGTGGACTTCGTTTTTGTATCGATTATCGAGACATCAACAGTAAAACAATCAAAAATCGGTACCCTATACCCCTCATTCAAGAAACTGTAGACCTACTAACAGGAGCAATGATCTACACTACGCTGGATGTGAGGGAAGTATATAATTTGGTACGGGTCAAGGAGGGAGACAAGCACAAATTATCTTTCAGTATCAGGTACGGGTTGTTTGAGCCATTGGTAATGCAGTTTGGAACCACCAATCCACCAGCGGATTTTGAGGGGTATATTAATGATACTATCCAGGAGGCCCTGGACTGTTTCACCTCAGCCTACCTGGACGATATTTTGATATATAGCAATTCAATTGAGGAACACGACGAGCATGTTAAGTGGGTCATAGAACGCCTTCTGAAAGCAGGACTCTACTTAAAACCGGAAAAATGCGAATTTCACAAGGAAACCATTAAATATTTAGGACTCATTATATCGAAGAAGGGGATATCCATGGACCAGGATAAGGTCGATACCGTCTGGAATTGGTCACGAGAAAAGAAAACTTTAAATGTCCACTTGAATTACCGCATTGAGGATCACCAATTCCTGGGGTTCTGCAATGATTATCGAAGGTTCATTAAGGGCTATTCGGAGGTAGCGGAACCACAAATAAGAGTAAACAAGACAGACGTACCTTTCGAATGGTTCGATGATCAACAGAAGGCTTTCGCAGAAATGGTACTTAAGTTTACAACTGCACCCACCCTTGGACATTTCGACCATAGTAGGGAATTCATAATCGAAACCGACACATCAGACTACGTTTCGGCAGGTGTACTCTCACAGAGAGATGATGAGGGAATATTACATCCAGTAGCATTCTTATCAAAGAAACATTAACTAGCGGAATGTAATTACGATATTTAGGATAAGGAGTTAATGGCCATTATTAAGGCACTCGAAGAATGGAGATCGTAGTGTGAGGGTGCGGAACACACCCTACAACTTATTACCGACCATAAGAATCTTAAGTATTTTATGTCCAAAAAGCTCCTGAATAGACGCCAGGCGAGGTGGGCTCAATTCTTATCACGGTTTGATTATGAGATTGTCTTCCGACCTGGCAAATCTAATGGAAAAGCAGATGCATTGACAAGAAGGCCTGGAGACCTACCTGAGGGGGGGGATGAAAGATTAAAATCAATGTAGCAGGTGGTGCTGAAACCAGAAAATCTTCCGGAACAGTTACGAGTTCTCGCAAGTGGCCTGAGGAAGGAGTGTTCATTTCAGCAACAACTGGAAGAAGCTTCAAAACGAGATGACCTCGTGGGGAGGATACTTGATCTGGTAGGACAGGGTACCTCGACGAGGGAAATTACGGTAGCAGAATATTCGGAAGAAAAAGGACAGTTTTATTATTGAGGGAAGAGATACATTCCGGAAAACCCAGAGTTACAGTTTGCCTGATAAACGTACATCATGATACCCTGTTGGTGGGACATCCAGGGAGGAGCAAGACGTTCGACCTGCTAAGTCGATGGTATTACTGGAAAACGATGAGAAAACAGGTGGACCGATATGTACGAAGCTGCGCAGAATGCCAGAAGTTACGGATGACTAGGCATGCCAGTTTCGGAGTGTTACGACCCCTCCCGGTCCCGGAGAAACCATGGGAACAGATATTGATGGACTTTGTGACAGGACTGCCGGAATGTGAAGGGTACGATGCCATTTGGGTAGTAGTGGACCGATTGACAAAGCTGAGACATTATGTACCCTGCCGAACAACTGTTAACGCCCGAGGAGTAGCGGAGATGTTCTTGAGGGAAGTAGCAAGGCTGCATGGGTTACTAAAGATGATTGTATCCGATCGAGGACCACAGTTCGCTTCCATATTTTGGCAGAGGTTGTGCGAGCGGATGGGCGTTGACTGGCGGTTGTCAACCGCATTCCCCCCTCAGACTGATGAACAGACCGAAAGGATGAAAACGAGTATGGAGCAATACCTACGGATATTTACAAGTCATCAGCAGGACGATTGGGTACAGTGGCTACCGCAAGCAGAGCTCGCTGTTACGGGGGTGTATTCCCTAAGTAACGTTATTATTGTATCCGGTGATACTTTTTAGCACTTAGGTCCACTGCCGTAGATACTATTTCCTTTTCGAAAGATACTCGGTCAAAGTATCTGTATCGATAGCCCTTAATCGATTTTGTTGCTTTTTACTTAATATCGATTTTTGCCTAGCCTTTCCAGGTTGTTTCTTGTTTTGTGGCAGGGAATTAATCCTTCCTTTCCGGGTTCTCCTTAAAGGATCGGTAATGTATTTTTCCGGAGCTATGGTTTTTCGTGTATTCGAATCCGCGCTAATATCCCTAGCTATATCTCGAGGAGTTGAAGATATTTCTCTATTGATCTTATCGCCTTGGATTTCTCGATTCTCGGACAGGAATTGGTGGTGTTCAATTAGGTATCGTAGTGCTGTATCTAATTGAACCAGAGAAGCTAACCACCAAATACAATGCAGAGCAAAGGTATATTGGCGTTCCGCAAAAAGGATCAATAATTTCGCGAATGCCCAAAGTATTACGTCGGCTTCACAGTTGCAGGTAATACTCATCTCAAGGTGCGGGGCTGCCGCTTACACAAAGCTAATAGATTTATATATATAGATATAAAGGTATAGGTATCATAAAAACTCAATAATAAATAAAGGTCTTCTCCGCTGGTAGGTATCTGACTGTTCGCTGCTAGAGCTTCGTTCTTCCATCGTCGGGAGACAATGTGAGTACTTTATAGTCTTTAGCTGGCTCAAGTTTGGCCGCCATTCCACTGACTATGACAACGGACTTATTTGATAGCTTATCTAGGAATACTGTCCCGAGATACGCCACGAGTTCCCCAAGGTTATCGTGTTCATGCATGATTGGTTTCAAAGCTTTGTGCTCCTCGTATGAGGCCATCATCACGTCATTATATCAAACGCATCTTATGCCAACTCATAACTTCAACTTAGACATCTTGCTTATCGTTTGTTCAGTAGTTGGAACACTGACGTCAAATAGACTCATCAGTGCTTTATCGCATCGTAATAATATCGCGCGGATATTAATGCCTCACCATACCAATTTGGCTATTCGGCGATGCTTCAGAGATTCACTCGGCGACCAACCGATACTCTGCCAACGTAGATTATGACACCCTCTTGGGGTTGCGATGCATACTAACTCAAAAGTTATGAGCAGGGTCGCTTCTGGCCTCATGTCTGCAGCCAATGCCAATAATCCCTCACGCACTGCTTGCTTAGGTTCCGGACTTCGGTGAACCGGGGAGTGCGCGCACCGACCCTTATCTCTGAGAAATAAGGTGCGACGATCCCTCATACTCGCATATTGCATAACGCGTGCTGCGCTCTAGTCCTTAGCTTTGGCTCAAGTTTGGCCATCGCCGTTCCACTGACTATTGCGATTGTTAGGGGTTCTCTCCTGATAGCGGTAATGATACATGTTGATTGCTAAGCAAGTACACGTGACTACCACCAATGGGGTGGATACCATTAGTGCACGAAGCAAAACACCTACTTGCGTATAGCGCCA
>Ga0307514_10004954_pt1 | contig 12083 bp, 7 predicted proteins | sample 16_EM_MG_FD_203088 | JGI IMG/M metagenome (GOLD analysis project Ga0307514, IMG submission 203088) | Populus trichocarpa ectomycorrhiza microbial communities from riparian zone in the Pacific Northwest, United States - 16_EM | ecosystem: Host-associated > Plants > Roots > Unclassified | place...
AAAAAAAGGTCTGGTCACGTTTTATCAAAATAACAGTTCAAAAAAACCATAATTTTTTATCCGGTTATTAGATCGCGCTTATATTTCTACTAAAGTTTCTAGAGACCGTTTTTTATATAGTAGTCCCAACAAGAACCGTCAAAATTTTAAAAATTAAAATTTTTTTTGAGACCCTCTGATTCTAGCAATTTTAAGATTTTTCTTATTATTTTTAAAACGGTCGACCAGTTTCACTAACCTTTACAAATTGATTGACAGGTTTAGTAAAAAATAGCATAGTTTGACCTATTGAACTTTAAAAACATGATATTTATTAAATATTGTTATTTTAAAGAGCGACCTAGCCAAACAATATCATTTCACCAAAACCCTTTACTTTTATATTAATTTGTTAATTTTTAATTTTATGTGCTAATTAACCAATTTATCCTGAATTTAAAAGGTTGAGTGTGGTGATGTTTTGAGGGAAAAGTGTCTATGAGAGAAATTTTGTATTGTTCAAAGTTTATATTTTAAGGTGTTTTTTTTAAATATATTAAAGTAATTTTTTTTTACTTTTAATGTCATTGTATTAATTTAAAAATATTAAAATATTAAAAAAAAAACTTTCACAGATTTTTAAAAACATAATTGAACTGCAGTGTACTTTGTGAAACTGAAAGTGAAACATCGACACCGAAAAGCTGAGGTTCACTTTCGCAAGCGTTGTGCTTTCGTAATCCTATCTTTTTGGGAATCGGAAACGTACGCGACTTCTTTCTTTGTGAAGAAAAAACAAAAAAAAAAACAACTACTTTTAAACCGGGCCCGGGCCTCACCCAACGAATCCATAAATTTTATGTAGCTGCCAAAAATCTAACAGTGCCCGAATCAAGGGAATTTTTTTTATGTAATTTCTCACTTTACGCAATAGCAGGACTAATTTTTTTCTACATGTAAAAATTAATGCCCGAATCAAGGGAAATTTTTTTCAACTCAGCAAATCAAACCTAAAATCTCCAACCTATTCTATCTATCTAGCTAAAATTTCAAATTAAATTACATAAAAACTGCTCTAATGTAAATTGATCAACTTGACAGATTAAATAGAACTTGAATGACCGGTAAAAAGATGATTTGACTTTAAAAACATTTTCAAAATAATTTTTTTTTAAAAAAATATTGAGACTGCAAAATATTGAATCAACTCGGGTGAATTTACATTAACATGTCAAACACTCGACCTGAGTCATAAACTCCATTAAATTCAATAACTTTTTTTTAAAATATTATTTTTATTTAAATACATGATAAAAATCGACGCATGAAAAACAAAGCAACAACTCAATACCATAATATTTTTGTAAACAATTATAACTCCATAAAAAATAAATTAAAATCAATCATGAAGTCTAATTTTCAATAGCTATGTTTTTTCTTGAATTATTTTCTATTTAACAATATTAAAAAATTGAGTGTTTTTACTATTTAATAATTTAAAAATTGAATTATTTTCTATTTGATATATTGAGGTTGGGTTCCATTTATCTTTTTACTCGTTTTCTATTAGAATTTTCACTAATTTTAAAAATAATTTGGATTATTTCTAGTTTTTTCATTTGTTTTTATTTGTTAAATTTAGATTTAAAAAAAAAAACTGGTTTAAAATTACATAAATCAATTGCTTAGATATAGACATGCTATTCCACTTTATGGTATTTTTGTTTGCCTAAATATAGCTTTTTCATAATTTTTTTTTTCTAATTGAATGTTTTTCCATCTCCAATAGGAATGAGGAAAAAAACCAGAAAACCGATTAAACCGAGAAAACCGGAAAAAAAAATATCCGAAAAAAACGATCCGAAAAAAACCCGATTAAACCGATTAAATTTTTGAAAAAACCGGCCGGTCGGTTCGGTTTCAGTTTTATAAACAAAAAACCGAACCAAATCGAACTGAAACCGACAAAAAACCAGAAAAAAACCAAGCCAAACCGAGCCAAAACCGGAAAAAACCAAGCCAAAACCGAGAAAACCGAGTCAAACCGGTTGAACCGGTTTTTGCCCTGAAAAACTGAACCGAACCGAAACCAGTCGGTTTGACCCGGTTTCGGTTTTTTTTTCAAAAAAAAATTCGATCTGGTTACTTTTTTTGATAAAAACCGAACCGAACCGAAAATGATCACTCCTAATCTCTAATCTTCCATGATTAGTTGATTATAATTGGGCTTTGTGGTCTGTTTTAATTCAAATTCAATGGAGTTATCAAAGTCTCGTGTCTTTGGTTATAGGTTTTGCAGGTTAATTATTATTGGTTCGGGTCGAGCTGTCTCAATATTTTTTTTTTAAATATTGTTTGATATATTACAGCCTTAATATATTTAAAAGTGTTTTATTTAATATGCATCAATTTTTTTATTTTTTTAATATCTTTATAATTTTTTTTAAGATTGGAAAAAAAAAAGATATTACGTGTGCCATAATATGCGTGCAAAGAATCTACTGGTAACTATCAAAAGTGATTTCACTTTTCCTCTCCTTTTCTTTTTCCTTTTCTTTTCATATCTATTTCATTCCTCTTAAATTGGTGGGTCCACGATAAATAACAAATTTACTGAATTTTTTTTATAAATATATTGATTTTGCAATTGCACCATAAATGTATCAAATGATTCACAAACAAATATTTCATATTTGGATTTTATATAAATTACTCTATTAAATTATAAGTGACAGAGTTTGAGCTGGGTTTACTTGAGCTAATTTACCGGAGAATTCAATTAAGGATCCTAAGTATGGTCAAAGGAGTGGGTTCTCCTTTCCATAGTAAATAATCTAAATCCTAATTGAGCCCGACTCGATGTCAAATAACCCATTCAGCCACGTCACCAATCACAATTAAATGAAAAGAAGAAGAAGAAAATATTGTGTGGATCCACATTGCCTTCTTTTTGCGTGTACAATGAATTCACGGTCTCTTTTAGTTTATGTTTTTTAATATTAATATCAACATAGCTGACGTGTAGTTTTTAATATCAGGTGGAGCACAATGGGCATGATAGATTGGAACTATCAAAGGAGGATAATGATTATTTTTATTATTATTTTGTCCCCCTTTTTCCCATTGATACTTGATGTATTTATGAGAACAGAAATAGATGTTGGATTTTTAATTTGAATAGTCGTGTTGATGTCGTTAGGTTTATAGATATGGGTGTTTCTAAGTATCTGGATAATGATATGATATTATTATATGAGAATTTGACATAAATAAACTATGTTGATGATGTAGTAAATATTTTTATGAATTAACGAGACATAGGTGATTCCGGTATAGTTTTTTTAGGGTAACCATTGAATTGTTGAATTGATTGTTAGATATTTTAGAATTGTATTTTGAGCACTAAACCTTTTGATGTGATAATTTTTATTGTTTTTTCTATGTTTTTTTTAAGATTTTATATTTTATTTCGGACATTTTGTTTATTTTCTTCATGTTTTTTTGTTCCTAATTATTTTCTAATGGATGCAGGTTTCATTGTCTGTTTAAAGCTCTTGTAAATCTTTTAAATAGATTATCATAATATGCATTATTTTTTGAATAATAAAATTATGAATTCAAAGGTCACATTTACAATCATCTTTGCTCGTTAAGTCTTATGTGTGTTTTTTTTCCATGCAATTTCATGTTATTACTGTTATACGTAGCTTTTGTTTGCATCACATGTTTGAGGTTCACATCTACAACTATTTTTGCTCTTCAAGTTTGTTATGTTTTTTTTTCTTGCATTTTAATGTTGTTGTTGTTCTACATAACTTCTGCGTGCATCACATGTTTAGGCTTTAAAGGTGTTTGAGAGTGTGGTAACAATTATTTTTTAAAGTGCTTGTCGCTTAGAAATGCACCAAAATAATATTTTATTATTATTTTTAATTTTTTTTTTACATCAACATATTAAAATAATAAAAAATTAAAAAAAATAATTAAAAAAAAAACTTATTTTTTTTAAATATAATTTTAACCAAACTTATCAAAAGACTACATTTATTATTGAAAGCTTGATTTTGAAACTTTCACAGTATAAGGTTGATTATGAATTAAGATATGTAATATCTAAATAATAACATGGATAGGAAACTTAAAGACTGACTCGGAAACAAAAACAATCAAGCTAAATCAAGACATAAGGCTACAAGACATGTATACATGTAAAAAGTAAAAACTTAATAAAAAAGGAGGGTGTAAAACAATACAACAAAATTGTATTGGACCGACCCAAATAAATCCAGTACAAACCACCAAGGCCCGTGCAAGAATATAGCCATTCATTTAATATAACTGCCCTTCATTTGTTTATTCATTATTTTTTGAAAATAGATATCCCTCATTCACCCTGCTTTTCCCTCCCTTCAAATTTTCTTCCCAAAAAAAATGAACCACCCCATGCGCCTCTAACGGCTCTCTCTCTCTCTCTATCGCATGCTCTCAAGCATAAACTAAAACACTTGTGTCTTCACATCACCAACAAAGCATAAACCCTAGAAATTGAAGATCCACGAAATGCAAGACATTTTTGGATCGGTTCGTCGATCCTTAGTGTTTAAATCGACGTCAGGAGGAGGAGGAGGAGAAGATGGAGCGTTCAGTGGTTTTGTTGAGAGAATCGGCTCTAGCATTCGCAAATCTCGAATCGGCCTCTTCTCCAAGCCTTCAATACCGCCCTTGCCTCCGCCGTCTAAAAAAGACGATGCGCCGCCGATCCGGTGTAGAAAGGGCGAGTTGATTGGGTGCGGCGCTTTTGGTAGGGTTTATATGGGGATGAATCTTGATTCCGGAGAACTTCTCGCTGTTAAACAGGTTAATAAATTCATCTGTTTTTTCTTTTCTTTTCTTTTTACTAAGTTTTTTTTTTAATAATTTGATTTAGTATTGATTGTTTATTGTTTATATATTTGCAGGTTTTGATTGCAGCCAGTAGTGCTTCCAAGGAGAAAACACAGGTAAAGGCTGAATTTGAATCTTAGTTTTACGTGTAAAATGAGTTTCTTTTTGGTTGATTTTGGCGTGTTTTGGTAATTTTTGCTGGTTAATTTAATTTTTATTTTTTTTGGTAACTACAATGGTTATTAGTACAAAATTGCTGTATTTTTTTCTCAAAAAAGTAGGAAAGCTAACTGAAGCTACAGCTTTCAGTTAATTCAAGTAAAATTATTCTTGATCAAGTGTTCTCATGGTTAATCGAGGAAGTTTTTACTTCAAATTTGAAAATAGGCACACATCAGAGAGCTCGAGGAAGAAGTTAAGCTTCTCAAGAATCTTTCGCATCCAAATATTGTTGTGAGTATGATATCCAACTCGCTTTCTTTTTGGTGTGTTTGGTTGGTTATTTGCTTATTTTCGTTATTTCCATGTTTTTTAGAGATATTTGGGAACTGCTAGAGAGGATGATTCGTTGAATATTTTATTGGAATTTGTACCCGGTGGATCCATATCATCGCTTTTGGGAAAATTTGGATCTTTCCCTGAGTCGGTAAGTGATTTTTAGTTTTGAAATATTAGAATGTAGTCGGTATTCGAAATGCTGATGGTACGTGGTACTTCTTAAAATCATTTTCTATGCAGGTTATAAGAATGTATACGAAACAGCTGTTATTGGGATTGGAATACCTTCATAAGAATGGTATTATGCATAGGGACATCAAGGTATTGTGGTGTCGTTTATTGAATAGATTAGATTCAGAGAGTTCCTCTCTCTTTCTCCAAAATCTGACATTGATAATGCTTCATTTCAGGGGGCAAATATTCTTGTTGATAACAAGGGTTGCATTAAACTTGCTGACTTTGGAGCATCCAAGAAAGTAGTTGAACTGGTATTATTCATATTACTATATTAAGATTTTTTTTTGGTTGAGTTTCGGTGGGCACTTTTGCTAAATTGCCGTTTTGATTGCAGGCTACTATAAATGGTGCCAAGTCAATGAAAGGCACTCCATATTGGATGGCTCCTGAGGTCATTCTCCAGACTGGGCATAGCTTGTAAGAACAATGTTTCGATTTATTCTCATCATATTTGCCTATAATTTGTCTTGCCATTAGAGTAGAAATATGTAGATATCTATAATTTTTATGACATGGCTAAGGCATAGCCTAATTGGTAGCCCTACCTTTCTACTAAAAAGGATCATATGTTCAAATCCCCCCACATTAACCACGTTGAAAACTGAAAAAAATATACAATTTATGACATGGTTGATCACATGGTTTCCTTCATCAGCTAGAAGCTCAACAAGATCTTACATCACATAATCTTTATGATGTATGGTGTTAAAAATATGTACAGTTCATTTAAAATGCAAGGATGTCATGAAACATGATTCAAATTCTAAAATGATGAAACAATTTATGACATTTAAAACACATGGAGATAATGATATTATAACTTGTGGATTAGTCAGCACTGCGTAAGACAAGGGTACTGAAGTTTTAATTGCAGTTTTAAAAAGTTGAAAAATGTCAGAAGTTGCAAAAGAGGAAATTTAAATATGTATGCTATGCTCTCATGCAGTGTATTATTACTTATTCCTACAGTAGAGAATTACATTTGTTTGCTATTCCTAATCTTTCTTTTTTGGACATCATTGCCTTTGACATTCAATTTCTTAGTTCTGCTGATATATGGAGCGTTGGCTGTACTGTGATTGAGATGGCCACAGGGAAACCTCCATGGAGCCAACAGTATCAGGAGGTACAGATTTGATGCCATTGGCTGATTTCTTTTATCAATTCGATTTATGTGTAAGAAAATTTACTATAATATACTGGATGGTGTATAGTATTTCTTGATTAGCTTGCAGTCTAAAAACAACTTCTGTTTTCAGGTTGCTGCTCTCTTCCACATCGGGACAACTAAATCTCATCCTCCCATTCCTGAACATCTATCTATCGAGGCAAAGGATTTCTTGTTGGAATGTCTGCAGGAGTATGTTTGACTTTGATTTATCTCAAGTCTTTCATTTGCTCCCATAATCTTTTTTCTTTTTGAATGAGCCAACATTTTTAGGCAGATGTGACTTTGTAGTCATCATAGATGAATCCTGAAACATAATTTCTATGAATTGTGTTAGATGCATGTCTGTACTAAACTCTTATGTGTATATGTGGTGGCAGGGTACCGAATTTAAGGCCTGCTGCATCTGAGTTATTGCAGGTAATTTTGATACATAGATTGTTTTTGTCTTAAAAATTATAAACTAATTGTGATAACACAACACAAATATGCACTTGTAAAAATATATGCTTGGCAGAAATAACTGGAATTGAAAAGATTTTTCAAATTGTATACTGGATAAAGTAGTGAATGAGCTGGTGAATGGAGAGAATTGGGTTAGTGGGATGAAAAATGTGCAGTGGAGTGGAGATAATGATAGGATATAGGATATTAAATTTTGGTTGTTTGACACTAATATCTGTTATTAATTCTTAATTCACGAAGATTCCAATCACTTGGACAAAATTTATTCAAACTATCATGGATTGATTAATTAATTATAGAGAATTAAACACGAGATAGATTTTCACTTATCACTTCTCTTTCTAAATATGTGCAGCATCCATTTGTCACTGGGGAATATCAGGAACCTCATTCAGTATTCCGTAATTCTGTTAGAGTAAGTATAGTAAGATAAGCTGGTTTGATTACTGTAATCCGTGACAATAAATTTGTCAATTAGTATTTCTTGTGTTCAGGAATCTGGAAATCTGATAGCAGCTACTGGGATGAATCTCAAGAGCTCGTAAGCTTTTTAACTTTGTGGTTTTTGCAGTTTTGTTTGTTTGCTATTTTTGACTCTTGAAGGTGTACTGATGGTGCAGCATGAACTCTGTGATTAGAAGGTCATCTTGTGCTGGGTTGAAGGATGTTTGTGAAATGGGTAGTGTGAAGTCCTCAATCATATATCCTGATAAATTATCAATATCAAGATCCTACTGGGGTGCGGCCAATTTTGATGATGATATGTGTCTGATAGATGATAAAGATGATTTTGTGGTTGGTGCATCAACCAGGTTCAAATCTACCGTAGCATCTTCTGATTTAAATAAGGTGATGAACACTTCTATGTCTGGCCATGTGTATCAGGAGCTTACGTTATCTTTAATAAAATAATTGTTTCTTTAAATCAGAGTTTCAACCCTATGTGTGAACCCATGGAAGACTGGCCATGCAAGTTTGATGAAGATCCATTGTTTAGGAGAAGTGGAATTAACTTATATTGCAGTCAGTCAATCCATGAAGTTATTGATAGCCATGAAGCATCTGGTAAGGGACAGCATGACTTCACATTTCCACGTGGGCCAGTGATGCCTGAGGATGATGATGAAGTTACTGAGTCAAAAATTAGAGCATTTTTGGATGAGAAGGTACATTTCTGTTCTTTCAGACCTATTTTGCGAGTAAATGATGCGATTGTCAAGTTATATTCTTGTAGTGGATGATTTGAAAATGAACATTGAAAATGAGTGATACATTATAGTCCAAGAGTGAGCTAGGCGCTTGCCTTGGTGCTGAGGCAATTCAATGCCACCTTCAATCTTTCAAGGAGAGGCAACTTTAATGAGATGCTTGCCTGGTCAGAGATGAGGTGTTAGGGGTAGGCATCTGATTGAATTTCAGTCATTGCCATTAATTTACGAAAATGATCCTTGATTTGATACCTAAATTGTTTATGAGATAAAGTTTGGCATGTTACCACGTTACTTTTCTCAATCTTAAAATTCAGTAAGGAGGACGGTTTTGTTATCACATTACTTTTCAGTTCTTTCCATAGAATTGTCAGTGACCATTTTTTAGCATACTCCAACCATTTAAAGGGGACTTTTGGCATTTTAATGCCAGTCCAAAGTAAAGTAACAGTCATCATCATTGTTATTATTTCTAATTTTATGGGCTAATGATTCCCTCTCTCGTTGAGGAACAAAAGATCACGTGTGCCTATGAGTAGCATAATATTGTTAGTTATTCCTGCTCTTACAGCATTCCTCTTTTTATGCATTTTCTTTCAAAATTCTTGTTTCCCATTTTCATCATTCTATAGACTTGTACAAATGAAGTTTTTTATTCTTCCGGATTTTCTTGCCGTTCCTTTCTTCACAGTTCCTTGCAGAACCTAATGAACAGAAGAATATTGCAGGAATAAATAGTTGAATGGCTTTTAAATTGTCAAACATGCACTGTGACAAAAAATTTAGTGCTCATTATGCCATCCCCACCTTTGACAACACTATTCACTAGTACGATGAAATTGTTAACACTTGTTCCTTAAAACTTCACTAGGCTATTGATTTGACGAAGCTGCAGACACCTCTATACGAAGAGTTCTACAGCAGCACTCTGAATACCATGGGTGCTCCAACTGCAGTTGGGACAGAAAACAGTGAAAATCCTACACATTTACTGAGTTTACCTCCTAAAAGCAGGTCACCCAAATGTTTCCCTAGCAGAAGACTCTCTGCAGTTGTTGATGCTGCCAACATTGTGAGTCCTGGTCGTCATACTAAACATGTAGCAAACGAGAGTAGCATCCACAATCGAGCTTTGCAGGAAATTCATCCACCTCAGCTTAGTGAGTGGAAAGAGTTTCTTCATAATGGCCAGCGGGAAACACTTACTTCTAGGTTTGTTTACCATTATTTGATGCTTGCTTTAGTTTAATCCTGCTAATGAGAATCACACCTGACATTATGTTACCTGAGAATGACATTAGTTTGACTTGCAGTGCAAGCTTCTCTGAGAGGCAAAGAAAATGGGAAGAAGAGCTTTATCAAGAGCTTGAAAGAAAACGAGGCAAGTTTTAATTTAATCTCTTGATTTAAAACTAAATTTCCATGATTTTCTGTTGCTGAAATTGGTCCTTTGAATCACCATTGTGGTAAATTTTAAGGTCTTCTTCTTTAGCTGAAGTCTTGCTATTAGAACCTCATCTCATTCTCAAAGTGTCACGTTGTGCTGAGACTTGAGATAAGAAATGCTATTTTAGGAAAATCCATCAACTCTTTCTTGAGTCCTGGACTACTATTACCCTTAGGTGATGAAAAAACGTGAAGCTGGTGTCAGGGTTGCAGAATGAACAAGTGAATGACATCCTGTATAATATGAGGACACGTTTCATTACCCTTAGGTGATGAAAAAACGTGAAGCTGGTATCAGGGTTGCAGAATGAACAAGTGAATGACATCCTGTATAATATGAGGACACGTTTAGTTGTTGAGCTCAAAATGGCTGGGGGTGTGTTTTTGATGAAATTAGCATCACTTGACTGAATCCTATTGTTGCCATCATGTAACTTGTATACTGATTGATCTCTTTTGTTGGACAAAGACAGACCTAGTTTAGATATGTCGACAAAATACATGAATATTCTTGCAAACAGATTTTCTTTTGCACGGGATCAGTTGGAAAACCAATGCGGTAAAACAATGCAAAATAAAATTTTAGAACAATTTACAAGCCAAGGAGACACTGCACATTCGACACAAGTTGGAGAATGGAGCCTTGCTGTTCAGCTTCTTAACTCATAAATTTTTTAGATTCACCACCGATACATTCTATTGAGCTCTTTCAGTGTGGTATGACATTTGAGTGCCTATTGCAGAGATAATGCGCCAGGCAGGTGTGGGAGGGAAGACATCATCTTCTCCAAAGGATCCGATCCTAAGTCGACAGAGAGAGCGGTTACGATTTGCATTCGGTGGCAAATAAATGAATGTACATCACTTGCATTTGTCTTATTGCCTGATGGAAAAGAAACATGCTTTTCCATTTGGAGTTTTACTGTATCTAGCTATATATCTGGTGAAATGGTGTCTGATAATATACAAGAGGCACTTGCCACAGACAACCTTCCAACCATTGTATTACGTCCTTGTGGTTCAGCCAAAACAAATTGATATAAGCAGTATCCTTGTATGCCTTATCTCCACCTCGTTGAGGTGAGCTAAGTTGATGTAAGTTGTTGCGGGATTCAAAGCATAGAGAATGAAGTATTTTTTGAGTTTGTGTTGAAAACATGGAAGTAATGTTTGACGGACTTGTTGTTAAGGATCGCATGCTGGCAATGCAGCACATTAATGGCTCGTGGAATCCTCTTTTTTTTTTTCTCTAATGCTTGCAATGCAGCATAGGAACCTCCAATTTGAAGGAAATTAATGGCTTTAAAAGAAAATTCGAATATTTGATTTTGCTTATAAAGAAAAAGATAAGAGGGCAGGCTGGTTGCATCCGTTGCATGCAGCTATGATCTAACACAAAGCATATGATTATGATCATTCACTTAGACAACTCATGAAATGATGAAGTGGTGGGCCGGCCATTCTTTTCCCTTGTTTTTCGGGATGCCATATGTTGAGTGAGTTTCGGCATGCCTCGAGAGCACAACACTTCCGAGTTGTTTTATTACTGATTTTCTCTCATATAATATTTAAATAACAAAATAAAATGATTAACGTTTATTACTCTTGTGTTAATTTTAAAAAACCAAATAATTTTACTGATATATCGATCTTTGACCATATTTACATGACCGATATGCTTAAGTAGTAGAATTGTTCGTACATGTTTTGGTTAACTAAAATTGAATTTTAGCAAACTACATTCCTTTGTATTCAAGGGCTTTTAGATTTAAGCTGTGACATAACTAATTATGTTAAGGTTAACTATACATAAGCCGTTTCAAATTTCCACGTTTTTTGGACAAGCTTAAAATTTCCACGTCATTTGGACAAGCTTAACTCAATTATGATGAGGCTGTAAAAATTGTCATCAGAAAGATTGAGCTATGTTTTTTTATGGGATAATAAAACTAGATTTGAAAGGCTTGGTAAGCTTGTTAATACATGCAAAAAAATATTTTGATACTTAAATCAATATAATATTTGTATAGATAACGAGGAGAGTGAGTTGTATTCTCCATGCTTAAATATTCATTAACTCTTGTTTAAGTTTTATATTAAACTTATGTTGTGTTAGACTTGTATTGAATCTTGTAAAGTTTGAAGAGATGGATTCTTGGCTCTTGAGCTCTAAAAAGATGAGCTTTATTTATATAGAT
>Ga0307514_10004955_pt1 | contig 12081 bp, 10 predicted proteins | sample 16_EM_MG_FD_203088 | JGI IMG/M metagenome (GOLD analysis project Ga0307514, IMG submission 203088) | Populus trichocarpa ectomycorrhiza microbial communities from riparian zone in the Pacific Northwest, United States - 16_EM | ecosystem: Host-associated > Plants > Roots > Unclassified | place...
TAGATCTCTGGAGAGATAACGAACCCCGTGTTTTACTCGTCGTGCGGACACAGGTTCTAGTCGAACAGGTGTATTCGGTGCATGCAGATTCTGGTGTACCATGGGATGAGTGGGGGAGAGATACCGTAGCCATACAAGTCCAGGAAGACAGTGGCCAGAGACCGTTCATCTTCTTTCACGGTGTCCGAGTGGTGATCGTGCAGCCATCGTTCTTGCATCGCGGTTTAAGTGACTACCACGTTCGCACCTTTGACTTTAGCCGGTGTGGGCGCAGTTCCTTGCCGCTTTGGGGTGGGGCTGATGGGACGACGAGGAGGGCACTGTTTGATGAAGGAACGAATCTCAGGCCAGAGCCGGATATCGACATTGACCTATGGGACGAGTTGCAATCGTTGAGCGACGGAAGTTTAATCCATCTGGTAAGTTTTTTCGCCCAATGGAGTGGAGTCGTGTGCTGATGCCATGGTAAGCGGAAGCAGTGGAGGGATGGGGAAGCCGTAAAAGACGTCCTCCTGGTTTGGGAATTGCGTTGAGAATATTATTTGGTCATGTCTCGCTCTCACACTATGGACGTAGTGTGGCTGCGACCATACTGTACAAGTTCATCTTCAAGCATTAGTGTAACCGCGCTTCAGTTCTGACGTGAACTCTCCGCCATTTCGTGCTAAATTTTGTTTGATCGACAATCCCCACGATTCTTGCCTGCGCGGGTGAATGATGGAGATTGTAAGGAGCATGGACGCGGGTGGCCTGTGTTGGTGTAACGATTGCAGTGAACATCTACGAGGCACCTAAGGCGTGCATTCTCTAGCTAGAATCACACGATGGTCCTAGGCAACAACCTCTAGGCCTTGATGCATTCCCCCACTGAATTCAGACCACGATCTCGGTGTTGTACCAGTGACGATAATTTCTTTTTTCCTGACGTCAGCAAGAGCTGGGACGCCAAAGACTGGGGGATTTAAGTAAGACCTTCGTGGCAGGCGCTGGTCAGCGGTTGACGCCGACCACGACCACGCCGTCCCTCCGTTACAAAATTCTGTCGGGACCATCATGTCTACGTCCTACTTGGTTGCGCTTCCCATCGATATCCTGGAACTGACACCCCCATGCCTGTCCGGCCAGGATGTCATCAAGATTCAAGCGGTATGGTCAATCAGGGACGATTCCAGACGGATCGTTGACTTTGTTTCCAGGTCAACCGGTTCTTTTGAGACCTCGTTCGTACATCGCCCGCCCTACAGCACCAGGGCGATTTTTTTGCCATCGGTCTGGTCGATAATCCCTACGCTTCTTTTAGCCTGGCTGAGCGTCGAAAACTATGCAAGGGATGTGCGCACAAGTGGTCCGATACGGCAACGTTCGTGAAGAGCACTCACAAATTCCCCCCCGGCTGGTTTACAGGCCTGGCCAGGCCCAGGTGTCTCGGGGATGGACTCTTTTTGGAGGAAAGTGGTCTCGATTTCCTTCGTATCCCGCCGGTTGCAAGTCAAAAGCCGCTTGAGAGCTGGGTTACCTCGCCATTCTCCTTCGTACCCATCAATTATACCGCATACCCACCTGAGGATGTCATCGCTGTTGCTGAACAGAAGGACGAGTGTGTGACTCATCCTCTTATTGTTCGGGGCACACCAATTGATTGCTCACAGCTGCATCCGTATACACTTCCTAAATATTCGGGATGGCACCCCTTACTTTGTGCCTCCTTCCGACGTCATTGTTTGTTAATGGGAAGCCCTGCCCTTGACGCGGCCGTTTGGAGCTGGCTGGATGATCGTCACTGGCTCGAGAGTCATGATCTTTCTTTTCTGGTGCGGAGATGGGCCAATCTATGAGAGATTTTCGAGGGTGCTTGTGTGGATTTGGAAAACCGGAGACTTGGTAAGGTTTTATGGGTCGAAAGGTTATGCTTTGCTCAATTTATCTCTTCAGATACTTAATCATTTATCCACTGATAGGGGTGAGGTCAACATATCGGGTGCCTCCAACGTTTTCTTCCTCGACGAGTTTCGTTTGGCCGTCACTCCTTTCGGGCCAAATATTACAGGGCTGGTCGTCTTCAACACACTCATCTCACAGGGTTATCCTGGATATTTCCAACAACTGGAGTTTCCACCGGGCTTCTCCAGTCGGAATGTTCGTATACGCCTTGACCGTGATCGGCATTTGGGGATACAAAACAGGCACATGACACTCGTTGCTGACCCTGCTCAGGCGGTCCTTGTCGTGGGACTCCGGAACACTCGAGCGCCTCCCGTTTTGCTTATCATACAGATGCAGGTTTCAATTCAGCAAGTCTGTTCAGTACGCGCAGACTTGTGTGTACCCTGGGGTGAGTGGAGTAGGGGCGCTGTGGCCATAGAAGTCCGGGCGCGTGCCAGCTACGTGCCGTCCACTTTTGTTCATGGCGCTCAAGTGATGGTTTTGCGGGATGTGGTTGTCCGGGGCCGCCACGAAGTCCACACCCCCGATTTCTCCCAGCGCAGTACTCTGCCACTTCAAAGAGGAGCTGGCGTGGCCGAGAGGAGAGTGTTTTTTGAGGATGGTGCGAAGCCCAAGTTTCAGTCAGGCAATCCGGATGCGAGGAAGGCGGGGTTTCTGTCATTGAATGACGGGAGTTTGTTTTATCTGGCGAGTTGCTTCCCTTTCCATCGCAAGCTTATTAGGGTGATCTAATGGTAGGGTGAAGTTGATTGATAGGGATGCTCCGCAATCGGAGCTTTGGGAGTTAGTGTGAGGGTGTTGTTTGCTTGTGGTCGCTCTGGAGGGAGACTTTTGGGGTACGGGAGTCTGGGGTGTGTTTTCTTGGCTGTTAGATGAGCAGGAGTTTCGAGGTTACACTGCGCCACTCCGACTAACCCGGTTGTTCATCGTCATCAAAAAGTCCCACCGGTGGCACTGGGTGATTATCCCCAGGACGGGGGATATGTATATCCGTCATAGAAGGGTGCCACTAGCCGAGTTTTGCGGTCCGCGACCCGACAGAGAGGTCGGGGTTCTGACGGTTCCCTTGATGTTCATCTAGACTCGTCTACAGCACTGTACAGACCTGGGGACAGTCACCCATTATTGGCTGGTGTGTGGGTTCACCTAACAATTTCTTCATCCGCTTTATCGTCCGGATACTGATTCAAACCTCAGAATAAATTTAAGATATCTCCAACGGGTAACTTTTCCGCTACCCTCCCGCCTCTGAATTCAAGACTGAATTGCAGCCTAAGATGGACTGCGTGGCCGCGGCTTGCGCATGGTGAGGTGCGATGCATTAATTCCCAGCGGAATGCCGCCGGAGTATTTTACTCACTCGATCCAAACCCCAGACCACCCACCATATTCCTAGCGCCAATGGCTGCTCCAAACGCTTCGTTCACTGAGGGTTTCATCCCGTACGTTGTCGATGGAGAGGAATACAAGACCTATTACAAGCTCTTCGGCACCATTGCCGAGGACTCTCGGCCTCTGATCATCCTACACGGCGGTACGTTGTGCTGGAAACCATCGTCTGTTCAGTGCGGCTTTGGCTCATGCAATTTTGCACCCAGGCCCGGGCATGGCCCACGGTTACTTGGTCCCCATCTCCGACTTATCTCTCCCAGGTCCTCACTCCCGACCCGTCCTCTTCTATGATCAAATCGGAAATGCTCGTTCCAGCCATTTCAAGGACAAGCCTAAAGAGTTCTTCACCGTAGATCTCTTTGTGAACCAGCTCCTCAACATCATCAAACATTTCAAGATCACAAAGTACGACATCCTTGCACACTCCGGGGGAGGTATGCTCGCCGCCGAGTTCGAAACGCGCGTGCAGCCTGAAGGGTTGAAGTCGATCATCTTCTCGAATTGTTACACCTCGCATGCGCTGTGGTACCAGAGCACGAATCAATTGCTGTTCCAGATGCCTAACGGTAAGGAGATCAAGGAAATGCTTGATATGGGTTTCGACGACCTTCCCAAGTACCGCGTCGGGTTGGACCTGCTACACGAGGCTCACGCACAAACCATGCGCCCTATACCCAAGGAACTCGATCACTACGTTTTGGACACCGTCTTTGGAGACAAGGAAACTGGAGAGGGTGGTGATCCGACGGTGTCGATCAATATGTAATATCCTGGTCTAGAATTCCATGTTTCCCAATGCTGACCAAAGTTGTGCCGCGTAGGCTTACTGGCGTCTACAAGGACTGGGATATTTCTGATAGGCTGGACAAAATTCGCGTTCCTTCGTTCATCATCAATGGGCGTAAGGATATCTCCCAGGACTTTGTTGTCGCGGGTTACTTCTGGAAGATCGAGAAGTCCAAGTGGGTGACGTTTGAGAACTCCAGTCACACTCCGATGTGGGAGGAGCGCGAGAAATACAATCGACTCGTCGGTGAATGGCTCGATGGTGTCGAGTAGATGATGACGTCTCTTAGCCAATTGTATGTGTCTGTGAAAACAAGGAACAATCCTGTACAATATGTACAATATTATCTCGTATGAACCGTGACAGACTGTCGACGTCAACTCTCGTCCTTTGTTTGACCATCCTTGCCTCTCGCCCCTGCCGGGTGACTTTACCTCCAAAGAATCGACCTCGAGATCTAGCAAGTTGACCCTGCAGATCAAGGCGACGAAACTAACCAACAACCCCGTATCTTCTGCGAGTTCCTCTTGCATGAGCGTCTCGTTCTTGGGTTCGACTGGGATGTTGTGGTACGAATGAGGGGCCGAGTGATATTTTGTTTGCGGCGATTACCTCGTGTTGTTAAAAGTGTTGACAAAACTTGACACGTATACCCAATACTCGGGGTATACGGTGTCAATGGTCTTTAGCTTTCTGATAGTGCGATGCTGGTGCTACGGTGATGGCGAGTATACTTCATTGGGGGGATCAAGCGATGATCGAGTCGGTTGCCACTCCGCAATACTCTACTTGGACGGCCTACTTACCCTACGAAATGTCGACGCTCTGCTTAATTGACCTTCCTGCCGAAATTCTGGAACAAATACTCCTGCGTCTGCCTGGTCAGGACCTCGTCAAGATGGAAGTGGTATGAAGGATGGCTCTCACCTCCATGCGATCCTGTGTTGACTCTTCCGCTGCACGATCTAGATCAGTCGACAATTTCAGGACCTGACTCGCGGTTCACAAACACTTCAGTACCGACGCGAACTCTTCGCTGCCGGCCTGATCGATAATCCCCACAATCATTCCGACCTGACAGAACGTCGAAGACTATGCAAGGAGTACGTACGTAGATGGTCAGATGCGACGATCGCTGCAAAATCCTTCCGCGACGTGCCACTGGAAAAGCCGTTCTCAGACTGGCACCACACGAGGATGAGGATCCTAGGGAGAAACCTCATTGCAAGCTACGAGCACCATTCGAATGAAATCGACTTCCTCAGCATCCCGCCAGCCACAAGCGGCAGGCAAACTGAGCGTTGGTGCACTCAGTTCCCATTTACGGTCTTGTGTTGCACCGCATACCCACCCGAGAACATTCTCGCTATTGTAGATTTGAAGGAAGGGTGAGTTGATGGCACCCTCTTTGCTCATCGACCCGACGTTTGATCACGTACAGGTTTGTTCGAATTCATCTTTTGGACCTCCTCAACGCTTCCCCCTATTGCGTGCCCCCTTTGAACGTTATCACGTGGGAAGTTCCACAAGTGTCCCTGAAGTTCCCATTTATCAAAAACTTGGCCATGACTGGCTCAAGGGTCATGGTGTATATATTCTTTGATCACGAATCCCGCAAAGAAAGGGTGTGGAGGGTGGCAATATGGGACTGGAAAACTGGGGACTTGGTAAGAAGGCCAATAGTTACGTTCGTGTTCTTCTCATGTCACTTTCCCAGGTATTGGACCTTTCGAGCACAGATAGGAGCGGAGTGGTCATCTCGGACTCCCAGGTCGAATTCCTTGACGAATTTCGAATCATGATAATCCCGTGCTACAATGACGTTAATGTGCTTTCCGTGTTCGATACATCCATCCCTGAAGACCATCCAGGAAAATTTTGCCAGTTCGGGCTCCCACAAAAGTATGCTGGATGGTTTGTTGACGTACATCTGGACCGTGATAGGTCGCTGGGGATCGTGAACAGAGATGGTCCACTTATTGTTGACGCTACCCAAGACATCTTTATTGTAGATCTCGGCCAAACGAATGACGAATCACGGGTTTTTTTAATCCTGCGGATTCGGCCTCTGATCGAACGCGTATGTTCGAGGCGCGCGGATGTCCAAATATCCTGGGATGAGTGGGGGAGAGATGCTGTATTCATGGAGGTCCCAATCGTTCAAACCGACTCGTCCATCGCCGTTCACGGTGCTCGTGTGCTGACAATCAGCATGGCTGGTGAATTTAGAGAGGACGGTCACATGATTCACACATTTGACTTCAGTCAGAAGGGAATCGCTGCCCTACGACTGGATGAGAATGGCGACGGAACATGGAGAAGGGCGCATTGGGGAGATGGCTGCGTGTTCGATGGGAACCTGTGGTACCCGTGCTCGCTCGGTGACAGTGCAGTGTTCGCTTCCGTAAGTCTGCTTTCTTGTCCCCCCGGAGAAAATGTTGAGACTGATCGAGATCGATGACCTTCCAACCAGGACTTGCGTAACTCTCTGGGAGATGTCTTCCGTGTTTTTGATCTGATGTAATGACCTTCTCCTCTCCTACATGCATCTGCTGAACCACGACGATATCGGTCAGAAAGTCTGTTGCCTGTTTGTATCATCTGTACGTTTATCAATAGAAAAGAACCGGAATCGTCATGGTTTTGCCGGTGATGCGGGGGCTCCAACACCCGAAGGGGTCGCTCATGGGATGGCCATTCTCCTCAAGGTAGTTGGCACATAGATTATATCTGTATTCATGATACTACCATGGTGTGTGGTTGTACCGCTAGCGAGCTACGTGTGACGGGGTTGTGCGAGTAGCACCGGCGACGTGTCGTCGAGATGGGAGAAGAAGAGGGCGTTGGGGGGGTAGAGATAATAAACTTACTTAGTGTTGTGTGTGCGATGAGTGTGGCTGCGACGGTATGAGAAAAGTGAACGATATTTCGTTTATAAAAAAAACCGGTGAGGAGACGCTCTTGACGCACAGGGAGGTCGAAATTAAGGACTCCCACTGGTAGTGCTATGCAGGTGGGATGGGTATGACGAGTATGACTTCGTTGGGTATAAGAGCTCAAGTCGCTGATCGACTTGGTCTGTCGCCGTTCCGCAATACTCTACTCTTACTCCACGAATCTCTGTATCGATGTCCCACTTAACTGAACTTCCAGCCGAAATTCTGGAACAAATACTTCTGCACTTGCCTGGCCAAGATATCGTCAAGGTGGAAGTGGTACGGAGGGTGACAGTCACCATACGATCCTACGTTGATTCTTCCGCCACGTCATCCAGATCAGTCGACAATTCCAGGACCTGACTCGCAGTTCACCAGCACTTCAGTACCGACGCGAACTCTTTTCCGCTGGTCTTATCGACAATCCACACAGCCATTGCGACCTGAAAGAACGTCGAAGATTGTGCAAGGAGTATGTGCGCAGATGGTCGGACGTGGCGGGGTCCTTCCGTGATGTGCCACTGGAAGAACAATTCTCGGACTCGCCTAACACGACGGCCCTAGGGAGAAATCTCCTCGCACGCCAATCGTATCGTCCGGGTGAAATCGATTTCCTCCGCATCCCATCGGCCAGAAGTGGCAAGCAGACTGAGCAGTGGTGCATCCAGCTCCCATTCACGACCTCATGTTTCGCCGCATATCCACCCGAAAACATCCTCGCTGTTGCGGAATCGAAGGAAGGGTGAGTTGACCCCTTCCTCTTGGCTCACTGACAGTGCGGTTAATCGCATATAGGTTTGTTCGGGTTCACCTCTTGAACCTGCACGATGGTTCTCTCTATCACGCGACCCTTTTGAACGTTATGACATGGGAGGTGCCACAATGGATCTCTGCGATGTTCCTCAATGACTTGTCAATGACTGGCTCAAGGGTCATGTTGTATATGACTTTGCACATTTGGAACGAATCCTATCCGGCTGAGGAAGTGGTACGGAGGGTGTTAATATGGGACTGGAGAACTGGGGATTTGGTAAGAAGGTCAACAGTTGTGTTCGTGCTCTTCTCATGTCACTTTCCCAGGTATTCGACCTTTCGAGCGTGGATGGGAGCGGAGCACTCGCTTTGCCCTCCTGGGCCAGGTTCCTTGACGAATTTCGAATCGTGATAACGCACGACGGGGGCTGTAATGGCCTTTTCGTGTTCAATACGCTCATCCCGCAAGACCATCCAGGAAACTTTCGGTGGTTTGGATTCCCATTGAAATACTTTGGACAGGGTAACCGCACACACCTGGACCATGAAAGGTCATTGGGGATAGTCAACAGAGACGAATCGTTTATTGTTGACCCAACCCAAGACATTTTTATTGTGGATTTCCGAAACCCTGACCGACGAGTTTTTCTGATCCTGCAAACGCGACTCGTGATTGAGTACGTGTGTTTGGAGCCCGTAGACGTCCGGATATCCTGGGATGAGTGGGGGAGAGACGCTGTAGTTATGGAGGTTCCATTCAGTTTGGACCACGTCGTCGTTCATGGTGCCCGTGTACTTACAATTGATCGTGGAGAGGGAGACCACCAAACTCATGTGTTCGACTTCAGTCGGAGGAGAATCGCCGCCCTATCACTCTCGGATGAGGTTGGGGATGGAACATGGAGAAGGGCAGTGTTTGAAGATGGCTTCGTGTTTGAGGGGGACGGGTCACTGGATTTGTGGCAGCCATACTCGGTGGGTGTCAGCGTAGCGTTCTATTTCGTAAGTCTACTTTATTGTTCTGTCGGCGAAAGCATCGAGACTGACCTTCCAACCAGTGCCCACGCTCTAACCACCCAAGACGTATCTTGCGTGTTTTTGATCTGATGTAACGATCTTCTCCCTTCTACACCCCCTGAACCACGGTGATTTCGGTCAAAAGGTTCGTTCCCTGTTTGTATCGTCTTTACGTTGACCGATGGATAAGAACTGAAATCGTCGTGGTTTTGCTAACGACGCGGGGACTCCGATATCTGAAGGGGTTGCTCGTGGAACGGCCGCGATCGCCAGGAAACACTCTGGAATGCAGGACTGGTATACTGCCCACGTACGCACACAGTCGTCCCAAAGCCGCTCGATTCGACTTCTACCTGCTCAGAATTTCCCTGGGCTCTTGCGTAGCACATTCTTCTCAAGGCATCTGACACGTAGATAGTGTGACATGTACATGCGTCGCACTCTTCTACGCATCTACTACTTAGGTTACTGTGTGTACAAGTGAATCAACCCGTTCTCAGTCCGTTCGTAGTAGTCATGAAGTGTCCGCAAACGTACTACCGGAAGTGACTGTCTAATAAACGTTGAAGATCTCTGGGTCCCGCAACCGTTAGTACTCCAAGTCGAACCAAGGAAAGCAAGGCACGGTGGATCCCAGTCCTCAAGGCCTCATTGTGAGTGTATCGAAAGTACTCCGACCACGATCTTGGTTTTTATTCCTCCCTTTCCCCTTGACGCTCACAAGTCGATGGTCCGATCGCGTCGACGCAGCAGGCGTCTATTAGTCGTTCACAGTGATCACTGACCAAGGCCACGCCATCCATTTCCCTGCCACGGATTCCATCGGGATGCCCTACTTGAATGCCCTTCCCATCGAGATCCTGGAACGAACGCTCCTGTTCCTCCCCGGCCAGGATATCGTCAAGATGCAAGCGGTACGGCGAATCAAGCCCAATTCCAGACAGATCGTTAACTTTGCATTGGATGACCTAGGTCAACCGACTCTTTCAAGACCTCGTTCGTACATCGCCCGCTTTACAGCACCAGTGCGAGATCTTCGCCATCGGTTTGATCGATAATCCCCGCAGTTCTTGCGACCTGGCTGAGCGTCGAAAATTATATGAGCAATACGCGCACAGATGGTCCAACACGGCAAGTTTTGTGAAGAGTACCCGCGAAGTTCCCCCCAGTCAATATTTTTCAAGCTGGCGCACTAAGTATTCTGGAAATGGACTACTTTCTGCCTGGTCCGGGGTGCATGAGTGTCTCGCTTTCCTTCACATCCCACCATTCGCAAGTCAAAAACCCGTTGAGGACTGGAGTATTCCGTTGATACCACTCCTTAACCAAATCTCGCACGTCGCGTACCTGCCTGGAAATGTCATCGCTGTTGTTGAAGGGGGGGAAACGTGCGTAGCTAGTGTCCCGCTCTTGGTCGAAGACCCGTCAACTGATCGCTCACAGATCCATTCGCATACGCTTGCTTAATCTTCGGGATGGTTCCCCTCATTCTGTCCCTGCTTCTGATGTCGTCACATGGGAACTCCCGTCTGGAGGCGACCTGATGTTGCACCGTGATCCGGCCATAACTCACTCCAGAATCATGGTGCATTGTATCTACCGAGATGATGATGAAGGGACTGTGTCAAAGTTGATCGTGTGGAATTGGAAAACTGGAGAACTGGTACGGTTTCGTGACCTGAGTGCCCATACCTCACTCAATTTGCCTCAGGTACTTGACCTCTCATCCATGGGGATCACAAGGGGCACCCGGGCCATCTTCCTCGACGAATTTTGTGTAGCAGTTATACTTGGCAGGTCGGCCATCACAGAATTGGCCGTGTTCAACACTCTTGTTCCACAGGACCATCCTGGATATTTGCAACGACTAGCGTTCCCACTGGAGTTCCGGCGTCATAAGCGCGCTAACGTACATCTGGATCATGACCGAGACTTGGGGACACCAAGCGACGATGAAGGGCTCCTTCCTGACCCTGCTCAGGCGGTCCTCGTCATCGATCTTTGGGGAGACGGGGAACCCCACGTTTTGTTCGTCGTGCGGACACAGGCCCTAGTCGAACAGGTGCATTCGGTGCGCACGGATTCCCCTGTACCCTGGGACGAGTGGGGGAGGGATGCTGTGGTCATAGAAGTCCAGAACGATGACAGCCATAGCATTTTCGCCTTTGTTCATAGTGCCCAAGTGAAGATCGCGCGGTGGTCCGGTGTGTTAGGTCGTTACGATGTTCGCACCTTTGACTTTAGTCAGCGTGGGCGCAGTTCCCTTCCGCTTCGGGGTGGGGCTGATGCAGAGAGGAGGGTACTGTTCGAAGCTGGAGTGAATCTCAAGTTCGGGTCAGACGATGGGAGTAGCCCGTGGGGTGAGTTGAAACCGTTGAGTGACGGAAGTTTATTTGATCTGGTGAGTCGTCTCACCCATCACATCGGGAGCGAAGTTGTAGACTAATCCCTGATAAGGGGGGTGGGGACAACTTAGGCGGCATGGTCCAGCTCTGGGAATTGTGCTAAGAATGTTGTTTGGTTATGTCTTGATCTCACCCCGTGAGTGTAGTGCGACTGCAACAGCATTGTACAAGCGAACGTTGATTTATCCTCAAGCGTTAGTGTAACAACACTCAAGTTTTGGCGCGAACTCTTCGCCACTTGCCAAGCTGGTTGATCGTGGCAACACCCGTGATCCTTGCGACCGCGTCGAACCACTGAAGACAGCGAGGATCGTGAGCACGGCGGGTGGTCTGTGCACGTTTTTTTTTAAATTGGTCTGTGCACGTGTTGGTGCAACAAATATGGTGATCTATGAGGTGGACCTGAGGCGCATACTCTCGGACTAGGACCACGATGGGCCCGAGCAACAACCTATGATGTATTTCCACTGGTTGAGTTTACCCATGCCTCGAGTAAAATCGATAAGGCATAGGGCCGACAGGCGGCAGAGCCCGGGACTCCTCAGGTAGACCGCCGGTTCGTCATACCACATAGGAATTGTCATTGAGAAAGCTTTTGTATGTCCTTACAAGTACAACGTTGTAAGCAAGGAGAGGCGAGCCCTCGCGGAGCCGGGCCGAAGCCGCACCGAGCGTCCAACGGAATAGAGGGAGTGATCTAGTTACGGACCGCACGCCTGTCTGCTCCCACCAGTCTACAGTACATCCACACTATTCTACTATCTTATTTCTTATCCCCCCTCTCCCACCCCAGTCAGTTCCGCAGAGAGGGTAGTTGTTTTTCATCGGGAATAGAACAGATTATGGT
>Ga0307514_10004956_pt1 | contig 12080 bp, 15 predicted proteins | sample 16_EM_MG_FD_203088 | JGI IMG/M metagenome (GOLD analysis project Ga0307514, IMG submission 203088) | Populus trichocarpa ectomycorrhiza microbial communities from riparian zone in the Pacific Northwest, United States - 16_EM | ecosystem: Host-associated > Plants > Roots > Unclassified | place...
GTCTAGGCGTCAAAGACGCCATGGACAAAGGATTGCTCAGGGCTAGCATAGACGGTGCGCTAAAGCGCTCCTTTGTCTAGCCGGGGCCCATAACCTGTTGAGCAGGGAGCTGCTAAGCCCCTAGTGCGAATAACTACTACTTACCGAGTTTGTTAGTTTGGAGTGGCTACTTAAACTATATAGGTAAGGGCTTTCAATAAAAGACCTTATATTCTATCTACAATACAAGCCTCCTTATATACTGTAGATAGATGGTGCACAGACCATGAGGCAGTGCGCCATGTGACTGAATAATGATCAGTCAGCGGGGTCACTTCGTAAGCTTGATGACGAAGTCTTACTCAGCTCTTAGTAATACGCGCTTACATAGCGCGGAGCTTATGTCAAACATATTACATGTTCAACATTGCACATGGTAAGAAATATGGATGTGTTTGAAAGAGGTGGACTCGGCCGAAAGTGTCAGGCCAACGATTTGCAGGTTGGCTAAGAACACCGCCAATAAAAGGCCTAGCATTTGTGAGTCAGCTCTCCAAAATTTCATAACGATTGGAAAAGAACGAACGTTATTGTTGTTGCTGTGCTCCACATAATTGGAATTAATGCGTAGGCATCGCCGATGTTGGTCTCATCAGATATCTTTTGAGCGACTTGCTTGAGAAATATCGATATGCCATGAAAAACAACAAACCTCAGCCATAACACTTTTAGATACGCCTATTGAATAGGTCCATTATGAAGTTGAACTATCTTCACAGTGAGAGATACACACCAATATTACCGTTGAAAGTTCCCTGCAAACAACGGAAAAAGACGAGAGGCCAAAACGTGGTAGATAACCCAAACATCAGCATCGAAATCGATAATCCCAAGGGTCCTATTAGAAGAACTGGTCTGCGACCAAACCTATCTGACAGGTATCCCCACTGAATGACCGTCAAACACTCCGCCAAAAAGAAGGTAGATTCCTGGACAGAGTTATCAACAAAAATCAATTCATCTAGCAGAGCACAACATACAATCATGCCTGCATAATATCCTGTCTTTGTCTCGTCCCCTCTTGTAATACCTGTATCTCGAACGAATTGATTGACGAAGGGATAGATGACAAGAGCCGTGACTGGTTCTGCGAACTGGATCAGAAATACAATAAAAAGTTGAAATTTTGGCAGCGGTGTTGGTCTTCTTCTTCTATGTGTTGCACTTTCCATTTGCTTTTCGAATGAATCGTTCCTAAGAGTTTCGGGAAAAGTTACAATGTGTGGTCTGAGTCAACCGGTCTATCGCCCTCTGATGGCGATTACAGCACTTGCTGGAGTTCAGTGACGGCAAAGCAGTTTCGGCATCCATTCGTTAGATATGAAATCAGGTTGAGTACGTCCTTGATTTTACGGAGGAGTCGGTCCGGATTGGACTAAGTTAACATTGATTTCACAGCTGAATTCCTCAAACCTAATCCTAGTTGTATCAAATGGCAGGTGCGAACTACATGGGTGGCAAACGGTCAGAGTTTCAAAACCTTGAGCCAAAATGACAATACTTGAATTTAATTTTTTCTTCCAGGAATGCAATGAAAGCGCGCACTAAGGATCCAATTGGCCGCAAGCAGAAAACATTTTTCGGTCGGCAACGGCTTGACATGCTCGCAAAAGGAATTTCGGGCATACCTCGACTAGATACAACTCGTTCGGTCCTTGGTGCAATGCGACCATGTCCAGAAGATATCGCTCTAGCTCATGCACCAGGGAGGAAGAACATGCATTTAGAGGAACTTGACGCATCAACCAGAAATTATGTCCCGAATCCTGTCCGTTTTTCATCCAGTGCAGTGCGTTCAAAAAGACCAGATGCGCATACATCCAGCTCTGGGAGATCGGAGATACTAGACAAGCTCGATGTATCAGAGCGTAAGCGAATAATACGTGACCAGTGTGATTGAAAAAACTGAAGGAATCGTTCTGACAGCACTCTTTCTCAGACAGGCTATGGACCGAATATTGGCTAGGCCTGATCTAGCTTGCCTTGGGAAAAGGTCACGCAAGAAATCGCACACTAGTCCGTCGACGTCGAGTCAGCCTGAATTGTCTTCAAGCAAGCAAAGAGAGGTTTGTAATTCTTGTGAGTTTCCTTATATCAATATTAAGACTATCAGCAACGAGCAATCACCGCACTAGCCACAAAAAAACGAAAAGTCGACGAGCTGCCAGTGGAACAAGAGAATACGAGACCTCCCCCTAAGAATCAACAGCCACAGACACCTCCGAAAAAGAAGCGAAAGGTCCGAGCCAAACCACGACGTCTTGGGCCTATTCGAGGGGCGTCCTTTTCGCCCGTCGAGTCTATTGAAGACATTTCTGACTGGAAAACATCCTCTGAGTGCGAGGGAAACTTTTACGACAGTGGATATGTGGAATATTTTGAAGAAAACGACCCAGCATTAAGTTCAGATTCTTGGTCTGTACAATATCATTCTTCCTCGACTTCACGAAGGGACTTCAGAATAGCTAAGACTCCTAACTATGTTGAACATTCTACGCCAGGGTACGACCCCAACAACGGCAGCTACCAAGCCAACCGTCAAATCCGAGCACACGAAGAACATGAGTTGGATGATGATGTTCCACTAGCAATCAAAATTTGTACATTCACGGATGAACAAGAGATCGGGCGAGGAATGCAGCAGCATGGGGGTTCAGTCTACGGAAATTTGTTTGCAAAGCCGAACCCATGGAAAACGATAGGTAATATACTCGGTTTAGAAGGCACAGAGATACAAGACGAAGAAGCTGTTATTCACCAACGTACGAGTGGCGACGCTGGGAGCACATCGGGACTGGAGGAACACAGCAATGTCCCACTCTTAAGTGACGAAGAATACGAATCAAGTTGCGTCGTCCAAGCAGATGTCTTTTCAGATGAAGTCACATCTCTTCGATTGGACCCACAAAGTACAAACACGATCCAATATGACATTGACTTGAAAACCCAACAGGGCATCATGCACGCGGTCCCACGACCAGACGAACAGATATCAAGGTTTTCCTCTGACAGCATTGTCACCTCTGTGGAGAACGCCGTTGATTCCAACGAACTTATAGAATCACAGCACTTGAGCATAGAAGACGATCCAGACGACAGTGCTCATCGGAGCCTTGACATCGCAAATCAGATGGCCGGTTTGGGTGATCAAACAAAGCGCAACCGGTCCGAAGATCCTGGGTCAGAGTGTCCTAAAGAGCGATGTGGAGACTATAATTTGGATGAGATGGATTACAAGCCGGAAGTCCTTGCAGTACCTGGATTTCGGGAGGTAAATGGACGATTTCTGGCTCCATCGATTTTTGATGAATGAGCACGTGGGAAAAAGGGCGTGGGAAGCTCGGCTCGCACAGCTATTTGACTCGTCCCTTGTCTTCGTTCCACAATAATTAAGCTCAAATAATCTCTGTTCCCAACCACTATTTACCCAGGCGACATTCTTTCAGATCTGTAAACGGTGATGTCTCTTTCAACACAGTCAGCAACCCCCAATGGCAAGTCAATTGCGGCTAGCGCTCTACGTGGTGCTGGCCTGATAGACCGAGACTCGATAATGCGTGATGCGACAGACACCGCAGGCGGCAGGAAGGGCAGAATTCGTCTAACGAGAGCGACGCGGCTATTAGATATCAATAAGGACAGACCTATGGGCTCACGAACGGTAAATATCAGTACTCATTTTGTCCACTCTTAACAGGACACTGTTGCAACCACTTGATGGGTCCTGTCGCTATCTCCTCTTTTTTCCCCCTCGAAATACATCGTGACAAAAACTTATTCTCGAACATTGTACGCAGCATCAATTAAGAGTATCCACGAGCACACATGCTGGTCCCTCAGATCCGCTTTCAATCCGTGGCGCAGCAAGACCAACTGTTGCTGGGCGATTGAGGAGAAATGCCGTTTCTGGGACGAGCGAGTCTAGTCCATCATCAAGAATCCCTGTTCGCATCATCCTTCCGAAACCAGTAGAATCATGGAGAGAACTTGTGCAGAAGCGTTGGAACCCTGAAACAAGATACCTTAACCTCGATGTGAGTACAGCGAAATGCAACTTGTGCAGACACTTGGACTTGTTGCTACATCTTGTACTTACAATAATCTTTATAGTCAATGATTGACGATGAAATTGTAAAAAAGTATGACCTTACTCCACCGGGCCATGGTGGAACAGCTCGTGATGCTGCGGTTATCTTCAAACTCGCTAGTCAACTGAAGCCAGAGGTACTTACTTGTCTTGGCGTTGATTTTTGTCTCCTAACCTCCTCTTAGGTCCAAACGCTTTCGTTGGCGAACAATAACTTGACAGGTGCCTTTCTTACGCAACTAAGCAAATATCTCCCAAAGCTCGCCAATCTGTCTCTGCAAAACAATCTTATCCGAGATAAGAAAGAGATGACTATGATCGTTCCACGGAAGGATAGAATGATTCACCTGCGCGAACTCGTCTTACTTGGTAATCCTCTGCGAGAAGCAGCTTATAAGACTGGAGCTGGGGACGTCTATCGCGCGTAAATCACATAGTTTCTCACTTAACATCTCTAATATGCCCTTCAGCGAAATCTCTCGGAGATTTACTTCGCTTGAGGTACTAGACCAAGAACCCATCACCCAAATATCGTTTGACGGCCCGAAGCCTTCGGCTTCAATTATCACTGTCGAAAAACCGAGCGCTACAAGTTTTCCTTATCCTATGGATACATCATTTGTCACTGGCGTTGATGGGGCGCTGGTCAGCAGTTTTCTAATTCGGTAATAATTCTGCTTTTGTTCAAGACAGTCAACTAAGTCGATTTTAGTTTTTTCCAAGCATTCGACACCCAGAGAGAGTTGCTTGTGAACGTCTATGATCCGTCTGCAACGTTCTCCTTCTCTGCCAATACTTCTATTCCTGCACGTGCACGGATTACGGGCTTTCACTCCTCCCGCGATATGCCGAATCAACGAAAGCTCGAATGGGGTATCTGGCTCGGAGCAGGTTCACGCAATCTTAATCGGATAGCAGGTGATCCCCAGAAAACGTTAACTAATCTTCACATTGGTGGAGAAAGTATTGTCAAGGCTTTGGCTAGCTTACCCCAGACGAGGCATGATATCAATGGGCCACCTGAGAAATTTTGTCTGGATGCATTTCCAGTCCCTCATGGGCAGAACATGGGATTATTGGTCACCCTTCATGGCCAATTCGCAGAGGGTAATTATTTTTGCTTCTAGACGACAGACTTTTCAATCTTATTTTTATTGTCGCTTGTAGTCCCATCAGGAGGTGTACGGTCATTCGATCGAACATGGATGCTGGTCCCTGCCGGCGCTGGTTCCCAGTATGTCCACTTTTTGACACTTGAATTGAATAGTCGATGACATCTTATTATAGAGCAAAACTCAATGGCTGGGACGTATCCATCTTATCTGACCAATGGATAGTTCGAAGCTATTCGAGCAACGAAGCGTGGAAGTCTGGTCCATTGTTGGTTCAGGCCGTGTCTGGCCAACCGAAACAAAATGCTGTGCAGAATCAGTCGCTTCCGCAAAGCTTCTCGATAGCGTCCTTCCCGCCAGACCAGCAGGCTGCACTTGGTCTGCTCGTAAGTTTCATTTACTAATAAGTCTATTTCTTTATCCACCTGACAATCTTACTTTTTTCCCAGCCTGACTTGCAGCGTAATTTAGTAATCCAACTATGCGCAGCGACAGGGTTAAATGCGAAGTTTGCACACGACTGTCTTGCGGGAAATGATTGGGATTTTCAAAGAGCTATTGCTAATTTTAATGCTGTCAAGGCGAGTTTGCATAGTCGGAGCGCGTCGTTTGCTAATCCCTGACATAGTCTTCGCTCTCAAGAGAAGCGTTTCTATAAGTTACAATCAACACGCTCATACGCTCTCTTTGAGGAAGATCAGCGTTTTAGGCTTAAACCAGTTCTTTTCAAATTTATTGGCCTTCCGTTTCATATCGCTTGCCCGAGACCTTTTGCTTTTAGTCATTTCCAGTTCCCCTACGCACTAATGACAATATGTATTTATATTCAACTATACGCATGAACCACTATATCGTTTACACAAGAAGATTAGATCATTGAAATTATTGAAGAGATGTCAATGAACTGCGCAAGCAGATAGATAAACATCCAGGAACGTGCCCATCGCACCTTTATATTTGCGAATTCTGCATATAAGCAGCCCAAGCGTCAGGTTCATGAATAGAAGACACATGTGGTATAATTGTGGAACCCGATAATTCGGTAGCCATCATCACACTCGGACCAAGATGTGAAGATACGAAGAAAAAGTTATCCCGATTGCGAGAGGCTTAATCGTCAGGCGAAAGGTGTGAGCGTTCTTCTACCTTGGCGGCGTCAGGATGATTTCGGGCATGTTCGCGTGCGGCTGCAACAATCCAGTCCAACTGTGACGAGGGAAGGTGTATTACGTGTGCATTTCCCTTGGGTCCGCGTATTCTTGCAGCAACAGCCAATAAGATGGCGAGCAGGAACGCTCCAGTGGTAAATACAAGAGCCGAAAGTCGTATCTGCACTACGCCCTGCAAGACAGACAGTATCCTTGTATCACGGTATGGATATTGTGAATCCTTGACAGACATAAAAGCCTGCCAATATCGCAGCATTTCCCATCCAGTCGGCTGTATGACACGTTCACCAGCGATCGATTTTTCTGTGACGTTTCTAGTGAATACCTGCGATGGATTTAATGAGATTATGGGAAGCTTAATGATGGCATAAAAACTGACCCGAACCACATTTTGAGCTGCATTAGTGTACGAACCATCAGCTGCCTTGGCCTGAAAGAATGTCCCGCCATCTACCGCATTCGTGAACATACATTCCACCACGTGTACATCAGACCTGAATCTTGTCTCAAGGAATATTGAACTTGGATCTCTCGCTATTCCATGGCCAAGATAGTTGACAATTGAAATGTTAGAGTTTTTGGCTTCAAACCCAGTGTCGCTGTCAGCAGCCGTACCGAAGATGCGGGTCGCAATAATATCCACCCAGACCCCACTACCGTTGTTGGTGGGTCTATAAAACCCCACATACTCTACTCCTTGCTTTGAAGGATCTATAGTAGCCCAAGGGGGGATGTAATTCCCTAACAGAGGGACCTCGTCTTGATAGCGTGTTGAGTTTGTAGGGTATACGACGAGTTCTACTGCTTCGTGTTTCGCTGACGAACATTTACCTTTCCATGTGTTGTGCCACTGGTCTGCCTCATAGATCCAATGGTAATCGTCCCCTGGCACAAAATCAAAAAGTTCGTCTAGAGGAGCGTTGGCGCGATTAAGAGCCGTGACTCTGTTTGAAATTTGTAAAAGTGCACCAGCGATTGAGTTGTGCTGATTGGTAACGTTCCTTCCCTGAACTAGGGTATCACGAAGGATTGGATTGGTCGTGACAACACGATTGCTGATGAGTGTACTCGCAGCACCAACCAGGGCAGTAACAATGCAGAATGTTGAAACAAATACGAAGGCGAAATCACGTTGCATGAGAGCCTGAACCAAAACACCTCGAAGTGCTATAACTTCAGAAGTGGTCACGGCAGGAGAGACTCGCCAAAGACTGATCCTACGTCGTCCTGAGGCGAGCAGAGTCTTGATCCGGGAGCGAAAAATAAACTGCATGCAGATTGCGATAACTGCAACGCAGACATTGATCCATACACCGAATATGGCTCGTAGGGCCGACTGAGAAATGCCATCGCAATCTATGAAGTAGTCCCCAGAAACAAAGTTGCCTTGGACCATTGCGAGGAACTCAGAAGAAGTCTTACAATAATGCTGGCAAGTGAGTGGGGGGTTAAAAAACGCCAAGCTGTCATCGTAGTAGCTTGGACTTTTTGTGAAATGTGATAACAAGCCTCAAGTACATAGACTGAGAGCACAGCAGTCCGACGGACTCTGGTCATGACTCATGAACCCCTGATTATGTGAGCATGGAATCTTACTCGCACTTTCCCAGGTCAAATTTTAGCGAGACAGACAAAGCGGCAATGTAAGTTTTCAAACATGGTTTTATATATCAATTACAGAATCAAGCTGTTTTGTGTGAGTAAATCTAGCCGTAATAATATAGAACCCAGTGTTAATGAATGCTGCCATTCATATTTCCCTTGAACTTTGAAGTAATCCTTCTCTTCCTTCGACTTCACGTCGACAAAGTAGCGCTCAAGAACTACATTCGTGGACATGTTTATGCCTATACCGTTACAAATGAATAGTCATTGAGACATGAGATAGCTTGGCCATTTGGGGCATTCCGCACACAAATGTGCCCCAGGGACAAACTTCCGGAGATATGTGCAATGTCGGCTTTGCCTCGTTTCTCGGTCTATGCCGCCCCCCCAAAAAAATTATTTATCTCAGGTCTTATCCACCACTTTTTCCCGTCATTCCACCGAAAGGATTTTCATTTCATATTCCCTTGAATAAGTTTTCTGTCCATCCTTGCTTCTCTTGACATTCTCTGCTCAATTTCCCCTCTTCGATATTGCTTCATTCTTGTCTTGTTCATTCTTTGCTTTCATTCAGCTTTTTTTATTATCCACCCATGTATGATCAAGCTCGATTGGATTGCTGTGGTTTGCACCATTTCGCTCTCATTGGGGATGATGAAGGCGTTTGTCGTGCTCTGCGTGACGGTGCCGATGTGAATGCAGTCGATGCTCCAGGCCGAACTGCCATCATGTGTGCAGTATCCGGGAACAAGTACGCGTTTTTTTCTCTCATCGATTTCCGTTTTAACGAGCTCTTCCAGTTGGCATGATATCGACGCGTACGACGCGCCTTTTATGACCCCAAGTCGTCTCAATACACTTAAGATACTGCTAAGTCGATCTGACATATCTCTTCTGACACTCAATGCCCCACACGCCTCTATGAATGGCGTTACCCCCTTGGGCATGGCTGCTTGGTTGAATCAACCACAAGCCGTCCGCGCGCTCCTGGAAGTCAGCGCTGAATCCGTCTCTGTCGATGGAATAGACTCTTATGGTGCTACTGCTTTGATGTGTGAGTAACCCATTCATTTTGTATACCCAAATTTAAACTTGCGTCGTATTGTCAGATGCCGCTCGCGACGGAAGCTTGGAAGTCATCCAATTACTCGTAAGTTGATTACATAAAAGATATTGGCGCTTGGCCTGAAGTTTCGTAGCTCACCCATGGCGCCCGTCCTGACTTTAGAGACTACAACCATCGTACATCGCTGCAATTTGCACAAGCACATCCAAGGGTCCTCTGGCTGTGCGAGTCTGTTCTACGCCGCCACAGGTTTCGCGAAAGCAAAGTAATTTCTTCTCAGAATCGATCATCCATTGCATTTGCTTACGACATGCATTCTCAGTCCGCGGAAAGAACGAGATTATCCCCTGATTCAGAAAACCTTGTTGACCTTGCCCAATCTTCACTCCCTCTTCCCGAAAACCTCGAACCGCCTCCATCGTCTATTTTCGCTAAAACAGGAATATCAAGATTAACCAATGCTATCATTTCTTCAATCCAATCGTCCGATGTACAATTTTTACATTCCCTCTTTTTCGCCCCCTCGATTTCTGTATCATCACCCGCGGCTTTGTATCCGATGTCTGTTCCCATCCTTGTAAATAATCCGGACTCTAATGGATGGGGTCCTATCCATCATTGTGCTGCCGTCGCACAACCTTCCATCCAAATTTTAGATGCTTTGTATTGTGCAGGTGCCGACGTTTCACTTTTCACGATTCACGAGCAACAAACACCACTCCACATCATCGCTCGCTCAACTCATTTTTATGGCACTTCTGATTCATTGTATTCGGTAACTCGTTTCATTCTCCATCTCATTCAAGACCTTCGGGCACCTTTGTCTGCCCGTGATAAAGACGACGAAACTTGTATTCATATTGCCGCGGAACATGGAATTTCTCTCCATTTATTAATGCTCCTCCTCGAATGCGACGTAAATGGCACCGTCCGAAAGATGAGAAATTCACGAGGGTGTGTACTGTGACCATTCTCAGTCCTGCTAGTCTTTGATCTGTTTCAACTTAGATTCACTCCTGAAGAGGTTTGCAAACAGGAATTTCTCTCAGCTTTCCGCCCACCCGTGCCTCCGCAAGGTCCATGCCTCTTTGACCGCATCCATCCTACTGATTCTTTTGCGTCGCTTCCATCTACCCCTGAACGTGATTTTCAAGCTTCCGTTATTCAGGGCGATACGTCGTCTGTCATATCCGTGACACAATTTGACGTCGAGACGGAGGTACACAACCTGCTTTCTAGTCTTTCTATTACCTCTCCTTTTAATGGACATCAACGTCATCCTGGCCATATCCACCAATTAGAAATTGGTTTGACCAACGCCCACGAGCGAAGCAATTCGATTCTGATGCACTTTCGTGCTCGCGTGGAAGAGGCCGCTCGTGTCCTTCAAGAGCTGGAGAGCAAAGTGGAAAGGATCGACTCCCTCCGCAACATTGTCCTCTTGGCTGCTAAAGGCAAACTTCTAGTACGGGAAATTACGCCCTTGAAGCCTAAAAGGCGCTTTCGAGACTCTGAAGACTCGCAGACAACGTTCGTATTAGAAGACGATTCCTTCACACAGTCACCGACCACGCTGATCCCTCCACAACCACGGAAGGAGTCTTACGTTTCCGCAGGCACGCAAACAGGTCTACTTGACTTCGTGAGAGCAAAATCTGCGGCTTTAGGCGCCGCTGACGTGTATCATTCGTCCGATTTTGGGTCGTGCAAGACCTATTTCAAAGATTTATGCGATGTGGAACGTGAACTCGCAGAGCTGCAGCTTGTCGACGTCAACATCACCGCGTCCCCAACGAAATTTGCGACGAAGATGCAGAACGCCCTGAAAAGGAAGAGGAAGTTGGAGGAAAAGATTCATGAACTGGATCTCGTCCAATGCAAGTCGGACAAACAGGCCACGCTGTCGGTTCCATCGAAATTCAGAGCCTGGTTCAAGCGCCTGATTGTTCAGCATCAGCAACCTTTTGCGAAGCTTGAGGTCGTCCTCGACATAAATAACGAAAAATGTGACGTTGGCGGGGATGTCAAGGCTGTCCAGGCTCCAGATCTCATGAAGGCCGACGCCCTTGACGTCGCTATTCACACTGCTCTTCAAACATCTCAAGTCGTCTTGGGGAATGCATGTCACGATTTGAGAAGTATTATGGACCATTTAGCCGCTGTAAGTCTTCCTTTTTATTCCTTTGGGTTCATCATCTGATTCATAATTCCTATCCACCAGGCTCGTCGATTCATAGATTTAGCAAATCAGTCTCTTCTCAGGACAGAAAGGGTGTTTAAGAGAGCTGTGAAGGTACGATATATTTGGTCCTTCTCGTTTTCACGCAATTGACGAATTTCGTTAGAAACGAGAAGTTATGATCGCAGACCTCCATAAAAAAATGGTCGGAGACGGCCTTCTTTCCCCTAATCTCATTGTACCCACACACACCATCACAAAAAGTGCGAGCTCCACGTCTATCGCCACTGTCTGTTCTGCAACATCCTCAGTTGCCGCTACTCTGACGGAACACGTTGATGAAGACGCTCGTATTATCCGTCGCTTACTCCTCCGCAAGATTGAGGCCCAGATTTCTGGTGCTTGGGATGAAGTTGACAAAGTGACCATTTGGCTGCAGATTGTAAAAGAAGCCGTACAGGGTGTCAAACGACGGGCCTACTTGTAAAATTTTTATTCATTTGTTTTCACTTATTCATTGTTGTAGAACGCTGGCATCAAGCATCAAGATCATAGATGTAGAAATATCACTTGTATATATGCTGTATTTAGTGCACAAAATGTAAATCATAAGTATGATAAGCACGGTCAACAAATTTGATGGTGATAGAGTCCTGAGTTGGCTCCAGAAGAGCCTCTCTGTGCACGAAGAGTGATACAGTCAGGACTGTTGTCCAACTAGCCGACATATTCAACCGGCTGTGGGGGAGAATATTTTACTTTTCGATACGCTCGACATCGCCCGTGACAAGAATATGAAAGGACGCAGGCTATGAGGAATGTT
>Ga0307514_10004958_pt1 | contig 12072 bp, 10 predicted proteins | sample 16_EM_MG_FD_203088 | JGI IMG/M metagenome (GOLD analysis project Ga0307514, IMG submission 203088) | Populus trichocarpa ectomycorrhiza microbial communities from riparian zone in the Pacific Northwest, United States - 16_EM | ecosystem: Host-associated > Plants > Roots > Unclassified | place...
CCCGTGGATCTTCCCGTGCGGTCAGCGCCCGCTTCCCATGAGGAACGGCCTGCCCCTGGCCGTCGGGGTCTCGACCAGCCCCCGGGACGCCAGTTCGGGGATCACACCCTCTCCGAACCAGTACGCCTCCTCCAGGTGCGGATACCCGGACAGCACGAAGTGCTCGACGCCCAGCGCGTGGTACTCCTCGATCAGGCCGGCGACCTCGGCATGACTGCCGACGAGTGCGGTGCCCGCACCGCCGCGGACCAGACCCACGCCCGCCCACAGGTTCGGGTGGATCTCCAACTCGTCGCGCGAGCCGCCGTGCAGGGCCAGCATCCGCTGCTGGCCCACCGACTCACTGCGGCCGAGCGCCGCCTGCGCCGCCGCGACGCTGTCCGCGTCGAGGTCGTCGAGCAGCCGGTTCGCGGTCGCCCAGGCATCGGCCGAGGAGTCGCGCGAGATGGAGTGCAACCGGATCCCGAACCGGACCGTGCGGCCCTCCCGTTCGGAGAGCGAGCGGATCCAGTCGATCTTCTCCTTGACCTGCGCGGGCGGCTCGCCCCACGTCAGATAGACGTCGGCGTGCCGCGCGGCGACCGGCCCGGCGGCAGCGGACGACCCACCGAAGAACACCTCCGGCACCGGGTCCGGCGGCAGCGCGGTCAGCCCGCCGTCGACCTGGTAGTGCGTGCCGTGGAAGTCGTACGGCTCACCCCGCCACACCCCGCGGACCACCGAAAGGAACTCGTCCGTACGGGCATACCGCCGGTCGTGGTCGAGCCGGTCGCCGAAGCGCCGTTGCTCGGTCGAGTCGCCGCCCGTGACGACGTTCAGCAGCAGCCGCCCGCGCGTGACCCGCTGATAGGTGGCCGCCATCTGCGCGGCGAGCGTCGGCGAGATCAGCCCCGGCCGCAACGCCACCAGGAACTTCAGCCGCTCGGTGTGCTGGGCGAGCGCCACGGTCGTCAGCCAGGCGTCCTCGCACCAGGTGCCGGTCGGCGTGAGCACCGCCTCGAAGCCCAACTGCTCGGCCGCCTTGGCGATCTGGGCCAGATACTCGATGTCGGGCGCACGTACCCCGCGCGCCGGGCCGGACCCGTTGGACGCGTACGCGTGCCGGTCGACGAGCGTACGACCGTCGCCGCCCGTCGGCAGGAACCAGTTGAGACGGACCGTCATGTCACTGCTCCTTGAAGACGCGCGGAGCGGTCGTGGACGGCGGCAGGTCACCGTTGTAGCGGTTGTCGACGAACTTCCCGAAGTCCACCTCGCGCGGGATCAGCTTCAGGCCGGTGAAGGCGTCCGCGATCTCCTGCTCGGAGGCGATCAGCGGCTTGTCGACCGCGACCGGGACGCGGGAGGCGTAGGTACGCTTCACCGCTGCCAGTGCCGCCTCGTACGGAAGCCCCGTCTCCTTGGCCCACACCTTGGCCCAGGCCTCGGGGTGGTCGTACACCCAGGCGTAGGCTCGGCGCAGCCGGTCCAGGTAGTTCTTGACGGCCGCGGACTTCTTCTTGTCCTTCAGCGCGTCGGGCGAGGCCACCTGGAAGCTGAGGCCGTTGGTGATGCTGTCGCCGGTCGTGAGCACGCGGCCCTGCTTGGACTGGAGCACCTGCGAGGTGTACGGGTCCCACACCGCCCATGCGTCGACCTTGCCGGAGGTGAACGCGGCCAGGGCGTCCGCGGGCTGGAGGTACTTCACCTTGACATCGTCGAAGGTCAGCCCGGCCCTCTTCAGGCTGGCGACCAGCTGGTAGTGGGCGGAGGAGCCCTGCGCCACGGCGATGGAACTGCCCTTGAGCTGCTTGGGGTCCTTCAGCTTCGAGTCGTTGGGTACGAGGATCGTGTCGCCCTTGGACGTGCCGTGCCAGGCGGCCACCACCGAGATCTTGGAGTTGGCGCCGGCCGCGAAGACGGGCGGGGTGTTGCCGACGCCGCCGATGTCGACGGCCTTGGCGTTGACCGCTTCCAGGAGTGGCGGGCCCGAGGTGAACGTGGACCACTTGATCTTGTAGTTGAGATGGTCGAGCTCTCCGGCGGCCCGCAGGATGGCCTCGGAACCACCCTTCTGGTCACCGACGTTGAGCGTGAGGGAGCCCTTGCCGTCGGTGCCGTCGCCCGGCGCACTGCCGGCCGACGAGGTGCCGCCGCATGCGGTGAGGACGAGAGCGAGGGGGAGGAGCAGTGCGTCGGGGACGAGACTTCGTCGCATGGAGGGGATCCGTTCTGTGCTGTGCTGAGCGGCTCGGGGACGATCAGGCAGTCGCTGACCAGGTGGGGGATGGTCAGGCGGGGGTGTGGCGGTCAGGCGGCCTCGGCGGCCGGGTCGACTCCGAGGCGCTCCAGGAGTCCGGCGCGCAGTTCGGCGAACCGCGGGTCGGTGATGTCGCGCGGCTGGTCCAGGTCGATCCGCTGCTCGTGCGCGATGACGCCGTCGTCCATCACCAGGACACGGTCGGCGAGCAGAACGGCCTCCTCGACGTCGTGCGTGACGAGCAGGACCGCGCAGCCGCGCCGTCGCCACAACTCGCCCACCAGACGCTGGGCCTTGATCCGGGTGAGCGCGTCGAGCGCGCCGAACGGCTCGTCGAGCAGCAGCAGATCGGGCTCACGGACCAACGCCCGGGCCAGTGAGGCGCGTTGGGCCTCGCCGCCGGAGAGCGTCTTGGGCCAGGCGTCGGAGCGGTGGTCCAGGCCGACCTCTTCGAGGGCCCGGTCGGCGAGGGCGCGTTCGGGCCTTCCCGGCAGCCCGAGCAGCACATTGCGCCACACCTTCTTCCACGGCATCAGCCGCGGCGCCTGGAACGCGACGGCCTTGCGGCGCGGGACGAGGACCGTGCCCTCGATGTCACGGTCGAGACCGGCGAGGATGCGCAGCAGCGTGGACTTGCCGCAGCCGCTGCGGCCGAGCAGGGCGACGAACTCACCCGGCCGGATGTCGAGTCGCAGGTCGTCGATGACGGCGCGGCCGTCGAAGGAGCGGGTCAGCCCCTCCACCCGGACGGCCTGGGAGACCGAGGACGCCGGAGACGCCGGAGACGCCGGAGACGTGGGTGACGCAGCCGACGCGTCGGACGCCTTGGAACGCTGGGACACCTGGGGGCTCACCGGCCGGTGAATGTCGGTCGCCATTGCAGCAGCAGCCTTTCGAGGGTACGGACGACGAAGTCGGCCAGCAGGCCGAGGAAGGCGTAGACGATCAGGCAGACCACGATCACGTCGGTCCGCAGGAAGTCCCGTGCCTGCACCATCAGGAACCCGATGCCGGAGTCCGCGTTGACCTGCTCGGCGAAGACCAGCGCGAGCCACGAGATGCCCAGGGAGTAGCGCAGGCCGGTCATCGCCCCGGGCAGCGCGCCCGGCAGGACGACGTGCCGTACGAGTCCCCACTTCGACAGACCGAGGGACTCCCCGGCCTCGATCAACTGGGAGTCCACACCGCGGATGCCGGCGTACACGTTGAGGTAGAGCGGGAAGGTCACGCCGAGCGTGATGATGGAGACCTTCGGTGCCTCACCGATGCCGAACCAGATGATGAACAGCGGGATGAGTCCCACGAAGGGCACGGTCCGCAGCATCTGGACGGGGGCGTCCACGAGGTCCTCGCCGATCCGGAACAGGCCCGAGACCAGGGCGAGTCCGGTGCCGATGACGACGCCGAACAGCAGTCCCGCCGCCACGCGCCGCAGTGAGGTGCCCATCGCGGAGGTCAGCGAACCGTCGGCGACCAGATCCCGGCCCACCTCCGCGATCCGCCCCGGTGAGGCGAGTACGTCGGGGGTCAACACGCCGGTGCTGCTGAGGAGTTGCCACAGCGCCAGCAACACCAGCGGACCGGTGGTGCGACGCAGCCAGCGGGGCACGCGGGTGCGGCGGGTGGAGCTGGGGACGAGACGGTGGAGGTCGAGCGGAGACCGCTCGGCGGCGTCGGGCTCGGCGGAAGCCCCGGCAGGACTGGAGGACGATATATCAGAAATGTCGGGCTCTTGAGAGCCAGGTGGGGCATGGCTGATGCTCATGAGTGCTCCATGGCCATGAGAGCGGCCGGTGAGGGATGCGCCAGGGCGCCGCCACGTCTCAGGAGTGACCAGGACGTGCGGAGGCGGCGGCGCGGATCAGACGGGAGTCGGATCCGGACCGGGCGAGAGGAAGGCGAAGAGAGGAAGCGAAAAGGGCGTCAGCGGCCGCGGCTACACGCGGCGGAGGCCACCCGCAGCAGGTCGATGTGACCGCGCGTGGTGAGCATGGCTGAACGCAACATGCGGCCGAAAGTAGTCAGGTGACGTGGCCAGGGTCAATGGCGTCTCGCGGAGTGGGACATCCGTATCGGGTGGTGGTCGGAGGGGTGGGTGTGAAACGCGATGAGTGGGTGAGGATGGGAGGTATGCCAGACGCCTTCACCACCCGAGTCCTGAACGTGGCCACCGGTTCCACGGAGCGCGTCGCCGACCTCACCGGCGACTGCGAGGCCTTCCTGCGCGAGGTGGCCGCCGGACGCGACGGCCTGCTGAACCTCTTCGTCCCGCATGCGACGGCCGGGGTCGCGATCATCGAGACGGGCGCCGGCAGCGACGACGACCTTCTCGCCGCCCTGCGGAGCCTCCTGCCCGCCGACGACCGCTGGCAGCACCGCCACGGCAGCCAGGGCCACGGCCGCGACCACGTCCTGCCCGCCATCGTTCCCCCACACGCGACGCTCCCGGTGGTGGACGGGCGGCTGGAGCTGGGGACATGGCAGTCGGTGTGCCTGGTGGACACGAACGGAGACAATCCGAACCGGCAGGTGCGGTTGAGCTTTCTCGGCGCTGCCTAAGGCCGGGCGGGCGCTTCTGGCGCCCGGGTGGGTCCGCCTCGCGTAGGCGGTCCCGTGGTCCGCTCCACGGCGGCGGAACGCGGTGCCTGGGGGTGCCTGAGGGGGACGACCCCGGTGCATCGGCCGTCCCGGTCCAAGAGGTGCCCCATGTGCTTGACCGTGCGCAGCACCACCGAGCGGTCGGCGATCGTGAGACGCGGCAGACTGCGTGACAGATGGGCCTCGAAGGCGTGCACGTCATGCAGGTCGCGCAGCCAGACATCGATCACCAGGTTGTGCGGACCGGCCGTGATCGCACACGACCGGACCTCCCGCACCCCGGCCAGCACCCTGCTGGTCTCCTCCACGTACTGACCCGGGACCGAGGCGAAGTACACCGCGGACAGCGGCCATCCCGACAGCGGCCTGGCCAGATCGCAGCGCAGGCTCAGCCGTGAGGCGAGCAGCGACTGCAACCTGCGGCGCACCGTGGTGAGGCTGGTGTCGGTCTCCGCCGACAGGTCGCGCATCGACATCCGCCCGTCCGCACTCAGCAGTTCAAGCAGTCGCGCGTCCAGGTCGTCCAGGCGTGCCTCGGCCGCGGGCGCGGGCCGGCCGGGCGGGGGGAGCGCCGCCTCGACGCGCGCGCTCTGGGCGTCGTCCAGGCTCCGCAACCGCCACCGGCTGCCCTCGGTCGGGACACCGGTCGACACATGGGTGCGCGTCGCCCGTACCCCCGGCGTCCGCTGGAACAGCAGCGTGGAGATGCGGGCCAGTTCGTCCAGGCTCCGGGCCTGTACGGCGGCCACCAGATCGCGGCCGCCCGCCGTGAGCTTGATGTTCGCCACCGCGGGATCCACCGCGAGGGCCTGCGCCACCTCCTCGGCGAGGCCTGGCTCGGTGTCCACCTCGATCACACCGGTCACCACGATCCGTGTGTTGGACAGCCGGGGATAGGCGGTCACCCACGCCAGGCCCGCCTCCTCCAGCCGGTGCCAGCGCCGCGCGGCGGTGACCGGGTTCACCCCGAGCACCTCACCGACCAGCTTCCACGGGGCCCTCGGGTGGATCTGCAGGGCGTGCACGACACCGCGGTCCAGTTCGTCGAGTTCCATGGCGGGTTCCGCGGCGGCACAATCCTGCACGCCCGAGGGTGGCGCTTCTCTGCGCACCCCGAGGGAATCCGGCGAGAAGTCTGCACCGTCACACCAGGTTTTCTTCCGCATTCCACACTCCCTTCGCCTGTTCCCGACACGGAGGAGTGACCGCGCACCATGACGCATGCCACGTTGCAGGGGGCCACCCGGACCGCCTTGCGGATCCACAACGCCCGGCTGATCGACGGCACCGGCGCGTCCCCCGTGGACGACGCCGTCGTCACCGTCGACGCCGAAGGCACGATCACCTACGCCGGAGCCGCCGCGACAGCGCCCCCGGCCACCGGTGACCATTCCCCGGCCCGTGTCATCGACGCCGGTCGCCGCACCGTACTCCCTGGCTTCTTCGACTGCCACGTCCACCTCGCCTACGCGCACGGCTCGCCCCCCGGCCGCCGCGCGGAACTCGACCCGGTCCTGGTCACGCTGGACACCACGACACGGCTGCGGCAGACCCTCGACGCCGGCATCACCACCGCACGCGACCTGGGCGGGCTGTCGGCGGGCTACCGCACGGCCGTCGAGACCGGACGGATCGTGGGCCCGCGGCTGCACACGGCCGTACGGATCCTCAGCCACACCGGCGGCCACGCCGACCTGCGCCTGCCCGACGGCACCGACCTGACCGCCGGAATGTCCGAGATCGCCGACACCACCGACGCGGCCCGGCTGGCCGTGCGCCGGGTGCTGCGCGAGGGCGCCGACCTGGTGAAGGTCTGCGCCACGGGCGGCATGGGCAGCCCCTACGACGACCCCGACGACGAGGGCCTGCTCGAAGAGGAGATCCGAGCCGCCGTGGACGAGGCCCGGCGCCACGGCGGCAAGCCGGTCGCCGCCCACGCCCAGGGCAACGCGGGCATCCTCAACGCGATCCGCGGCGGAGTGACCAGCATCGAGCACGGCTACGGCCTGGACGAGCGGGCCCTGGACATGGCGGCCGAGCGCGGCGTCTTCGTCGTCCCGACGCTGTCCACGGTCTACGCCGGCATCAACAAGGACACGATGCCGGACTACCACTACCAGAAGAAGACCCGCTGGTCCGGCATCACCAAGGAGAACATCGCCCGGGCCATCGAGTACGGTGCCCGCATCGCGCTCGGCACCGACGCGGCGGTCGGCCCGCACGGCGTGAACCTGATGGAACTCAGCTACCTGGTGGACCTCGGCATGGACCCGATGGCGGCGATCGTCGCCGGCACCGGTACCTCCGCCGAGCTCCTCGGCGTCGCCGACCGGCTCGGCACCCTCGCCTCCGGCCGCACCGCGGACCTGGTGATAAGCGACGGCGATCCGCTCGCGGACATCGGCGTCCTCGGCGATCCCGCCAACATCGTGTGTGTCGTCCAGGACGGCATCGTCCGCAAGGATCTCCTGCTCCCAGCGGCCCAGACCGGAAGGCAGTCCTGATGTCCTCACTGACCGACCTCAAGGAAACGGGCGGCAAGTCTCCGGACCCCGAGCCGCGCGGCGGCCTGGACCGCGTGCTCTCCCTGATCGAGCGGGCGGGCAACGCACTGCCCAACCCGATCGTCCTGTTCGCCGTGCTCTTCGTGCTGCTGGGCCTGATATCCACCGCCCTCGCCCTCGGCGGCGTCTCCGTCGCCGTACCCGGCACCCACGACACCAAGCAGATCGCCGGGCTGTTCACCGGTGAGGGACTGCGCTGGCTGGTGGAGAACCTGGTCCTCAACTTCGCGACGTTCCCCCCGATCGGTGCCGTACTGGTCCTGATCATGGTGGTCGGCCTCGCGGAGAAGACCGGTCTGCTGGAGACCGTGATGCGGGCCACCCTGGCCTGGGTGCCGCGGGCCGCGCTTCCGTACGCGGTGGCGCTCATCGCCAGCCAGGCGCACATGATGAGCGACGTCGGCGCGATCGTGCTCCCGCCGCTGGCGGCCCTGGTCTTCAAGAGCGCCGGACGCCATCCCGTCGCCGGCCTCATCGGCGGTTTCGCGTGTGTCACCGCGGGCTACGCCGCCGGATTCACCGTCGGCTCGCTGGACGCCCTGTACGTCGGCATCACCGAGCAGGCGGCCTCGGTGCTTCCGGCCGCCCAGGGGCTCCACATCCATCTGCTCATCAACTACTTCTTCACCGCCTCGACCAGCATCGTGCTCGCCCTGCTCGGCGGTTTCCTCATCAGCCGCGTCCTCGAGCCGCGACTGGGAACGTACGAGTCCGCGGACGAGGCCCCGGCGCAGAAGATCACCCTCACCCCGGTGCAGCGGCGCGGCCTGCTGGCGACGGCCCTCGTCGTCCTCCTCTACCTGGGCGGGGTCCTCGCCCTGTGGCTGCCGCCGGGCGCGCCCCTGCGCGGTGAGGGCGGAGCCTTCGTACCGTCGCCGGTGCTCGGCGGCATCGTCCCGATCCTCTTCGGCGCCTTCCTGCTCGCCGGGCTCACCTACGGCATCACGGTCAAGACGCTCACCCGCACCGAGGACGCGGTCACCGCCGTGACCGACTCGGTGAAGAACATGTCCGGCTACATCGTGATGATGTTCGTCGCGGCCCAGGTCATCGCACTCTTCAACTGGTCCAACGTGGGTGTCCTGCTCGCGGTGAAGGCCGCCGCGCTGTTCTCCTCCATCGGGGTGACCGGCTTCTGGGCGATCATCGCCTTCGTCCTGCTGGCGTCCTGTCTCAACCTGTTCATCGTCTCCGGCTCGGCCCTGTGGTCGCTGGTGGGCCCCGTCTTCATCCCGGCGTTCATGCTCATGGGCATGAGTCCCGCGCTCAGCCAGGCCGCCTTCAGGATCGGTGACTCCGCGACCGGTGCCATCACGCCGATGAATCCGTATCTCTTCCTCATCCTGGCGATGGTGCGTGAATACGAGCCGGAGGCCAGGCTCGGCACCCTGATCTCCCGGCTCGCCATCTTCGTCGTGCCCTTCATGGCGGTATGGCTGGTGATCCTGGGCGTCTTCTACGGGTTCGATCTGCCGCTCGGTCCCGGTGCGCACATCGGCCTCAAATGAGTTCCTTACCCAGCGGTCCGGCCCGACCGCACGGCGGGCCGGACCCGACAACATGCCTTACGCAGCACACGACGGTGCCGGGGAAACATCCCCGGCACCGTCGTGTGTCAGCCTCGCGCCACCCATTCCAGGACGACCTGAGAGAACTCCCGGGGCAGTTGCTCGAGGACGGGGACGTGTCCGCCGGACAGGACGCGCGTCTCACAGCCCAGCGCCCCGGCGAATCTCTCCAGCGCGGGCATGGAGTAGTGGTCCCCGGCCGCGCAGACGGCGAGCGTGCGCGCCGTGACGTGGGGCAGGCGCTGGTCCATCAGGGAGCGCCGCACCGCCTCGTGGCCCTCCTCCACCCGGTCCAGCACCGTCAGCGCGTCGACCATGAAGCGGTTGAGAGCCGCTTCCTCGCCCTCCTGGTAGAAGCCGCGCCGCCGGTTCCACAGCTCAAGCAGATGTGAACCGTCGGACTGCGGAACGACGTGGTCGACGGGCTTGCGCTCGCCCGCCGTACGCCGCTTCTCGTCGTCGATGAAGGGCGTGGCGGAGAGCAGGAGGCTCGCCACACGATCCTGGTGGCGGGCCGCGAGCTCCACCGCGATCACGCCGCCCGTGTGGTGTCCGACGAGGTGGAAGCGTTCGAGTTCCAGCTCCTCGATCAACGCGTCGGCGGCGTCGGCGAACCGCTCGATGGAGTGCGGCTCTTCGGGCTTCGCGGAGGCGCCGAAGCCCAGGGTGTCCATGGCGATCGCCCGGTGCTCCGCACCGACCAGCGGAAGCACGTCCAGGTACTCGGTCCAGGAGCGCGGGGTCTGGTGGAGCAGCAGTACGGGCTCGCCCCTGCCGCATTCGACGTAGTGCAACTGCCCGAAGGGGCTGGGCACATAGCCCTTGCGCAGCGGATCCGTCATCGGTGGCCTGCCTTCGCCTCGGTGGTGGGGGAGAGGGCCGGGAGCACGGAGGAGCCGACGGCCTCGATCAGTTCGGTGGGTGGGTCGTAGGAGCCGACGTGTTGAAGGAATACCCCGGTGACCCCCAACGCGCCAAGAGCGCTCAGCCGTTCGGTGATCCGCTCCGGGATGCCGAACAGGCAGAACTCCTCAGCGAACCGCAGGGCCGCCTCGTCGCTGATCCACTCGGAGCAGATCTCGACCGCGGCGTCCCAGTCCTCCGCGTGCACGAGGTCGGGGTAGACCCCCTCGACCGTGGCGGGAACCTGGACGTCGATCCCCGCGAGGGCCAGGAAGGGCGTCCCGCCGTTCTGGGCGATCGACGCACAGATGGGCTTGATCCGCCGGGCCTCGGCCTCGACGTCGTCGGTCACCGCGCAGAACGCGGAGACGGTGAGCGGTATGCCGTCGGCGTCCCGGCCCGCGGCTTCGGCGCCTTCGCGTACGCGCGCCGTCGCCTGCTCCAGGGTCCTCGGCGAGACCCCGCTGAGGAGGATCACGCCATCGGCGATCTCCCCGGCGAGCCGCAGGTTCTTCGGCCCGCTCGCGGCCAGGTGCAGAGGGACTTCGGGCCGGGGATCACGCAGCCGCGAGCGGACCTTGCCCTCGAAGTCCCATTCCTCGCCGTCCAGGAGCGCCCTGAGCGTGCGCAGTCCCTCACGCATCGTCGCCGAAGGGGTCTGCCGCAGCCCGATGGGTCCGACCGAGCTGTTGCCCACGCCGAGGCCGAGGGTGAATCTGCCCGGTGCCAGTTCCGCCACGCTGCGGGCGGCCGAGGCGACGACGGCCGGGTGCCGGGTCGCCAGGTTGGTCACGGCAGTGCCCAACCCGATCCGCCCGGTGCCCAGAGCGGCGGCGGTCAGTGTGGTGAACACGTCCCGCCACAGCAACTGGGAGTCGGGGAACCAGACTTCGTCGAAGCCCAGCTCCTCGGCCCGGCGCACGGTCCCGGCCACGCGATCCGCCCGGTCGCACGGCGGCACTCGGACACCGACGCGCAGCGGGCCCCGTCCGCCATCCGTGGCGTTCTGTCCCTGTCCGTCTGCAAGAAAGCTCATGGTCGCGAGCGTAAAAACAGCCAGGGCACCGGCCCATGGAATCGTCTCGGTCAGCGAGACGCACCGCTTTGCGAGGAGCACCCGGGCAGTGGTCGGTGCGACCGGTGAACCCGCGCCGAACTCAGCGGCCGGGCTCCTCCCACGTCAGGCCGTCCTCCGAGGCGACGAGGCCGCCTGGCCGCACGGGTGACTCGTCCTCCAGCGGGCCGCCGAACACGCCGCGCTCCTGCAGGACCGCACCCTCCTGGAACACCTGCCGCACGGGGGCCGACTCGAGGAGCGGGTTGCGCAGGCCGTCGGAGTCCGGCAGCCGGCCCACGGCCTCGTCGAGCCTCGAGGACGCCGCCGCGAGACGGGAACCCGCCGCCGCGGGCCCGCCGAGGGAGGCGTCGCCGGAGGCCAGGCCGCCCACCAGGTCCACGAACGCCTCCAACTCCGTCGACCCGACGTGGGTGACCTTGCGCGCCTTCCAGAAGTACGACCGCTCGTCCTGGTGCATGTCGTAGAAAGCGACCAGGAACTCGTGGAAGAGGCCGTACTCGTGCCGGTATCGGGCCTCGAACTCGTCGAACAGGCGGTCCTCGGGGAGCGTTCCGGAGAGGGCGCTGTTGAGGGACCGGGCCGCGAGCAGGGCGCCGTACGTGGCGAGATGCACGCCGGAGGACAGCACCGGGTCGACGAAGCAGGCCGCGTCACCGACCAGCACCATGCCGGGCCGCCACAGCCGGGACTTCCAGTACGACCAGTCCCGGCGCACCCGGACCCGGTCGTACGGCGCCTCGGTGGCCCGCGGCACCCCGTCCAGGAGGTCCCGGACCTCGGGGCACGCGTCGATCAGCCGACGCCAGGCGGCCGCCGGGTCCCGCTGGATCTCGGCGGCGTTCTCCCGGCCGACCACCGCTCCGACGCTGGTGAGGTCGTCCCGCAGCGGGATGTACCACAGCCAGCCCTCGTCGAAGGCGGAGCAGAAGACGTTGCCGTCGTTCGGTCGCGGGAGCCGGGCGCCGCCGGCGAAGTAGCCGAAGACCGCGAGGTTGCGGAAGAAGTCGGAGTACGTCCGCCGACCGCCGACCTCGCCGTGGATCCGGCTGCCGTTGCCGGAGGCGTCCACGACATGACGGGCCCGCGCCTCACGGACCTCGCCGCCGGGTCCGGCCCAGCCGA
>Ga0307514_10004959_pt1 | contig 12072 bp, 5 predicted proteins | sample 16_EM_MG_FD_203088 | JGI IMG/M metagenome (GOLD analysis project Ga0307514, IMG submission 203088) | Populus trichocarpa ectomycorrhiza microbial communities from riparian zone in the Pacific Northwest, United States - 16_EM | ecosystem: Host-associated > Plants > Roots > Unclassified | place...
TGACTAAATTGAAGATTTGGTAATTGAAGGAATATAATTTTTTTTTAAGTTTTGTTTAAAATTACCATGTTGTTATTATTTGCAGGAAAATACTATTTGGTTGATGTTGGATATCCAAACGAGTATGGGTATTTGGGTCCCTACAAAGGTGAGAGGTATCACTTCCAAGAATATAGACGTCGTGGACAACCAAGTGGTCGGAAAGAAGTGTTTAATCGTGCACACTCATCACTACGTAACATGATCGAACGTTCTTTTGGGGTATGGAAACAGAGGTGGAAAATTTTGCAAAACATGCCTGCTTATCCATACAAAATACAAGTTGAGATTGTAGTTGCATCAATGACACTACATAACTATATTAGAAGGAGATCGCAAGATGATGCGGTTTTTTCGAGTATGATCGCAATCCTAATTTAATTCCAGATGACTTTTTACCTAATATTGTTCATCGCTCAGCCGTTCAAGGATCACAGAGGCCTTCACGTATGGATTTTGTACGCGATGGAATTGCAAATAGTTTCATGGAACAATAAAGGAGTACATTAATGTATAAGGATTTTTCATTTCGTTATGTAATCATAATTACAAAACACCTATGTTTTGTAATTATATATATGTGTATATACATGTTCTTTTAAGTAATTCTAAAATCAAATCTAAAACACAAAGCATATTAACCAAACACAAGAAATTATTTTTTTTACCACAATTTTAACCAAACATAAAACTGCTTTTTTTTCCACCACAATTTTAACCGTAGTTTTAACCAAACACAAGAAACTGCTTTTTTTTAAACCACAACTTCAATCACAGTTTTTACCAAACACCAACTTTTTTTGAAATCAACCTCACAGAAAGTACTTTGTATTAAACTGCTTTTTTCAAACCACAACCACAAAAGCTACCACAATACCAAACACGCTCCAGTCTAAGGATTACTTACACAATCGTCATGTGAGCTTTTTCATAGACAAATGTGATATTTCAATATGGAATTCTCATGCTAATCAATTCAATATACATATCATTTGATAAGCACCTACATATTAGTTCTAGATATCTCTCATATCTCAGCTTATGAGAACAACTCTCCTTTCATAAGAAAAAAAACATAATATGTATTAATCTCAATAGCTGTAATTAATATCAAATCTTAATAAAACATTGACCAAGAACATTTTAAAAATAATACTTTGACGCAATAAAAATTCTATAATTTTATTTGTAAAATATTTTTGTCCTATAAACTTTAATTTTACTCTATATTCATTAATTAAATATTTAATAAATATTAAAGATAAATAAACTTTTATTAATAGATTAAATACATTTACATGTTACAGTAGAAAAAAATCGGAGTGCTAGTGTCAATTCCAGTAGTTATCCTTTATAGAAAAGGCCCGGATTTCATCCCTTCCCAGACAGCATCTGTGCAGGGGACGACTGCTCAAGTGTCAGCAACAACAGCAGGTGGATGGAAGTCATAATAGGAAAAAATGCAACTTGAGTTTCAGTTGCTTCACAGGATGCAACTCTTTGCTCACTGTATTCATCTCAGCAAACGAGTGGAAAAGATGGTGCTGCCAAAGCTTTCCTAGTATTGGATTCAGTTTTTTTATTTTTGGCAGCTTGGATCTGATCCGCAAGTGAAGTTTCTCTTGGAACCTTTTCTCTCTTGCTAATCTCTGCATTCAGTTTCTCCCAAGCTCGGCTAAGGGAAGGCGATGATGCCCCTTGACTAATCATCTGATCATCAGTGGATTTCTTTTTTCGAATCTATAGAGACAACATATAGCCCTTGTAAAGACAAACATATACAAAAATAATAATTAAAAAAAAAACCATCAATGTGGAGCAACATTTGATGTATAGGACCCACAAAGCGTGGTCTCATCTTGGAATTGCTTGTTTAATGCAAAAGATACCAAGAACAAAGATAGTAGTTGGATCATAGGAGCATATCCAACATCTACATATTAGGTTTTAACAAAAAGGATTATGAGTAACTAAACAGTGTACATGATAGACTGCTGTGTCAACGTCTTCCATAGTGTGGCTCCAACATGATCGATTAAAAATTAATTCTAAGTTCTAAATATATGATTCCTAATCTATGAAGTCAGTAAGACTCAATTATTCCTAATTCAATTCTTTGCATCAATGTGCACCCCAAAATATCAAATTTCATATTCTTTTCCTCAAATTGATAGTGAGATTTTTCATGTTGCACTGTAGCCAGAAGGTTACCTTTGTTAATCTCTTCTTAAGTGTCAACTTTCGGGCAACAGATGACTCTTCTGTTTTTTTCTTTGATTGTCTGTGTGCCTTCCTCTTTGTTTCTTCTCTTTCCATTGCTTTCTCTTCCCGCTCTTTTCTCTTCTGAGCAACCCTTTCCATCTTTTCTTCTTTTTCCTTTTTTTCCCTCTCAACTTTTCTCTTTGCAATCTCCTCTCCCTTTGCCTTTTCCATGGCACCCTGAAGCTGCTTGAGAGTTATTTCTTTTTTTATTTTTTCGTACCCATCCCAGTCTAGCTCTTGTTGGTCAATGCCTCCTTCCTTAGCTGCTATTGCTATTCTTTTAGTCCATGACAGAAAAAAATTCTCTCTCAGCCTTTTCCATCTCAAACGTTTACCCCAGAGTTGTCTGAGCGAAGAACTTATCTTAGCCCTGATCGCTTCACTGCAAGGAATTTGTTTGAATTGTGATTTTCAGTCTGAAAAACTTGTGTGGCTGCAGAGCCTATAGAGATTATAGAATACTCTCAGCAAATATTAAAACCCTGAAATCCTTATTCATTGAGTCAGAGTCAAGATTCCTCATTCAAAAAATCATCTACTGAGTTAACTGAGCACAAACCATATCCAAATTCATTACTATAAGCTTCAATTGAGGTCATTATCCACGTAATATTTTAAGTGGATATCGATGGAAATGTGGCTAATGTAGAACATCATGTATTTGGCAGTCCCATTTTTTCACATATAACTTTCACAACATTTGTTGAGTATATTTATAAAGATATTGGAGAGCATAAACTTTACTTATGAGCACGGGGATGCCCTGACATCTTCTTCCTAACCTGAAAATTGAGAGGAAATGAAATCAAGTTTTAGAGGAAAAACAAAAGTAATATAGAAAGTAGGACAATTACTTGTCAAAAAGGAGAGAGAGGGGAGGTGTACTTGTTACTGTCTCAGACTCTATGCGAAATAAATAATAATCAAGCAGGAAAAATGAATTCAAAGCATTCATCTGTTTGGTAATGAAAAAAAAAAATGGTTTGTGGTATGAGCTTTATTTGCTATTCCAAGAGATGCAGCATATATGAGTGAACATACTCATCAGTGAAGATCTTAAATTTGAGGAAAAAACTGTTTAGTACTATAGTTAAACCATGCAATATGAACCCTAACTATTCCAAGAATTCGCTTGCACAGAAGACAAGCTGTAAAAAAACTAACTAATCCTTACATGACTTCACCTGGGGGTTTGTCAAGGCTTCAATTGTTCTTTGCTTTATCAGTGCACGGGTCTCTACAAAATAAAAGAAGTTAAAACTACAGGATTAATCAACTTCATTAAGCCTTGGAGGGAATTATTTGATATACACTTACCTGCAGTATGTTTTCTGCCTTTGTTCCATGGAATCCTCCCTTTGTTCCCATGTTTTTTCTTTCTTTTTCTTCTCTTTCTGGGAAGGTCATTGATAATTTCTGCAGAGTATTGGCATCCATCCGGTTGAACCTCCTCACTCATAGTCTGCTTCTCAGCTGGATCAAGAGGAATTTTTGACTGGTAATGCTTGCTAGAACCTGTAGTCTCTCCGACATCATCACTGATTTGCAAGGCTACAAAATCATCAATTCTTGGGAAGGTACTAATAGAAGCATATGCGGGACATATTTTCTTCCCGATCGATGTACAATTGTTTGACTGTCGTACATTTGGTTGAAAATGTGTGTATTCCAACACATAACCCAGAGTTGGCCATAAAAGATTGTTTGGAACATGGCTGCATGTTAAATGGGGAACAGACAATCTCCTGAGAGATGGTTGAAAGGAAAAAGAGTCACATATTTTATAGAACTATCTATCCAGATACTATTGTCAGATCCTAAGCAAAACCATTCATCCATGTTGCAAACATCAATAATTATTATGATTGCAAGGTATGCAGACAAGTTCATGTTCGTTTATTTTCTACAACCTCACCAAATGTCAATCTGGTGAAATCCTTCAAAGAATTTTGTAAGAGAATAGAACAAACTTGAAACATCATTTAATTTGTATTTATAACAGGTGGCATCTTAAGTTCTGGAGATACATGGATATCAAAAGAAGGGTAGCTAAAGAGGGTTCCAATAGGTGGCCTCGTATCATGATCAGCTCTACGAACATTTTTTCCATCTTGAGTAGTTTAAATTGTTTCTCAAGTTCTACACAAGTCAATGCAATCAACTAAAATCACCAAATATAACAAAGCTAATTCAGAATAGTCAATCAAAATCTACTAATGTGAGCAAATTTGGAGGGAATTCCAAGTTCCAGCCCATTTATTGCACGCTCAAACTTCTTTCATGTGAAAAAAGTTGAATCATGCTGATGGAACCTCATGAAACCATAGCCTGTGCTTACATCCAAAATTGACAGATAATGCCACTAAAAACAATGACAGTGTCGGTTTTTTCTAGTTACAGCAATGCAGCACACTATCAATGCTAACAAAAGCATGCATTTTCATAGAATAAAATAAAATAAATTCCACTCATCATTCAAAGAACGGTCAAAACCGATATTGAAACCAAACCCACAATGAATTGAAGATTCTATTCACTTTTATCAATAATTTTCAGGAAGCAAGACTCCAAATTGAGAAACAAAAACAGAATTTGAAGCAAACCCATTTCCGAAAACAAGTCCTTAAGTATACCACTAAGACACAAACTTACAAATGAAAGAATGACATTCTCAATGCATGTTCTCTGCTCCAGAAATTTCTGCTAGTGAGAGAGTGAGATAGAGTTCCTGTGAGGTATACTTAAGCCACCTTTTCTATTCAATTCTGAAAATGTGAAAGTTTAACAGCAAATTTATTAAGCTGAAGTTTTTATTTTTTATTTTTATAAAAAAAAAGGGTGAGATAGTGAAGCAGATGAGAGGGAGAGGCAATTGATGTTGGCCAAACATTTTGAGGATTGGATATATTCTACAGATAGTGTTTTATGCTGTGGTGGTAAAAAAAAATTGTTTATAAATATGGTAAAATAATATTTTTAATATTAATAAATTAAAATATAATAAAAAATATAATAAAAATTAATTTAAAATAAAAATAAAAATAATTCAATTTTTTAGAAGACCACAAAAACAAATAAAACTTCTAACTTGTTTGTTTTTTTATTTTAAAAGTGTTTTTTTAAATATATTTTTTTATTTTTTTTATTTTAAATTAATATTTTTTAATGTTTTTAAATTATTTTAATGTTAAAAGTAAAATATAAATTTTAAAAAATAAAAATATATTATTTAAATATATTTTTAATTATTTTAAAAAAACTGAAATATCAAACTAACCCTTATTGCTTAAAAAGATTTTGGTGCCAAAGCCTGCACTGTCAAGTGCTAGCTACTATTAGGCTTTTGCGCTAGGCCTACGCTTTTTTCACCTTATAGACTTCGTAGATTTTCAGACCCATTTTCCATTTGGATTTCATGTCTGACTTTAGACCGTTCGGACTCTTCTAGCTCAGCATCTATCAATATTCCCAACAGAAATATGAGGGTCTTTATGTAGTGAAGAAGAATTTCTTATGAGTAGCTCTAAGATTGTCTAGAATAGATTAAGAAGATCTAGTTAAATCTGTAAATTTTGATCTAAAAAAAGATATCATGCATAATGTATCCAGTTTTCTTTCCAAGTCAATAAAATAAAATTTGACCATGAATTCTTAGTGTAAAGAATCTTTTTAAAAAAATTATATGATCTCATAGCATTTGAAATTCTTTTCCGAAATAAAAGTCTTGAAAAGAACTGGTTTTGTGCATGATTGCAAGGAATGAATCATAATATATTCAAGATGAGATTTAAGTAATTCTAGATTAAAAGGTGACCAAACTAGACAAACCAAAGCTAACCTTGAGATAAAACCTGCATCTGAAAAGCATTTCGAATTGCATGGATAAATGGTTGGTAATCACCTGTAAGTTTTTTCAAAAAAGGACAAAGTTTATTAATAATAACAATGTGTGTTTAAAATGAGAAAAGGTCATAGGAAGAGAAAAAGAAAATGATGGTTTGATGACGCTCTAAGACTGAAGCAAAGGTCTCTAAGTAAGACTCTTCATTAAAAAAGAGAGTCTACCCGAACAAAGTCCATAAGATGACTTTACGAAGGAAAAGAGGCAGAAGCAAAGTGATACTGAGTCTTTTAAAAATTTAAACTCTTCTTAAGCCTCAAAAACATCCATCTCTTTCATAGCCCATAGCTATATTTTGTATTATATACATTTAGAAGTCCTTTCTAATCAAGCACACACACCCCGGATTGATAAACAATGATCTTACAGTTCACGCGAAGTGATCAATAAATGGCAAACAAATTTTATTCGTGTAAAAAAAATGTAAATTCTAACATGAAGCAAAAAAGTTTATTCTATACAGATTTCTTCAAGTAAATACTTGAAACCTTCTTGAAAAACTAAAATAGAAGGTCACCTCTGGTAAAAGCTTGACCTAAAGACGAACCACATTCTAAAATTTGATAAAACCCTCAATAAGAATTGCTTAAGGAACTGTTTTGATGCATACATTGAAAGTTTTAGTTTTCATAAATAAAACCAAGTCTTTTGAAGTTTTTCTTCTTGAAAAGTATGTATGTGCTAAACCAAAATCAAAAAAAAAAAAAAAAAAACCCCTTAAAATGGAAAAGGCAATTAAAACATTGACATGAGCATAATAGAAAGCAATGTCAAATTATATATTCAGTGGAGTAAAAAAGGGCTCCACAAGAAACAAAAGTTGGAGACTTCTTCCTAAAAATATGGTGGATAAGAGGGGTAACACAAAAAACGGATCCTAACTTAAGCATACAAATTTGAACACATAAATGAGCTAATACTGGAAAAAGGAGTTCATATGAAACCAAAAAAAGGGTGTAACCTATGTTTCCAAACCAGGTAAGAAAGCATGCATTTAAACCCAAAACATTGCACAAGTTTTTATTTTTACAAAAGAACATTCTTGAAATCGGACTCAGACAAGTCAAAAGACTGATAAAAAATGAGTCTTTAGGAAAGCTCTCGTTGAATGGGATTACTGAGATTCAGGGTTTCAGGCCAGCTGAGTTGAAAAAGAAGGCAGATTTTAGTTCTAGTTAAAGAGAATCGCTAGATTGAGATTTTAGATTAACTGAACTGAAAACAAAGACCAAGTTTCTGGTTAAAAGGAATCGCCAGATTGAGATTTTAGGTTAACCGAGATGTAGACAGATTTTGGTTTTGATTAAAGAAAATCATCACATTGGAATTTCAAGTTAACCAAGTTGTAGATAGAGATTTTGGTTATGGTTAAAAGGAATTGCCGAATTGAAATTTCATATTAACCGAGCTATAGACAAATTTTGGTTATGGTTAAAGGGAATCACCAAATTGAAATTCCAGGTTAATCGAGTTGTAGATAAATTTTGGTTATGATTAAAGGAAATCACCATATTGGAATTTCAAGTTAACCAAGCTGTAGATAGAGATTTTGATTCTGGTTAAAGGGAATCACTGGATTGAAATTTTAGATTAATTGAGTTGTAGACAACTTTTTATTCTAGTTAAAGTAAATCGCTAGGTTAGGATTTTAGGCTAACTAAGTTATAACATGAAATGTTTTGTTCTAAAGGAACCATTGAGATGCGAAATTTCAAATTCACCCTTCAATCAAAAAACACTAAGAAATTTAACTCTGTAATCAGGTTGCATCAAGTTTTCAAACCTCGTAATTGGGAGGTATTAGAGATCAAGGTTCTGGTTAAAGAGAATTATCATATTGGGATTTTAGGTTAACCAAACTGTAAACAATTTGATCATAGTTCTGGTTAAAGAGGATTGCTGCAAAGACAGAGTTTCAGATCAATCGAACTAAAAGCTTTGAGAAGATTATTTTTGAAGAACAATTTGTTTATCTTTACAAACTTACAACACAAAACACTTGACAAGTTTTTGCTCCGTAAGTATTATAAAGAGAAGACATCTATTGTTCCCTATTTTGGAGCCCCACATAAAAAAAAAAAGAAGAGAAAATACAAAAAATGTTGGAAATATATATATATATCATCGAGAAAAGTATACTAGAATGCCCAAGAAATCATTGGAAACTGGTTGAGGCAAATCAAATATATCAGATTGAAAAATTTAATAGTGTATTTTTTGACTGATAAAGGCTCTATTGGCAAAGAAAATTCAATTTGAGGAGAAAAATTTTAAATTGGATGTTTAAGGATTCCATTAAAATGTTTTAAGGTTTATTTGAATTTATTGAGGGTTTAATTGCAAGAAAAATTAATTTTCAAAATCAATTTAGACTTTAATTGGAAGAAATTAAAGTCTAGAGGTCGAATTGAAATTTTTACGAGTTAATTTAGTCAAATCAAAGGCTAAATTGGATAAATATTGAAGTTTGATGGGCAATTATGGACTTGATTGAAGAAATCTAAAACCAAGAACTAAACTAGAAAAGACACGTGAATATAAAGGTTTAAATTGACCGAGTCAGGGGTTAAGTTGAAGAAATTAAAAGTTTGTTGATCAATTAAGGGTCAAAATACATAAATTCAAAACCAAAGACCAAAAGTAAAAAGTCGGCCAACTTAGGGGCTGACAATTAAGGGTGTGTGCGCCATAATTGGAAGAACAAGGACTAAATTGAAACTTTGCAAATCCTAAATTAAAAACCCTAATTTCTAGTGTTTTAACCTAGACAACTTGTCATTTAGCCTTTGTTGATTTTCTTCATTGGCAATTCATAATGATAAGGCTGGAACCCTTTAAATGACATGAAGTTTTTTTAAATGGAAGATGAACATCCCCTCTACAACCTTATTTCCATGAAATTAGACGTTTACATCCTGATTTTTCCATGAAAGTCCCTAACATCTTGTCCTTAATCAACCATCACTCAATATGCAGACTTGGGGTTGATTAGGTTGGCAACTTCAAACACATGAATGTGGAGCTACAGACCTCCAAATTGAGCAAGATTGGATTTCAATGAAAGGTGTGCATCCCTTCTACCAACTTCAAGTGGTCTCAGGTGACGATGATGTCATAACTGCTTCGACGAGGTCTTGAAAGTGGGCAACCCAAACAGCTTTGATAGTGTTGGTTGATTGAGTTGGCAACTTTAAATGCATGAATGTTTAGCTACAGACCTCAAAATTGAGTAAGGTTGGATTTAAATTAAAGGTCTGTATTCCCTCAACAAACTTCAGTTGGTCTTAGGCGACAATGACATCATAATTATTCCAACAAAGCCTCGAAAGTAAGTTACGTAGTCAGCCTCGACAGTGCAACTATATTACAAAAATTGATTTGGTTTTCGTGTGTTTGCACACAAAGGCTCCTCAATGGGTCCTTATCAAGGGTTCACAACACTCCTCTCAAAATTAAGTGGTCAGAAAATGGATCTAAGATCTCTCAAAAACCTATAAATAACCCCCCGAGCATAAAAAACAGAAAAAGATGGAAAGAAAAAGAAATATAAGAAAAAAAGAGTAATAGCAGTAAGAAATATAAAGTTAGAGATCCAAGTTTAAAAAATCAAGTTTTCTTAAGCCTTGTAAGGGGTAAAACGTTTCAAAAAAATCAAAGAGAGAGGTTGTTCTAGGTATTGCAAATCCAAAAGTAGGCCCTTTATGATATGCTTTTGTTGTTATTTTACTTGTTTTGCTTTATATTAATATTTAGAAGCATAGAAAAGATGTTTGAATGCTCAACGAGCAATGTTGTATTTACCTCTTTGTTGTGTTTTTTTTAATGATGTTATTTTCAAGGTTTTTTTTTATGTTTTTGATATATAAAGTTATTGTTTTAAGTTTGTTTTGATATATAATATTGTTTTAGTTTGTGTTTAACTTAAGTTATGCATGCTAATGTAATGGTGTTTACCTTGAGTTTTTTAGGCCTGTTCATGCACAAATTGGGTTCAGAAAGTCAATTATAAATCCGTGTTGCATGAACATATAGGCTGTTTTAAGTTGATGGTTTTTTGGATTTGGTACCTCAAGCTTGATTTTGATGATTTGATGTTTTTGTTTGTGTTTTAGATTCAAACATATTTGTGCATGTTGTGTGACTTATTAGGATAAAGAAAGCATGTTTTAGAAGCCAAAAGTGTTCATTTATGGGCTTGAAAATGGATGCTTTATTGGGATTTTTCTATTGGGTTTTGGGCAATATTCTTCATGTTCTTGGGAAGAACATTAACTTAGACCCTTGATTTGAATCAGTTTTGGTCTATTCCTTAGCACTAGACACTTTTTTGGACTTGATTAGTCAATAATCTATAGTTTATTTGCACATAACATGTTTTAATGAGTTTTAATCCTAGGGTTTTATTTTGGTACCGAAACCTATTTTGGCCAAATAATGTTGATTCATTAATAATAAAACTAAATGGATGCTAGATTATTAATCATTGCATGATTCTGAACATGTCTATGCCCTTGTTTTGTCTATATATTGGGTTTGGCTTAAGGAGTTCTTTATGTTCTTTCCAAAAATATTGCATTAGCTACATGATTATAACTTCTTTTATTTCATTTCTTTGCACAGACGCCTCTCTTATGCATGATTAGTAAACAATCTAGTGTTTATTGTTATCAATAATGTTGATTCATTAATAATAAAACTAAATGGATGCTAGATTATTAATCATTGCATGATTCTCAACATGTCTATGCCCTTGTTTTGTCTATATATTGGGTTTGGCTTAAGGAGTTCTTTATGTTCTTTCCAAAAATATTGCATTAGCTACATGATTATAACTTCTTTTATTTCATTTCTTTGCACAGACGCCTCTCTTATGCATGATTAGTAAACAATCTAGTGTTTATTGTTATCAATAACACGTCCCAGGGTTTTGGTTTTTGAATCGAGATCTATTTTGACAAAATCGTGACAAGTCCTTGATAATTGAAGTGAATGGGTGATAGATTATTGATCCTTTCATAATTTTCAACATGTATGTGCTTTTGTTTCGATCAAATTTGGTCTCAATTTGAGTCCACATTACTAGGTTCATTCGGGTTCATGTTTGGTGTTCTTCATTTTTTTTTGTTTCATCCGTTTTGTTCAAGAATTTTTTAGTTTTTATGTTTTTTTACATTGGTTTTGTTTTTGCATGAATTTCAAGTTTGTAAAATTCCAAAGGATTTTGGTATACGTTTAAAAAATACCAAAATAATTTTTGTTTAATATATGAGATTATAAACTTATATAGAAGACATATTCCTGATATTAAATAAAAAGATATTTTATTTTATTTTTATTTGTTATATTGACATTAGACCTATTAGGTTTTTACCTGATAAGATAAGGACTTCCTTACTAAGGATGATTTTTTTTTTCCGACCATAAACAAACAAATAGTTATAAAACACAACATTTCTTTAGCTTATATCAGGTAAATAAACAATGCAGCTTACTCTAAATAAGACGTATTAGGAGTGCTAATACCTTCTCTTTATGCAATCAGTTTTTATCCGAACTCTGAGACTAATTAGGGTTTCTAGTGACTAAAATACTAGTTGACAACTCCCCTTTTTTTTACTGATAAAAATAAGAATTCCTTGTCCTTTCCTCCCATATTATTCCTAACTATCCCTACCCGGTAAGATGATCATCATAACGCTGCATACGTGCAACATATAGTATGATGCAAGATTTAAAAAATAACTTAAATGCCATATATGTCCCTTTTATGTTTAATACAGGGAAGGGTGTGTGTGTGTGTGTGTGTGTGTGTGAGAGAGAGAGAGAGAGAGAGAGAGAGAAAGAGAGCTTACAGTTAATGAATAATTGAA
>Ga0307514_10004960_pt1 | contig 12071 bp, 13 predicted proteins | sample 16_EM_MG_FD_203088 | JGI IMG/M metagenome (GOLD analysis project Ga0307514, IMG submission 203088) | Populus trichocarpa ectomycorrhiza microbial communities from riparian zone in the Pacific Northwest, United States - 16_EM | ecosystem: Host-associated > Plants > Roots > Unclassified | place...
ATTAGCATTATTCGAATAAGATAACTAATGTAATCATGTTAACAATTTATAATCCGATTGGAACCTCCTTTGTGTGTGGTTTCCAGTTGAGTAATAAAAAGAGTTTATACTATACTTGTTTGAAATATCATTAGTGGATCCTTTAACCTTGACAATTATTTTATCCTTGTTTAATCCTTACATCAATATCACATCTCAAAGCTCTCTTTAATTTATTGTTGTTGTTGTTGTTGTTGTTGTTGTTGTTATTTATAATTTATATAGTTAACCTCCCTGTGTTTCGACCCCGGTCTTGCCGGGTTATTTATTACTTCGACACTCTTGCACTTGGGAGAAGACATCAATCTTTTGGTCGTGTCAGAGGGTAGTGTGCCATCAAAGCCCTTGGTGACTTCTAAAGTTGCCGAGCCTACTGATGCGAACCTCGTGATCAGGAACTACAGGGATGAAATGAAAAGTCTTTCTTACGATTACGCCCAACAGCGCACTTGAGCAATTTGCCATTCTCCCATTGATTCCTATGAAAATAGGGGACTTGTATTTCTCATTCACAAATCCATCTTTCTTTATGCTGCTAACTCTCAGTTTGGTCCTACTTCTGGTTCATTTTGTTACTAAAAAGGGAGGAGGAACCTTAGTACCAAATGCTTGGCAATCCTTGGTAGAGTTTCTTTATGATTTCGTTTGGTCATGCAACTCACACGCAAAGACACCAATTCCCGGAAAGCCAAGTAAATCAGGTTTGATAGGAGTGTGACACAAAGATAACTTGTACCCAAGCACCAACACTATTGGAAAAGAAAAACCCCCACCCAATGAATATTAATTCGCGAATGAGAAGTATAAGGATGACACCACGAAGCCGATTGTTCTTCGATAAGTCCTTTATAGTTCTTTAGAGAACCAAGGAAGGGAGATTATCCCACCAACACACAACAAGTGCGGCAAACAAGAATTATTAATCTGAATTGTCTAACTTACATGTCTGGTTATGCCTTTATTTATACTAACTCTAGACTTAAATAAACGGACCCCCTTAGGTGGACTTATATGAGGTCCACTTACAATTGACCCAAATAAGTAATAATAACCCAAAGTCTAAGAAAAAAAATAATAAAAATCCGAAAATTACTATCCTAAATATGATAGAATCAGATTTCTCACCATTAAGAAGTCCCAAATAGACTAGGAAATCTTATCTGAAGGTAGAATTAATTCTTAAGTCTTCTTCCCTTGTTGTAGCTAGGATGAATAAGGAATCCTTGTAAGAAAAGGATTCTCAAACATTTATGAATGCTTGCCACAGTTGGAAACTATGTTGTAGCCCATTAAAGATCTTTGTAGAATTAAGAGATTCCCAAAACCAGCTGTCACATCCTTTTAGGAAAAGAATCTTACCAAATAGGAAGTCCACAAGTCAAAAGGAAGTAAATAACAAAATTCATACATCCTCTGAAAGTTTAACCCATGGTAGGAAAACATGTCAAGAGACTCCACATAGAATTTCAGCCTGATCCAACAGTCGGATTGACAATTACAACTGTTGTCTTAAAACTGGACAGTTGGGCATTTTACATCAGAATCCGAATCTGATTGTTTTTCGTTGCCCGGATCATATCATTCCCTCTCTCTTCAAGATGATTCGTCCTCAAATCACCAACAGGTTTGATGGACAATTACTTAGCCTCTTTTTTCAGCCGTTGGAGTTCTTTTCTTGCACGCAATTGTCTGTAACAACATTGTATGAATGTAGTTACCGATAATAATTTCAAATAAGCATGTCTTCCCATCCATTTGCGTGTATATTTTTGAATGATAACCACTGCTAACCTCTTTCATTTGTTATCCCTTTGGCGCTGAATTGAGTTCTCCATTCTTCACGTTATTTATTTGTTTCTTTATAAACCTTTGCAAGTTGTTCAGCCTTGCGCTCTTTATCTAACATCATAAAAGCATTATGAGCATAAATATTTGAAACTCGTAACCTCGGTTTCTCTTCCTTACTCATATTGAATCTCCTCCGATCAGGCCTCCTTGGCCTATCGACCCTACTGCTACTATTTGCTTTCGGTTCAGCCCCAACCTTCCTCACGTCTTAGGTGCTTGTACCAGCATTGTGGTAACATTTCTCCACCCTATCAAGTCTGTCACACACATTCCCCATCACAAAATTCATCCTCTTCATCATCTCTGTCATGGCTTGCATTTCGAACTGAAGTTCTACCTCGGGAGGGGGTGGTGTGTTGTTTTGATCTAACATGATAGTACCTGCAAAAATTGGTTAGTGGTAAAAAAAAATCCTCTCGTCGCTCGTGTTTCGCTCAAACACTCTTAAGGCTCACACCTTTTGTCTCACCTTTACGGAATTGAAACCAACACCAAATAGAACCAACTTAGCAGTGGACTCAAGAAGCAATAAAACCAGAAAACAAGCAAAACAAAACTACGATGATAGTCTCACGAGTAGCAAGCGAATCTATCCAAAATATAAACGAAACTGAAGAGTCGAATAAAAACATAAATGGAATATGAAAAATGATGAAACAACACCCAAATATGTTAGATATGTTGAAAATATACTACAAGAAACGAAAACAAAAGAAACAAAGTGAATTTTAAAAGTTGACGCAAAACAGACCCGTTTACGAAGAGTTAACTCTGAATCTGGAATCTATAGTAAATAATATCCAATTGAGCTAAAATTTAAGTTATAGTGCGATTCCAACTAATAGACAGGATATAAAATTTGAGCAATTTACGATAAAGCTTGATATGCTGACACAAAAACGTTATGAATCAGACCTGATTAGACCCGAAATAGAAAACCAAAGCAAACAATATGTGGTGCGATAAGGACCCCAGTAATCAGGGTACCAAATTGGAGCTAATTCCAAGTTGATTTGATCTAATTTTCCCTTGTTTAGTTTTCTGTAGCAGAAACCAATACGTTTGAATGATTTTTTGTTGTTTTTATTCTACTGATATATTTTGGACAGTAACAAAATGAAATAACAATTTTTTTTTATATGCCGCAAATTCAAGGAGAAGAAGAAATTGGACACTAAGGAATTTTTGCGGAAATAACAAGAAACAAAAATTTCAGAACGATATAACCTGATTAATGGAGCCAAGATCTGATACCAATTGATGCGAACCTCGTGATCACACGTGGTCACACAACCCATACGCAAATACACCAATTCTCGGAAAGCCAAGTAAATCAGGTTTGATAGGAGTGTAACACAAAGATAACTTGTACTGAGGCACCAACACTATTCAAAATGGAAAACCCCCACCCAACAAATATTGAATCGTGAACGAGAGGTATAAAGATGACGCCATAAAGCCAATTGTTATTCGATAAGTCGTTTTCAGTTCTTTAGAGAACCAAGGAAGGGAGATTATCCCACCTACACACAACAAGTGCGACAAACAAGAAGTTTTATTAATCTGAATTGTCTAACTTACATGTCTGGTTTTGCCTTTATTTATACTAACTCTAGACTTAAATAAACCCTAGTGGACCCCGTTTAGGTGAACTTATATAAGGCCCACTTACAATTCACCCAAATAAGTAATAATAACCAAAAGATTAAGAAGAAAATAATAAAAATAAAAAAATTACTATCCTAAATATGCTAGAATCAGATTTGTCACCATTAATTCTGATCATGTTAGATCAAAACAAATATACTAGGAAATCTGATCTGAAGGTAGAATTAATTCTGAAGTATTGCGGTGCCTTCCTGAACTCTGGTTGACTTGAAATTGTAACCCAAGGTAGGACAAAATGTCAGGAGGCTGCACATAGAATTTCAGCTCGATCCAGCGGTCGGATTGAGAATTATGATTGTTGTTATAAAACTGGACAGTTGCGCGCATTTTACGTCAGAATCCGAATCTGATTGTTTTTTTGTTGCCCAGATTGTATCACCCACCCCCATGAAGAAGCAGGTTTCAGCCAATGATTAATTACTTAAGGGAGAAGTCCAACCAAAGCATAATCGTGATATAAAGTGTTTCATGTGTCAGGGATTAGGACACTATGCATCAAAGTGTGCAAATCATCGAGTTATGATTCTAAGGGATGATGGGGAGATTGTGTCTACTAGTGAGGAGTTCGATTGTGATGACATGCCACCACTTGAGGATGCTAGTGATTTAGAGTATGTTGTTGGCGATAAAGTTTTGGTGATTAGAAGGTTCCTCCGTGTTCAGACTAAGGAGGATGATGTGGAGTAACAAAGAGAGAACATCTTCCATTCTAGATGCCTAATCAACGATAAGATATGTAGTATAATCATTAATAGTGGTAGTTGTACTAATGTTGCTAGTGTTACTTTGGTTATAAAGTTGGGATTGAATACCATAAAGCATGAGAGGCCTTATCAGCTTCAATGGTTGAATGAATGTGGTGTTGTTATGGTGAATAGATAGGTGACGATTTCTTTTTCAATAGGCAAGTATAAGGATGAAGTGTTATGTGATGTTGTGCTTATACATGCTACTCATCTGTTACTAGGAAGGCCTTGGCAATTTTAATAGAAAAGCCAAGCATTCATTGGAGAAACATGGTAGAATTTATACACTTGCCCCACTAACACCAAAGCAAGTGTGTGAAGATCAAATTCAGTTGAAGAAAAGCTATGAGGAGGAGCACTCAACTTTGGCCAAAGTGGAAAAATAAGCTGAACAACATGGTGAGAATGTGAAGAAGAGTGAAAATAAAGTGAGTCATGAGTTGAAAACAAAAGGGGACAAAGTTTGGGCTCTTCGGAAATTAGGGGAGGGTCACGACCAAAAAGAAAAAAAATAGAAGGGAGGGCGAGAGTGGAGAGAAAATGAGTGGAGAGAAGAAAGAAAGGGTAAGAAAAGAATGTGTAGAAAAAGTGGGGGAAAACCTAAATTTATTTGCAAAATCTAGTGATTTAAACATGCTTGTCTTTCTGAATTGCCTAAGATTTTACTTGTGTATAAGGAGGCATACTTTAACTCTAATAATTTGAATTCTTGTGTTCCTAGTGTTGTTAAAGTTCTTTTACAGGAATTTGAAAATGTCTTTCCAGAAGAAATTCCTAGTGGCTTGCCGCCAATTAGGGGAATTGAACATCAAATTAACTATGTTCAAGGAGAATCTATACCAAATAGGCCGACATATAGGAGCAGTCCTGAAGAGTCTAAAGAACTCCAATGACAAGTGTAGGAGTTGATGTCGAAAGGATGCATTCGTTAGAGCATGAGTTTCTTGTCCCAAAAAAAGACAAGACTTGGCGAATGTGTGTCGATTGCAGAGCTAATAACATCACTGTAAAGTATCGACATCCTATTCTTAGATTAGATGATATGTTAGATGAATTGCATGGTTCTAAAATGTTTTTGAAGATTAATTTAAAAAGTGGTTATCATCAAATTAGGATGAACGAAGAGGATGAATGGAAAATGCTTTTAAAATTAAATATAATTTGTATGAGTGCTTGGTTATGCCTTTGGAACTTACTAATGCACCTAGTACTTTTATGAGATTGATGAATCATGTTTTGCGTGCTTTCATTGGTAAGTTTGTAGTTGTCTACTTTGATAATATTTTGATTTATAGTAAGGAGTTTGATGAGCATATGGATCATTTGAGACATGTTCTTGATGTGCTTAGAAAAGAGTCCTTATATGCTAATTTGAAAAAGTGTGACGTTTGCATGGATAAAATTATTTTTCTTAGAAGTGTTGTTAGTGCAAAAGGTATAGAGATGGATGAGGCTAAATTTAAGGCTATTCAAGAATGGCTTACACCAAAATTAATAACAGAAGTTAGAAGTTTTCACGGTTTGGCTAGTTTCTATAGGATTTTTGTTAAAGACTTTAGTACGATAACCTCTCTATTAACTGAAATCATTAAGAAATCTGTTGGGTTCAAGTGGGGTGAAGAACATGAAAGTGCATTTAACTTGTTAAAATCAAAGTTAATTTCGGCACCTTTACTATATTTACCTGATTTTAATAAAGCTTTTGAGATTGAATGTGATGCTTCAAGAATAGGTATTGGAGCTGTTCTAATGCAAGAGAACGGCCCATTGGTTATTTGAGTGAGAAACTCAATGGTGCAGCTCTTAACTATCCCACTTATGACAAGGAGCTGTATGCGGTTGTGAGAGCAATGGAGACTTGGCAACATTATCTATGGCCCTAAGAGTTTTTTATACATACCGATCACCAGTCATTAAAACATTTGAAGGGTCAAGGTAAGCTAAATAGGTGACATGCCAAGTGGATTGAGTTTATTGAAACTTTTCCATTTGTGATTAAGTACAACCAAGGTTAGGAAAATGTGGTTACAGATGCTTTATCGCGAAAGTATGTTCTTCTTAATACTCTGAATACTAAATTGTTAGGATATGAGTATATTAAAGAATTGTATCTTGATGATAATGATTTTGGTTCTATATATGATGAGTGCAAAGTTTCGGCCAAGAATAAGTTTTTTTAGGCATGATGGATTTTTGTTTAAGGAAAATAAATTGTGTGTGCCTAATTGTTTTATGCGTGAATTGCTTGTAAGGGAAGCTCATGGGGGTGGTTTAATGGGGCATTTTAGAATTGCTAAGAGTTTGAATGTTTTACGTGAACAGTTTTATTGGCCTAACATGAACAGAGATGTGCAAAGAATTTGTGATAGGTGCATAGCATGTAGACAAGCTAAGCATAGAGTAATGCCTCATGGGTTATACACACCTTTACCTGTTCCTATGGAACCTTGGGTTGATGTTTCTATGGATTTTATTTTAGGTCTACCTAGGTCTAGGAAAGGAAAATACTCTATATTTGTTGTCGTGGATAGATTTTCTAAGACGACACATTTCATTGCTTGCCATAAAACTGATGATGCAACAAATATAGCTGACTTATTCTTTAGAGAGGTCATTCGGCTACATGGTGTTCCTAGGAGCATTTTGTCTGATCGAGATGTTAAGTTTTTAAGTTTTTTTTAAAGGTTTTGTGGGGTAAATTAGGGACTAAGATTTTATATTATACTAGTTGTCATCCACAAACAGATGGCCAAACTGAACTTTAACTAAGTTGTTAAGGGCAATCATTCAAAAGAATCTTAAAAATTGAAAAGATTGTTTGCCATTTATTGAATTTGCATATAATCGTAGTGTACATTCTACTACTAATTATTCACCATTTAAGATTGTTTATGGGTTTAATCCTCTGACACCATTAGATTTGATTCCTTTACCTGTGCATGAAAGGGTTAGTCTTGATGGTACTAAAAAAGCACAGGTGGTACATGCAAAGATTCGGCAACAAAAAGAGAAAAAAAATGAATAATATGCACACAAGGTTAATAGAGGATGAAAATTGGTGAAGTTTGAACCAGGTGATTGGGTTTGGGTACATATGAGGAAGGAAAGGTTCCTTGAACAAAGGAGATCAAAGTTTATGCCTCTAAGAGATGGTCCTTTTCAAATCATAGAAAGGTTTAATGAATTACCTATAAAGTGGATCTGTCAGGTGAGTATGGTGTTAGTGCTCTGATCTTTCTTTGTTTTATGTAGGTGATGATTCGAGGTCGAATCCTTTTAAGAAGAGAGGGGTTGATGTGATCCAAGCACAAAAGGATCCATTGGAGGTTTTGGTTGGTACAATTATAAAGTTTAGAGCTAAGAGATTTAAAGAGGTTATAATGGATTTCTTCAAGATACATGAGCTAAGGTGGACACAAAAACATTATGCATCACACCTCATTACACCTGAATTTGAAAACCTAAGCAAACGATATCCAATTAACCCCAAAATTATAATTTAATGCCATTAGGACACCGGTAATTAGAGTATCAAATTTGAGGTAATTCCGAGTTGATTTGATCCAATTTCCCTTTATTTAGTTTTCTGCGGTAGAAGCAAAAAATTATCTTTTAAAGGACTTGTTTTTTTTCTACTTTTTTTATAATATGCCACAAATTCAAGGAGAAGAAGAAATTGGACACTAAAGAAATGTTTATTTTTTTTAGAATCAACAAAAATGAAAATTTCAAAAGGATATAACCTGATTAATGGAGCCAAGCTCTAATACCAAATAATACAAACCTCGTGATCACGTGGTCACGCAACCACACGCCTTTTACCAAATTCCTAGAAAGCTAAGTAAATCAGGTTTGATAGGAGTGTGACACAAATATAATTTGTACCTAGGCACCAACACTATTGGAAACGGAAACCCCTACCCAGTGAATATTCATTCGCGAACGAGAAGTATAAGGATGATGTCACGAAGTCTATTGTTCTTCCATAAGTGGTTTCAATTCTTTAGAGAACCAAGGAAGGGAGAATATCTCACCACTCACACACAATGTTGCGGCATAAGATGTTTATTAATCTGAAAAATTTGGGGGCCCCACACGTTTGGTTATGGCTTTATTTATACTGTCTCTAGACTAAAATGAACCCTTATAGACCCCTCTTATGTTGACTTATATGAAGCTCACTTAGAATTGACCCAAATAAGTAATAATAAACCAAAGACTAAGAAGAAAATAATAAAAATCCAAAATTAATATCTTAGATATGCTAAAATCAGATTTGCCATCCCTAATAAGTCCCAAATAGACTAGGAAATCTGATCTCAATGTAGAATTAATTATGAAGTCTTCTTGCCTTGTTGTGCTTTGTTTCCTTATTTTGCATTGACAATTAACGAAGAAAATCTCCCTCTTTTATTCCTGCCAATTTAGTTTCTTTCCTACACTAAAAGAATCATTAAATAATTAGGAAATCAGATCTGCCAACCCTTTAATCCACATGAATTGGGCTCTTCTTAGGCTTGGATTAGATGAATTAGAAGTTGTCCTTCATGTTCCATAGGCGTCCCAAGCTCCATCTTGCTCCATATGTTCTGAACAAACTCATTCAATGTCTCTTTAAGCTTCTTTGTCCTAACTCTTGTAATTGACCGACTTGGTACTTCCAATGGGTCTTTAGCATGATTAAACTTGGTGTTGGGCTGATCCGCATCAAGTTAAGAGTTGGAGAAAAAAAGGAGGGATGTTCTCAGTCTCTTTTCCAATACTGTGGGCAATAGATAGAGATGGATGGGAATTTAAGGAACAAGATGGAGAAGGAACAAGATGTTTTGCAATGCTCTAAGAGACAAAGGAAGGAGGAGTTGTGAATAGTCTGAATTGGAGTAGTCTTGGTAGAGGGTTTGATTTTTTCTTGGAAAAAGAAAATATGTATAAACTAGAGCCTAGACGTTCCCATCAACTAGCCAAAAACCATCCATGACCTCACCTGGAACAAACCCTCTAGAAAGCCCAAAACAAATGACAACACAACAACTCTGGAACCAACCCCTAATAACAACCAACTCAGAACCAAACTCGCCTCCTTTAACTTGGTTTAGGTTCTTCTGAAGTGAATCTTTAGTTTTTCTTGAATAATCCTTATTTTTTAGGGTTTATTAACCATTCTTGCTTGATTAATTGCAGTCCAACAAGAATTGGGTTTGTCTTTATGATTATTTAGGTTTAGCTTCTTCTTTTTTACATATATGAAATGCATTTAAGAAGAAAAGTTTGGTTTGGTTACAAAAACGTAGTGCTTAGAGGAAGTAATAAAGATCATTGCTTTCTTCTTCTGTTTTTTTTATCGATGTTGTTGTTATGCTATGTATTTGAAGAGGAAGAGAAGATGCTAGAAAAGCTACAAAAATGGTGATTATGATTATTGTGTTCTTTAGGATTGTTTTCTATTTCATTTGTTCTTTAGTTAACCATGGTCTTAGCTAGACCAAGATAATTAGATTGGTTGTTTAGGATTTTGCTAATAAGTGGAAGGCTCTCAATTTCAAAGAGAGTAAATTCCTTGGGAATACTCCGAGCTTTATGATCTAGGATGGTGATTTTGCTCGAGGTGGTTGACAAGTTGGACAGTGAACCTATAATGAGAAGCTTTTATATGAGAGCTTCAAGATGGAACAAACTGGACCATGTAAGTTAGCACTATTTTTCTGCGTATCGTTAGTTCTAGCCATAAAGTCGTTGAAATAGGTTGTAATGTTTATTGCTGCGTATCTGAATCATAGATTTTTAATATCTTTTGCTATTCTTTACTAACAATGTTGTTTTCAATGGAAAATACAGGACCAATGTTAATGGATCACATTTTTTGACGATCATGTAATGATAATCTGGTTGGTGTGCCTAGCTGTGGTGGGCCCTTTCCCACCATCCTCTTATGATTTTATTACATTGGTTAGGATTTTTAATGCTATATTCAACTATTAGCAAATGTAGTCAAATGTGTTCCGTAGAGACATGAATTTATGCCAAAGACCAGCATGTTTAGTATTGATTAAGCTACAATTACAGATCCAATGTTGCTGCAATTTCCTATTCTTATGTACGCCTTGTTATTTTTTTCTTTTTTCTTTTTGGTCTTGATTGAGTTGAAAGTGTCTTTTTAGATTCCTTTTTGGTGGCATTTGCAATAGTGGTGATTTGTGGATTGCTTGATTCCTTCTTCACTTTTCAAAGTTTTAATCTTTAATCTATTTTTTTTGTGACATTTAGGTTTGGCTGAACCAGTTTATTCAAGGAAATCAATGGTGCATTTAGTGATTTTTCCTCAAAACCGCATATTTTACCAAGATTTCTACAGTTTATGGATGTGGGGAAAAGGGCTGGTTTTATTCCTTTAACAATAGGGAGAGTTACCTTGGTCTTGGTTTATTCGACAAAGGTCAGCCCTCTAAACCTTTTTTCTTTTTTATTGTATTAGCTAACACAAATGTTGGTTCGTGTCAGATCATTCTAGGGCAAAATTTATAAACTAATTTTCACTTCAGGGAAAACTTTTGAGGGAGATTAAGGAAAAAGACAAATATTACTTCTTAAGAAATATATCATGCTGATCTTATTACCCTATTGCGCAAAAGGCTGAGCTATTCAAAAGTTTATGTTGAGATTAGTGCTACAGGGCTGCTGGTTAAGGAATATGATTTACACTGTCCAAAAGGGAATTGTATAACCATTTCAGCTGATTATGAATGGATTCCATTCAAATGTAGTTATTGCAAAGTTTCGGACATTCAACACTTATGTGCTTTAATAATAAGAATGAACACCCTACAATGACGGGAGAAGCTAAAAGGAATAATGATGTTGTTAGAACTATTGCCTCCATTAGCAAGCCAAATCAGTTTCAATGGCAACAACTATGTAAAAGGAATAAAAGTTCTAAGTTTAGTGACAATGATGCTTAGGGTGTGTCATTCTGAGTGTTATTGTTCATGAGAAGACAACCCCTAACTCTACTATTAGTACCCGAGAAGAAATTATGAAGGATGACGGAGATGGATGTGTTTTTGTGCTTACAAGGAATGTCAACTCCAATATTGCTAATTGTGAGAATAATGACGGAAATCCTAAGTCTGCTTTGGCTTTAAGTGAATTAGAAGGGCGTAGGGAGGAGATTATACTGGAAGTTAAGGGGAGGGAAAAGGAAAAGGATGGGGTTTGCACTGATCATGTTTGATGTGCATCATGATTCAAACATGGAAGGGGTTGATTCTAATGTGTATGGGCATTCAGATAGTCCAATGACGAGAGCTCGAGCAAAACAACTACAAAGTACCTTAACAAGTTAGATAATCCAATGGTTGTTTTAGTTTTTTGTGTCTGTGTTGTCTTCTATGAGTAAAAAACGTGTGCTATTTATTATTTGTCTAGTTTTCTGAACAAATTCATTTAGTTGCGTCTCCATTATGTTATTTTGGTATTTTCTAGACTTGGAGGGTTGTTCCAAGTATATAATGATGTTTCAGACCATGTATTAGGACTTTTTGGGCAATAATATTAAACTTTTCAACTTCTCATTCAGAGAGTTTTCTCCCTTGTTCTTCCATTTCCAGAATTGGTTGAAGAATGAATCAGACTTATCACTCTTAATCACAAAGAGTGTGGTTTCTTTATCCTAGATTGGTCTTTGTGGCGTCCAGATCGACTTATCAAAGTATCATTCTAGTCTATCCTCCATCTCATTTACCCAGTGTTTTAAGACCCGGCCCGGCCCGGCGG
>Ga0307514_10004961_pt1 | contig 12070 bp, 11 predicted proteins | sample 16_EM_MG_FD_203088 | JGI IMG/M metagenome (GOLD analysis project Ga0307514, IMG submission 203088) | Populus trichocarpa ectomycorrhiza microbial communities from riparian zone in the Pacific Northwest, United States - 16_EM | ecosystem: Host-associated > Plants > Roots > Unclassified | place...
CGCACATCGGTTTGCGTTAACACATGGCGAAGCTCAAATGCTGCTAGAAGAGCAGTATCACCAGACGACCTCTGCGGACCAATAAGTACATCCCCAAGGACACGGGTAGTCCGCTATCAACGTCATCATCACCCGGTGAGGGGGTCGTGACGAGATACTCATGGGCCAACCCAGGCTCTTTGTCACCTCACTGGAACGGTAGCTGATTCTGTCCTGCTTTGCTGGCGGGATCACCGGGTGGCCGTCGTCTTTGCGGTCATGCATTCTCATCGGGTTTCTCTGTGACAACCAGCAGTATTTCATGCAGGTTTACATAACATCTTCAAGTGAGTCAACGAGGGAGGTCTCCAATCCCTCACTCTCGAACGTAAGTTTTATTTTTCACTAGTTCCTCGTGGCTTACTACGTTTTGTCAGATATTTGCGGCGTGAACACCGGAGTTTTTCGGGAACCTCCCTCCCGAAGTGCCAGTTCCGGTTCGTGAGCCGTCCTAGAGCTGTTTCGTCACACCCTATCCTTATACTCAACCCGTTCCTCAGTGGGGATTATTTGACCCGGCCATTTAGTAACGCTTTTTTGGATGGATAAGTAAACGCTGCACCCAGTCGATCTCCTTCGATCGACCCGCCATCCGGTATTGATCTAGATATTGAGGGTGGTTTCACCGAGTAAGCAACCATTTAGGGCCCCTGACACTGATTTGATATAGGCGCGCATTCAGTCACGTTTGACATTAGACAGCAACAATTGCTCGCTTCCCAACTTGAACAACCCCGACCTCTAGACCTTCGGTCGGTGGCACAACTGGACTATAACACAGTCTGTCAAGGCTCAACAGACGCCTGCAAACACGTTGGGAAATATTGCGGCCTGGACCCGCGGCGATCACTCGTCTCATGCTCTGGGATGCTTCTTAGGCCTGCGGTGAGGGGAGCACTCTGTATGTTGTAAATCGTCTATACATAGACATTGCTTGCTTCCGCACCGTGGCACAGCATGCGTCACAGGGGCCACCCACGCCCAAACGTGTCAGCTTAGATCATGAAACTTATACTCCCATCAGGCAGTGTCAACCTGTTATCCGACGACCGGTGCGCCCATTAGCGTACCTCATGAGTGCTAAAAATAACTCTGTAGGTATTTAAAGACGAGCGAGTTGGACAGCTAACTCCTTGCGGATTACTGGCTAACCGTCACCACCCTCCCTTCTACGCCTCTCATTCCCTTCCCCTCGTTGTAGCAGTCATCATGATTTCCCCCAATATTCAAGCTATTGCTCAGCCAGAGAACTACGCCAAGACGCTCCTGATCAACTCTTTTGGCCTGGCGCTCGCCTTCACACTCATTTACGTTCCGCTTCTGGGTGTATTCGTGTTCAAGGCCTTCAAAAACTCCAATTATGTCCTTTGGGTCACTGCGTTTTTCTGTCAAGGTTTGTTTGTGCATAGAACCCGCCCTGGTCCTGGATGCTGATGGAATTCGATTGTCTAGTACGCGTTGTGTCGTTCGCAATGCGCGCGGCGTTGGCCAAGAGCGAATTTGCTGGCGAGAACTTCGACCTTGTTTTGGCGCAACAGATCATTTATGGTGTTGGTTTCTTCGGTATACTCTATTCTGCATACATCATGGTCCTCGATCGGTAAGATCGTCTCATCACCACCAAAACCCCACAACGGCTGACCGCTTAACAGGGAAATTATCAAGGGAACTACCGGTAGCTCGCCGCTGTCACGGATCACTGGGAACCGACACCTCATCCGACTCGCTCTGGTCGCTGCCGTTTCGCTCAGTATCACAGGTGCCGTTCAGGCGAATACCGGCTCGACGCAGAAGACCATTGACTTGGGGAAGCAACTGAAGACGGCTGGGATCGCAATCTTTCTGGCGGTCGCTGCTCTCCTTGTTGTTCATACCGTATTCTCAATCTCTGCGGAGGCCAGGAAGACTTCAGGTAAGCAAATCTCTGTCATTTGATAAGCTCGAACAGGATATTCAGGGGCCATCAGATCAAAAGGAACAAAGCTCTCTTGCGCCACATGGGCTTCGTATTCTACTCTTAATTGGACTCTTGCTCCTCGTCCGAGAGGTCTACCTCATCGCTACGAACAACAAGATAACGCAGTATAAGGAACGGTTGTTCTATCCGTTCGAGGCTGGCACAGAGTTGGTTGCAGTATTGCTGTTCCTTACCCCAGGCCTTATCCCCCTCAAGCGTGAGCTCGCTGCAGTGAGCACTAGCAAATGTTAATTACTCGAGGGCTTCTGGTCAAGCTACCACGACGACGCGTAGATTGTTTCACGATTATGTATCTACATCAGATCAATGATACGGGTGTTGTTTTAACTCCGGAATGAAAGTGCCGTTTCCTGTGAGACTACGAGGTCACCCAGCCGATGCTGCGGGTGGGAGCGAACGTGGGAATCCTCGCCTAACCTGTGTTGCATCCTCATCCGCCCATTCCGTTCACTTACTCCCACCATCTCAACCCACACACTCCCCTTATTGCTCTCGCTCCCGGCTGAAAACGCCCATAGCCGACTGGAATGGGCGCTCTCATATCTTTGCCCCTAGCGGGCGTGTTTGGAACCATCGCCTCGTCGGCCGTAGCTGGCCTCGCATTCTGTTGCACATCCACTGCAGGTACGGTGGGGGCCTTGATTCATCGTTGCACGTATTAAACCTCGCATCCAGCTTCGATGTTCTGCAAGTCGTGTAATTGCAACTCATCCATTGCCACCCGTATCGGGTTCGCGGTATGGCACCTGATATCCTGAGGATGTAACTGCGGGAACTGACGATTCCGTTGTTGGATTAGGTGATATTCCTGGTCAACTCAATGTTTGCATGGCTCATGAAGACACCTATGGCGATCAAGTTGATTGAGAAGTGGAGCTACGATTATATAAAGATGGATTGTTCGGGTGACAAGTGTTATGGGGTATTGGCGGTCCATCGTGTTTGCTTTGCCCTATCCTTGTTCCACGCCATCCTCAGTACTTCTCTCATCGGCGTTCGCGATACTCGAGATAAAAGGGCCGCCATTCAGAATGGGTACGCTTCCGATTTACTTTCGTTTGACCACCGCTCACGAGTTGTTTAGATGGTGGGGTCCTAAGGTTCTATTGTGGATCCTCCTTGTCACGGTCACCTTCTTCATCCCCAATGGCTTCTTCATGTTCTGGGGCAATTACGTTTCCCTCATCGGAGCCACGATTTTCATCCTCCTCGGTCTTGTTCTTCTCGTCGACTTCGCCCACAGTTGGTCAGAGATGTGTCTCGAGAACTGGGAAACGACAGGTTCGAACGTGTGGCAGTGGATCATAATCGGCTCAACTGCAGGAATGTATGCTGCGAGTATCACCCTCACTGGTGTCCTCTACGGTTTCTTCGCTGGATCAGGATGCACCCTCAACCGATTCTTCATCACTTTCAACTTGGTCCTATCCATCATCATCACGATCATGTGTATTCACCCCGTCGTTCAAGAGCATAACCCTCGATCTGGTCTCGTCCAGGCAAGCATGGTTGCCGTTTACTGCACATATCTGATCGTGTCGGCTGTCGGAAACCACGAGACAGAGACGTGCAAGAACCCTATTCGGAAAGCTCAGGGCACTAGGAATACTACCGTTGTTCTTGGAGCGATCTTCACATTCTTAGCTATCGCTTATTCTACGAGTCGTGCTGCTACCCAAAGCAAGGCACTTGTCGGAAACAAGAAGAAGGGAGAAATCCACCTCGACGTGGAACACAGGTCAGAGCTCGACGTGGTAAATACTCAACCGGGAAGGACGGAGACTCCCAGGTATCAAGCTCTGCTTGCCGCGGTCGAAGCTGGGTAGGAACACCGAAAATTGCTGTCCATTCGATCTTGACTCACTTTTGCCGCAGCGCACTCCCCGCATCCGTTCTAGATGAAGAGGAAGTTGATGACGAGGATGAGATTGTCGGGGAGAGTCGAGATGACGAGAGGTCTGGAACCAGATATAACGTTCGTGAATCGTTGACATCCTCTTATGACCGCATTGCTGACCCCCAAAAAGTACTCTTGGTTCCACATCATCTTTGTCCTCGGCGCGATGTATGTTGCGATGCTGCTAACCGACTGGTGGGTATATCAATTGCGTCGCGCAGATTTCCTTCTGATATTTGTGGTATAGGAACGTGGTCAAGGCCGTTGCTGGCAATCCTGACGAAGACGTTTACATCGGGAGGTCAGAGGTTGCTATGTGGATGCGCGTTGTATCCAGCTGGGTGTGCATGTTACTGTACATGTGGAGTTTGATGGCTCCAGTGTTCATGCCCGACCGGTAAGTTCATGCGCAACGTCAGCCCTTCAGCAACGCGCTGATTTTTTTGATCTCCAGATTTTGATTATTCCTTGTATAACGCATTTATGTTTCGTATGGCTCGGTACTATTTGACATCCTAATCCAATAATTGACTGAATCGTGGTTCACCACCGACGTGTCCGGCTAAGCCCATCCCCGCATCTTTGCAACGGTTAAGAATATTTGATCCCCGGTCACAACCTCCCTGTCTCTCGCCTGTCTCCTGCCATCTTCATCAGTGAGCTCCGAAGAATCCTTCCACTTCTCTAAATCTACTGATCGCACGTTCAACGCTTGGACGACATTCGAGAGATACCCCAGGTCAGAAGACAGTTGGGTAGCTCCGGTGGAAGTAAGGGTCTTGATCCTAGGCAACACGGAGCCAGTCAAGTGTGTCAGAAGGGAGAGTGCCAGCGAAGACAACCAGGCCGCTGAGACCGCTTCTGGTGACAAAACCGCGGGCGCGGTGTAAGCCGGGATGGTCAGTGCAGCTGGAGGCGCTTTCAGAGCGATCGAAGGTGTGCGACGCGAGTGGTGAATGCCAGGAGTCGGTGGCCCGGAAGGAGGATGCGGGTGCCCCTCGGAATAGGACTGTTCGGTGACGGACTTCAACAGGTCTTCGTCCACGAACGGTAGGGTCTCGATCGAAAACGCAAGAGCGTCATCGTCCGCGTAGACTTCGAACAACCGAGGGAGATTGAGGAGTCCTTCCGCGACCCTCTGAACGGTGTCGCTCGGAGAGATGGAGAATACAGGCACTTGAATCTCAGTCAGCGCGCCTGTCCCACCTGGGAGTCGGCTTGGGGCTGGCTTGGAAGACGACCACACTGGGAGCGAAGCGTAGGATGCGAGGTGTTTGTGTAAGGGGGAGAGTATGGTCTTCTGGAGTGAAACCTGACAAGACCTGGCAAAGTCGGATACTGCCCCACGTGTGCCTGTCAGGACATTCAGGGGGTGTGAAGGAATGGTGTGTGGGATGCGAGGGCTTGGCGCGACTCCGAGGAGCTGTTGCTGGGGGTCCGGTTCGACGAGCTTCAATAGGTTCTGAAGTTCCATCGAATTGAGGGTCGACTGGGCAAGAACCTGTAGTGCTCCCTTCGGTGTACCCGACAGCGACTTTGCAGGCGAGAAAGCGTCACTTTGGGCCATTCGGATGTTCTCCGAAACTTGGACCAACGCCGCACGCATCTTGCTCTCGAAGGTGCCGAGTCGATCACTGAATCCGTGTGCGGCTCCCAAGAGTCGGAGGTACATCTGGATCCTAGACCAATCCTGCGTCGTGTAGTCCATATCCGATAAATCGTCCCCTCCATTCAACGCTGAAGAGTCCGTGGATATCAGTCGGTTGTCGGTGGATATATGCTCGTCGGTTGATTGTAATATCGAAGCGAAGACAGAATCCAACGCTTGAACGAGTCCTACAAACCCGTACCCATGCGTGAACGCCACACATCTGGAGAGACTTTGATCCCCGAGACTGAACGCGTCGACGGACCTTTCCCTCAGCCATCTTGACCCGTCCTTTGGTCTTCCAGGTGCCGTGTTCTCCACAGGAGCGGTCTGTTCCAACCTCTCCGCGAGAAACTTTTGCTCGAGCGACCCATAGTCAACCTGGTAGTCTAGGAAAGGCTCGAACAATTCTTGTTGCCATTCCTGGTCGCCCAAGTAGCCGTTTGGTGGATGGCTGATCGATATCGACGCCCGTGACATCCTTCTAGACACCGATATACGGGAGCGTCTCCGGGGGTGCTTCGGAGGTGTGTCTGAGGTGGTGCTATCCTCTGAGGTTGTATGTAGGAGGTGAGGAGATGCGGTATATGTAACTTTGTCCATGATGTTTTCGGCCGAGATTGCGAACTCGATAGCGGCGTTATAACCGGAAATGATCTCGGCTAAGGTGTATGGACCATGGTTACCTGCGACGGATGAGAGGCGCTGTGAGAAGGTGGGTTGGAGGGAAGATAACGTTGATGAAATCAGGGAGGAGAGGGTCGCCGGGGGATCGGGAAAGATTGAGGGGATTGAAGATCGCTCAGCCTCGAGGAGGGCCAGGAAGGATGCGAAGAAGGATGGCAGAAAGACCGCGAATGTCTGAAGAGAGACGGTGTCTTGGGCCGCCTCGGTATCTGCCTCCCTGAGTTGAACCTTTTGCCACGCCGTGACAAGAGACCCTCTTCGCGAACCATAGTAGTAGTTCCGGAATTCTGTCTCCCGCTGGATGTTGCTGAAAATTGAGAAATAGTTTTTGCACACCGCTACATCTTGGCTGTTGATCGCCGCGACTAAAGCTGAGCTAAGTGAAGCCTCAAGTTGGTTTTGCAGGCTGATCATCAGGGACCGACGAGAATCGTATTCTGGGGTGTTCTGGAAGACTACCATGCTTTTTGCGGCTTCTGAGAGTGTCTCTGCAGCTTTTTCGTAGTTTTGTTCGGATAGCAGTGACGAAACCTCAGATTCGAGGGAGCTCCAACTTTCGGCTTCCCGCAGGACATCTCTGGCAGCCTCCATCCCTCGTTTGACATTGTCGAGATAATGAAGCCGTTCCAACGCGGCCTTGGTCTCTGGTGATTCGGCGGAAGTGGATGCATGTTGTAATTTCTTGAGTGATGTTTGGAGGGAGATGGCGCTCTCCTTCATGAAATGAAGGTCATAAGCGAGCCGCGGTGCACCTCGTGAGATATCATCGATGAATCGTTCGAGTTGTGACGATGTCTCCTCGGCCACGACCTCTACAGAGGAAAGGATACTGGAGACGCGGCGGTCGAGAGCGGTGAGATCAATCGGTGCTGTCGATGTTCCTTCCGCCCCCAAGGCCGGTGCGCCCTCGTCGAGGATAGAGTTTAGCCACGAAACAACCTCTGGTGCATCTTCCACGGATTTCGCCAATGTATGCAGGTCAACGGTCTCTGAGGAGGGGTTGTCGAGGCTCATCTAGAATGAGATTGAGTACAAGATGCCCCCGCAGAAATCGAGAACGGACCCTCCGTGCTCCAAGTCGACGCTATGAAATCCTCACTGATTTTCCCTGTATTCGCGATCTGACATCATGGGTAAGACATTGTGTAGAAGAGGTAGAGGCCGACCAGGTCACCTTTGCGGTCGCGTCAAAGGTCACGTTTCCCATCGTCGATGAAACGCGTCTCAGGGGTTTATCGTCCCTTCGCCCTCTCCTGTTTCATCATGCCATCAACTACTCGCGACAAACTTGCAAAAACACGCGTATCAACTGCTCGGGAAAAGACTCCTCCATCGCCAGATAACAGCGATGACGGGTAATTTACCACTACTTCTGATATCGAAGTGAATGAGCTCTGATATTCCCCGAGAATATTCGCAGCGGCGATGCAACAACTTCTGAGTACGTTTATCTCCCGAGCGAACTCACTGGTTTCATTCCGACCGGTAATACAGTCAAGCACGAGCAAAAGAAAAAGGACAAGTCCGCAAGACTTTTGAAAGAGCTGGAGTCCGAAACGCGGGATGCGGTTAATCTGGCCTGCCATATACGCATGTACTCCATTGATAACAAGGCTGTAGATCCGAGAAAGGGTCCTCGAGGTCCAGGCTCTTTGGGACGAAGTGTTGTTACTCCTCTCTGTTTCCACCGAATCGCAGAACCGATATTTCACAGGAACGATCTTTTTCAACGATTCGGGCTCGACTATGGTGCAAATGAGGATAAGACTCGGAAGCTATACGAAGAACTAGAGCGGGAGACACAGCGACTTCATGTTCTTACTTTTATTGCCTCCGCTTCTCCAACTGACCTTGGGCCTTCTTTGCTGGTGCGCAGATACATATAGAAGAAAAGGTAGCAACCACAGTCAAGCGCGACAAGTGGCGCGAAAAGAATTACATCAAAGGACTAACTCTCACAAGAAAGTCTTGTGAAGGTCTCTCTTCGTTTCTTCGGGCTTTCACAGGACAGTGCCGATCTAACTCCCTGCTTTCTCAAGATTTCCGACTACTGGTTCAGGAATATGAAAACCTCGCTGACTGATCTTGTTCTCTTCTCATTCTGTTTTGACGTTCCGGACTGGATCTGATCATGCACGCCGGCATACGGTGGCTGGGACCCTCTTTCTATCGTGATTCGTTCTGTGTGGCATTGTACGCAACAAGGACCCTTTTTTATTGAATGAACATGCCTGCGCCTTACGTCTTGCTCGATCACCCCTGGGTGATGCCTCTGATGGGCGCGAATATACGTTGTTCCGACTGAGCGATTACACACATCAACCCGGGTCTACCCCGGGACCCAACCTGTCTGCATCGGTGGCGTCGCTACTTACCCGTAATGGGGGGAGTCGATCGATTGAAATAGAGTCAAGGTTACACGCCGTGCTTGACCCTGGTAGTCATGTGCAAATGTCAATCTCTCTGCTTGGATTCGCTCTTCGCCCGCCAATCGGTGGGCATGACCTTCAGGTCTGATTGGCTCCCTTTATCAATCTTTCAAGTCACATTCACCTTAGACCCGCCTCCCGCCCACACTCAATGAAGCGTCTGCATATATTGAGTGAGTGACTATCCGTAGGACTTTTGCTTGTGCTTTCGACGTAACTTTGACAGGACGGAACTATCAGGACCCCAGAGGACCCCGACCGTAGTTTGGGTTTTGCTACCGGGAAACTCGGTTCACTGAGTTTCCTGCGAGTTTCCCGGGTTCAATGGGGTGAATCGTAGGGTTTCCCCTTGGTCCAACCTTGCAACAAGCATCTGCAACTACAACTTCAAATGAAAGATCTAACCCAAAATTTCTCGAATGCGGCCGCCGTGTGTATTCCAACATGTAGGCAACAGAAATGATGAAAGAGGAACGCAATTGGTCCTGTTCAAGCAAACCTGTGTCGCCCTGGTCTGCATCGGTACCAGACCTGCAGGGGAATGGGGGGACTTGAGCCGGATCATCGCTTCAGGGTTTTCAGACCCCCAAGTCTGACTCTTCAGTGTACGTGCGAGATTTCAAATTGGCACCGTTTGCCACCCCGTTAGACGATGACAGGTGGAAGAACAAGCTGTACTTTAGCTCCACGGATAGTCACTCGCTCACTCATTGACGCTCAAGTATTAAATGGTCACCGTGGCTTCATGTTTCCCCTCTTGGATAATACCGTGGCATCTTCGATGGAAAAGTGGACTCTGGGTAGAATGTCTCCGGTATGAACGAATCGCCGTGGTGGAATGAGTTCTGACATAACCCCTCAGCTGACCTGCTACTTTCCAGTGCGATATAAGGGTCGGCGAGAACTTGTGCAGCGGCTCACTGCTCCCCCTTTCAACCATGGCTTCGTCCAAAAGGAAGCTCCCTAACATCTACGCGTACCGCGGTCGTCACTTGCTCTTAAAGTATCACGAACGACACCATGATAGCGTTCCTGATCACAAACTCTCCGAGTTGAAGAAAAACCTCTGTGCTCCCTCCGACTTCCCTGTCTGCATCATCGGTGCCGGCACTGCTGGTTTATACACGGCCATGATCCTCGAATCTTTGGGGATCGACTATCAGATCGTCGACGCTGGCACTCGGGAACGCGTCGGTGGACGACTTTTCACCTACCGCTTCCCTGGCGGTGGTGAATACGACTATTACGTATGCTGCCAGATTGCTAAGCTCCTGCGCTTTTACAATGTGTTCTGACTACGATATAGGACGTTGGTGCCATGCGGTTCCCAGAGACAATATTCATGAAGCGGCTCTTCGACCTGGCCAAAAACAGAAACTTGCGAGTCAAGCTTATTCCTTACATCATGCAAATGATCCCGCCATCTCCAAACACGTTTTTGTTCTACAACAACAATCGCGTCAACAACCAGGATCCAAACTTAACCGACGATCCATTCCATGTCTCCGCCTACCTTACCGATACCAACCTGAAGTCACCTCAAGGTGTGTCAGCCGCGGTTACGAAGGTGCTCAAGCCCTTCCGTGACTTGTTCTTGGCCCGGTCTGGAGAAAGACCGAACATCGCGACTGCGATGAGCAAGCTTTTCGAGGAGACCGATGGGTTTTCGATGAGGGGTTACATGTCCGAAATTAGTGGAATGAGCGGCAGAGACATCAGCTGGTGTGAGACCCTCGACAAGTCCACTGGGTGGTATGATCGGGCTCTCACAGAAAGTGCGTAATTGGATATCCTTCGCAGATCTCTGGTTTGAACGTGGGGTTGTCACAGCCGTCATTGAAAGCTTGGCATTCGATTGGCCCACCGAGTCATCAGATCCCAACCCAAATACGCGTTGGCACTGCTTTGAGTGCGTGTTGACCGTCTCTCAAAGACGTGTGTATCACACTGACGTACTCCACTTTGCAGCAAAGGATCTTCAACACTCCCTCAGGCGATGTTCAACTCCCTTTCACAGGACGCGCGAGACGCCGCTCGGTTCCGATGCCCAGTCACCGCTATCTCCGAGGACACCGAGAACAACTGCATGAAAATTTCGTGCTACACCAAAAAAAAAAAAAAGAAAAAAAGAAATTCGATTAACGGGACTAAAAGCTCTCAATCGTATTCCGCCATCATCTCTACCGTTCCGTTGCCACGTCTCGGCCTCATGGACCTCACTGGAGTAAACATCAACAGCAATTACGCCCAGTGGAGTGCCATTCGAGAGCTCCAGTACGGACCCGCGATTAAGATCGGACTCAAGTTTAGCTGTCCGTGGTGGGAGACAGAACTTAAAAAACCGATCCATGGTGGACAGAGCTACACTGATCTCCCGTTGCGCACGATGTGAGTCACCCGTGATTCCGTCGGTATCGGAAATTTCTGAACATACATCCGTGCGGCACTACAGTGTGTACCCCTCGTATCCTAAGGGTGCGACTGCAGCAGATATGTCCAAAGTGCTCATCGTGAGCTACTGTTGGACCCAGGACGCCGAGCGACTTGGGGCACTTATTAACACTGACGGCACCGTGAAGGCGGGACTGATTGGCAACGTCCTCCGTGACTTGGCGAAAGTTCATGGTGTGACTGTCGAGTGGCTTGAGAAGTTTTATACGCGTGGAGACTACTTCGCTTGGGATTGGTTGCACGACAATCTCGCTATGGGTTCGTCTCTTTTCTGGTGGCTGTTTCGATTCTCAACGGTTGTTTTAGGCGGATATGCGTTCTTTGGTCCGGGTGTGTATGGAAGCCGCGATGTCTACAGTGAAATTCTCCAGCCTGCCGCAAAAGGCAAGCTGTTCTTTGCTGGGGAGGCGACCAGTTCCTGCCATGCGTATGTGGATCCACTGTCAATCCTTTGAGCACGCTTCTGATCCAAACTTTATCAAATAGTTGGGTTGCAGGCGCTCTGGACAGCGCGTGGCGTGCCGTTGACCAATACCTCGCTCTCAACCATCCTGATAAGGTTCGGGAGAAGTTTTGGGCGATATGGGGTAAAACCGAGTACTGGGATGAACGTTCCAACGAGGAATTGGTCGACTTGAACCATAGGCTAACGGAGCGACACCTTGTGATTGCTCTCCATAAATCTGGAGTCAGGCTGGAGACTTAGGGTACCGTGAGGAACTCCTGGAGTTTCTAACTAACCGTTAGTAACAACCGTGCAAGATCACTCGTTCCTAACGAACATTCTAACCTGTTACTAACATCGATCCCAATCTCACGCATGCAGACGAATTCCGATGGCGAGCTAGTTGTGGAGTGCATTGTAAATAGTGTATAAGGCCACAATCACATATTCTCTTACTCTTCCTCAGTCGATTCACAGTTCGTATCCATGTGCGTGA
>Ga0307514_10004962_pt1 | contig 12069 bp, 8 predicted proteins | sample 16_EM_MG_FD_203088 | JGI IMG/M metagenome (GOLD analysis project Ga0307514, IMG submission 203088) | Populus trichocarpa ectomycorrhiza microbial communities from riparian zone in the Pacific Northwest, United States - 16_EM | ecosystem: Host-associated > Plants > Roots > Unclassified | place...
GGGTTGTGGGTGCTCTGGTACGGGGACGGCCTTAGCGGAGGCCGGAGAGGGTGGGGGGCGAGGGGGTGGGACGGCGGGTGGCTCTAAATAGTGAGAGGAGAGATTGAAATGTTTAGGTTTAGGGTTTGTTGCGCGCAGTGGAGAACTGGAGTCTGGAGAGAAGAGAGGGGTGCGGCGCGGCTCGATAAAATTTTCTATTTATACTAGGGACCAAAATTTTTGAACCGGTTCGGTCCGGTCTGGTTAACCCGGTTTTTGCACTACAAAACCGAAAACCGAACCGAACCGGGGTTTTTCCTACATAATCTAATCGGTTTTATTTTTTGGTTTGGTTTTTTCGGTTAATTTTTTGTCGGTTTTATCGGTTTACTCGGTTTTTCGGTTTTTTTGAACACCCCTAATCCAGACCCTTATAGATGGAAAACAGGTTAGGGTTGAAAAAGGTTAACTTGATTGCATAACAATATGGATGCAAGATAAAGGCATTCCCAATATAGATATGGCATATATGGTCAAACAAGGTATAATAAGAAAACTTTTTGAATATAGACAACGTATATATCTAATCAATATTTTTTCATAAATTACATTTGTAATTATATTATGTTGATTTGAAAAAATATGTTTTTAACAAGTGAGATTGGATAGGATGCTATATACACGAGGATCTATTTCTTTTGCATATAAAGGTCGTAGAGGTTATCATTTTAGTAATGCATCTAGTTCACATAAAGTAGGTCTCTCATGATTTCTCCCTCTACTCAAAATAAATTGATCCCACCAAATTCTAGTATAATCAATAAATTCAACTATAATAAGTTTTACCTTTTTCTCTTTTGAATAATTATGACAATCAAAAATCAACTTTACACCTTTTTCTCTTCTGAATAATTGTGATAATCAAAAATTAACTTTACCTTCTTTTCTCATTCTAAATAAGCTTCAAGATCATTCCTTCTTTAAAGGATGGAATTTTCTTCTTAATGTTCGCTAAATTTATTTCCAAGCCATCATGAAACCCCATATCCCTTCCTACTCTATGGCCAAAACTCATAGCTTATCGAAACCTCCTATCACCATGATTTCTTTTCTGTCAAAATATGCCATCTTGGTTGAATGATGTATAGTTGAATTCCTTGGCTTCTTCATCTTCATTCTAATCAACCAACTTATTCACGGGTATTGTAGCATGTCTTTCTGGCCTTCTAACATTAGGAACCTTTCGAGATTTCTCGTCTTGGAAACTTGTAATCATAGCATCATTCTTGTCCAATTGATCATTTATATAACTGAATACCACATTCATATGCTTAAATTGTTGTTGCATCGCCTATAACAAAAAGAAGGTTTTCTTTTCCTCTTTATGTGATGACCCGTCTTTGAAAAACATTGTCAAATCTAAAATTGTATGTTAGTAACAAAAAAATATCATCACTCACTCCCTCGCGTGTTCACATTAAATTATGTGACTCCACTCATATTTCACTCAATTTTTGGCTTTTCAGGATAATAGTCTTATCTTTTCACCTTTTACCTTTCTCTCCTCTTTAGCTTTTTAGGGAACTAATCAAAATAATAAAAAAAATTCCAATTCATAACGCCCAACCAAGAACTTCAAGACACAAGACAATCAAGAAAATAATAACAAAAATGATTACAAAAACAAAACAAAATGAGTATGAAAAATAAAAAAAAAATGAATACAAAAATGAAAAACATAAACAAAAACAAAAAAAACAAAAAATAGAACAAATATGAAAACAAAAAAAATGAATACAAAAAAAAAATCAAGAATGACTGAATCGGTAGAATCTAATATGGAATGTTCTTTCAATCCTAAAAATCAGAATTTTATCATTTCAATAACAAAATTAATTTTCAAGAAAACAATACCTACTAATCAAAGACAAACTTATATGAATTTTAATTTCTTAAAAAATCCAGATTCAAATTGTGTAATCTTTAATTATGGCAGAAACTTAAACTAATGCGACTTGTTCTTTTTCTTCTTCTTCTTTGTTTATATTATCGAGTAGTAGCTCCTTTTAACATAAATTTTTGTTTTTTTTATAAAGCTACTACAAATTCAAGAATTAAAACAAAGATTAATAACATGGAAAAATAAAGATTGATAGATAAAACTTTATTTTAGAGTCTTGCTTTGATATCAACTTATGAGAACCTGAAGGGTAAGAACCCTAGAACCCACAATTAATATAGAAAACAATCTAAGAAAGCTAAAATCAGATTAATAGAAAACTCGACCTAATGATTACCTGAATCAAGAAACTGAAGATATTGGATGAAATCATCAATCCTTTGATTATAAAGAATCAAGATCTAGAAGTATAAGGATGAAAGCCATAAAGAATCTTTGATAAGTTCACATGAGTTCAATTAAGAACCAAGAGTATGAAAAACCTTGCTAAGCATAAAATATTATTTATGAATAATAAGCAATTTCTCAACAAACCTAAATACAAACTAAATAACCTTATATATGCTGGATAAATCATCCAAAACAAGACTAGAAAATAACAAAAGAGTTATAAATAAAATAGAAAAAAATAATCATGAATCAACTAGGAAAATAATGCAATTCTCGCACAATAGCTTCTGAGTTTTATCGCAAAGCCTTCTCGATGTCCAGTTATTATGAAATTTTAACCCTGTAAAAACAATGCTTTTAAAATCTTTTGGAAAAAAATTTAACATAATCCAAAATATATTTTTTCCCAAGGAAATAATTTCTCTTTTTAATTTAAATTATTGATGTTTTGAGGATTTTTATTTTAATTATCTTGAATTTTTGTTATAAAACAACATTGTCAATGGAAAAAAGATATTTTTCATCAAAAAAAAAAAAGGATAGATATGAGTAGGGGCTTTGACTTATGAAATATAAATTTTCTTCCAGAACTTAAATCTTGCACCCTTGCAGATATTTATTTAAGTTTTCATGTAATAAATAAAAATAAGCTTTGAAAATTGGCATACGTGGGTGTAAAATTGAAACAAATATATGAGATTGGCATTCTAGATCCAATAGTGCCTGGACTTTTACCTTCTAGGTCACACTCGTGTGTTTAGCTCTTAGTTTTTTTTTTTTTTAATTTAATTTTTGATTAATATTCTTTTATTTTAAAATTATTTAATTTTACTATTTTTTAAATATTAATTAATATTTTTTATGATTTCTATAATTCCATAATACTCTAAGAGATTATTGTAATTTATCTTCATATATTTTTATATTAAATTTAAAATAAATTAGTTGTATTCACGTTATACATTTATAAGGATGAAAATAATATTTAACCATCATAGTAAATCTACAAGATAAATAAAAAAATATACAAAATGAAAACAACAAGGATAAAATATGGAAAAATCAATTTCTCATTGTAATAATTAATTAGTCTTCATAATTATTTTTCAGATTTATCAATCAATATAGTTTTTAATTCATTATATAAAATAAAAACATATCTTTCATTGTTAACAAATTTTATAATATTTTCGATTCCTCTTATAACAAATTTTGTAATATAAAAATACATGTTGCACTTTAGCCAGTAACACAAATCTTAGAAAATTCTATCATTATTATTAACCTCGAAAACTCAGTCGTTTTGAAATTTTTTCCATGAAAATAAACTTTTCTATTATCTTTTTGGTTTGTCTTATAATCAACACAATGTTTTTAACTAAAATAATTGTTTGTCTAAAAAAAACATTTTATAATTATTAAAGCAAGTTAACAAAAAAATATTAAAATAATATTCATATTTTTGTGATCAAAAGCTTAAAAAAAATGGTAAAATTATGTTTAAAATACATTTAAAATTTTTAATAATAAAACACCAAATTTTCATGAAGAATTTATTATTATTGTTATTGTTATTATATAAGATATATAATAATTGGAAAAAATACTATTAAAATTCAAAAAAAGATTTATAGATAGTACTTAAAAAATGTCACCGAAGAGTAAGTGAAAAAACGAGGAAATGAAAAAAAAAAAAAAAAGGCAAAGCCCAGAGCTTGGCCTGCCCATAGCAAGCCTAGAGCGTGCGGGTCTGGAGGCCTGTTCATGCACACTTCTGCCACGACACAGAATTGACACAGAAATTGTTATAAATCTGACAAGGAAAATATATCAAGGTTCTTGTACATCACACAAAAGGAACCCAATTCTTTTAGGGTTGTAGAGTAATTCTAGTTTTATACCAGGGAAGGGTCATGTCCAGATACTCAGGTTCCACGATGCATTATCGGTACTGTACCTCTGATGTGTATTCTTGCTCCTGGTAAGTATAAAATAGACCTAAACAGAATTGGGTATGGAGCAGATGTAGAGCACCTGTTTTTGAGTGGAAGATTTGTCCACATTTGGACAATCTGGATATGAGTAGCCACATCCAATGCAAGTATGCAACAACTTAGCAAGGGATCCGAAGGCTTCTGAGGAACTCTTTTGGAAACCAGAAATTCCTGTATGAATCTGAAGACATAATTAATTTAAAACTTCTACAAGGACAGGTGAAACCATGCATTCCATTTACATCAGTTAAAAAGGAACGTGACAGTACTAGAACAGAGACCCTCGCAGACGTTCATTTCTCTGCTGCACAACTTAAAAGTCAAAACTGAATGAAATTACATGCCTCTTACTTTCTAAAAGTTCAATAAACGCAAAGAAAAATGAAATTTCATTGAGAGAAAAGATCCATAAACCTTAGGCTGTAGTTCAACTCAAAATTGACAGGAAGATGATTATTACGCAGCAACTTGAATTAGAAGATGGAGCCTCATTGACTAGTGAATTAATTAAGCATATCCCGACCAAGCAAGACTGATCACTACAAGAAATGCAGACAAGCTGGATGCTCGGGGCTTGAATGCATGAAAAGAAATGCTGAAAGGTCAGGTGCTCAAGGCTTGAATGCAGAAAAGGCCACGACAGAGTTGTGTCCACCAAATCCAAATGAATTTGAAATAGCTGTAGACAGACATGGTTAAAGCCAGCAATTTCAAACTCTGGATTAAAGCAATTGAAAAATCAAAATTCCACGATGAAAGGTTTTGCCATCTTACCAACATTCACTGCATGTTGTTGCTTTTTGTTGGCAACAGTATCAAACTCAACTGAGGGCTCTGGATTCTGCAGTCAGGAAAGAATACACCAAGAGGGTAGTCATTAAACAATCTAGTTGAATTAACAAGCAAACACCTATAGAACCACAAAGTTATGCACTTATAACTTGGAAATGATCTGACACATACAAATTGGTTAATACTAGGATGCAGCCATCCTGTTGTTATGGCCTTCACAGTTGCAATAGCTTCCAAACCTCCAGAAGCACCAAGGCAATGTCCAATCATAGACTGAAACAAAATGAACAAGCATGTAACATTAACGACCCATTGGAAGAGAACATCATCATAGCCTTCTCTATTCAAAACTTGTCAACAAGAGGGAGGGAGATTACCTTGGTTGCATTGATTTTGATCTCTGAAGTGTTCTTAAATACCTTCTTTATAGCATTTATCTCAGCAAGGTCACCAGCAAGAGTGGAAGTTGCATGTGCATTTATGTAGTTAACCTGAAATTAATGCGCTAGATTAATCTGCCAGCGATACCACCATCACCAACAGCAGCAACGACTGCATTCTTTTTCTTTTTCTTTAAGAAAATTATAATGGCATTAAGTAACCACATTTAAGGACTAAACCAATATATGCTTTCCAGCTATTCAGGACCCCATGAAAAGATATTGATGAAAAGATATTGAAATTGAATTCTTCTGTCCTAATTTATGCATTTAGAACGAAACAGATTTGCTGTGAAATGAATTTACTAAAAGAAACATTTTGCATAATTTTAATGTAATTTGCCAATTCATTTGCAAACTGATCACGCTTTAAATCATTCAAGTACGTATTCCACAATCTCCTTTACTTGTATCTCTAATTCAATAGAGTAACATAGACAATTCAACAACAGATTTTTACTATACATTCATAAATTGAAGGAGTACAGAAGAAGGGAAAGATTCCAAACTCAGTGCATGAGCTTGTTGAGATTTATCAACAACTACTATATCTCTAGCTTTTCTCTGTGTCTCAGCTATCAAACCACATCCAATTAAGTCCTTATTTAGAGGGATAACCGCGCTTTTATCCATAAACTTTTTCATCATTTTCATTTGAGTCTTTACACATCAATTCTTGAGCATTTTAAACTATAAAAAACATTTACAATTACACATATTGTTCCACAAATACCCTCATGAAGAGCATTCAAATCATCGCCATTCCATTGATCAAAAGGGTATTTGCAGAAGAAAGTGCTAAATTAGAAAACTTCATATAATTTAGATATGCAAATAGGAAAAACTAGAATCGACAGGTTTAGAATAGAAATCTTAAAAAAGTTAAGGAACCAAGGAGGCTATATCCCTTAATCAGATGTATTTTATTTCCCATTCCTGCTAATGCGAAAGCCGACTTTGCGATGGTAACTTAAGAAACCAAACACCGCATCATCCACTCATAATTTTAGAAAAATAATAATAAAAACTTCCCTTCTCTCCTCTAAACTCATAACTTTCCTCCATTTCTATCTGCTGAAACTCCTAATTTTCCAAGCATAAAAATCCAAACAGATACAGGAAAAAAACCCAACTCTAAAGTTCTTCTCTTCACCATCATTCCCCCTTCTACCACCAGCACTTTAGAATCTTTGTATAAATCCAAACACCAAAAAAGTAAATTATAATCCATAGGATAAATTCAAATATAAACACATCCTACAAATGGCTCCACTCACGTAGCCATACCCTAGCATCACAACCAATTTGTTTTAGAACATACTTAATCCCCATTGTACATGTATCAATAAGAGCTAAATAAAATCACAAATGATCAACAAGAGAAATACAGAACCCAAAACAACAACTTTACAGGCACGTGAATAACAATATCCTATCCAACAATGGGGTTTCTACATTTTGAAATGAAAACTCATGGTGAAAGCTTTTAAAAATTTATTAACCATGAAAGAGTGTGCATGAGAACCTACTTAGGATAGTAAGACATTCTCTTATGGGAGATAAAAAGAGAGGGGGCAGGGTCTCAATACAGATGCACTCAGAAAAGTAGAGAAACAGAAATTTGGATTTTAAGTTAATTTTAAACAATCCACATCTTGAGAGAGGAGAGAGAGATCTATATCCCTGCAGAGTAAGTAACCAACAAGATCATCTGATGTTCTTTTTTTCTGTTTTCTTTTTCTTTTTTTTATCTGTTCTTTTTTCTCCCTTTTTTGGTCTAATTTAAAGTGGTTAAAAAGGGCATTTGGTATTGAAGGTAGTTTACTTGGATTTTTGCCTACAGAACAAAGGTGAGAGCAGCTCCAACAACCCCAACAGAGAAGTTTTGAGTTTAACTCTCCACCCATACCAGCAACCTGCCAACACCTCAGGACCAAAAGTGTCCCTGCTACTTGTTTGTGAACATGGTATGGTAGGAGTACACGTGATCAACAACTAATTGGCTATGCTGAGAGCTCTAGACTTTTGTATAACTTCTAGTTATTGCAGGAGCTCCTATACTCTGGTATGAAAGTTGTTGATATTAAAAGCATGCAACTAAGCACCTTCTATTTACTCTAATGTGCATTGATCCTCATCACATACATAATGAAAGTTAAAGGAAACAGACTTTTGGAGATAGCACACCCAATAATTAAATGCATACCAAAGGAAACAACAACTCCACGAGATAGCTTAAAAAGACCACAGTGCTAAAATATAAAACAATCTTGATATATTCCACCACATTAGTACTGGCATAAAAACAAAACAAAAAGTGAGAGCGCACACACACACACAAAATGAGGATAATCATCAGAAAATAGAGGTACCTCCTCAGGAGACACGCCGGCATCTTCGAGACTTCTCTCAATGCATGAAGACACCCCAAGACCATCAGCTCTTGGATCAGTCATGTGATAAGCATCACAGTTAACAGCACCTCCCAGGTACTCAGCAATGATTGGTGCGCCTCGTTTCATTGCATGTTCCAAGCTCTCCATTACCTGCCAGAAAAAACCATACAGCTCCTTTCAAATAACTTCCAAAATCAACTTCATAGTGCAATCTTATTAAATTATGAACATTCAAGTAGAACTTCATTCCATCATTTATGATGTGCAGGCACAATATTAAAAAGGGTATATTTGACTGGAAAAGAAAATTAAAGAAAACAGATGAAGAAGCTTAAAATCTAACAGATAATCCATCCTTAGCACGGAAAAAGACATTAGCTCACCAACACTCCTGCACCTTCACCCATAACAAAACCATCTCGATCTCTGTCCCACGGCCTAGATGCAGTTTTTGGATCATCATTTCGTTGTGATAAGGCCCTGCATGCAACAAAACCTCCCAAACCAATAGGAATGATAGCAGCTTCTGTTCCACCAGCAATCATCATATCTGCCTCACCTCGGCGAATGTGATTGGCAGCAGCATAGAAGCAATAATTAGAAGTAGCACAAGCAGTTGAAATCGAGTAATTTGGACCCATGAAACCAAGTTCAATTCCAAGCAAGGCAGAGCCCATGTTTGTTATAGCATAAGGAATAAAAAATGGGGTAATTTTTCTGTGTCCTTTCTCAATTAAAGATTGAACACCATCAGAAAAGACTGTAAGACCACCCATCCCTGTTCCAACAAGCACACCAGCTTTCTCCTTATCAATCTGCAAACATACATTACAACAATCAGAAGTAAAGTACATATACCAAATCCAACGAACAAATAAACAAACAACATGCCAAATACCAAATCCAATCGACCCCCACATACCACTCAATTCAAAATAAACTAAAAGCATAATTTAAACTTTCAAGAATAATATCTTCACCGTTTTCGTAGAGACATTCAGTTTATTATATAAAAAATACTTAAATTTGCCAATAAAAACAATCATCAGATAAAAAAATACGAAACCCCCACGAAGCAAAACAACGAAATAAAGAAATCCCAGAAATAAAAACACAAAAGGAACCAAACTGACAAGAAAACAAAAACAATCAAGGAAAAACCTTAGATAGATTATTCCCTCCAAGATCCGCATCTTCAAGAGCCTTCTTGCCAGCAACAATGCAATACCTCAAGCAATTATCAAGCCTCCTATCATTTTTCCCATCAATATAGCCTTGTGCATTAAAGCCCCGGATCTGCCCAGCGAAGCGGGTAGGAAACTTAGAAGCATCAAAGCGGTCAATGGTTCCAATCCCACTTTCACCAGCAAGCAATTTATCATAATAAGCATCTACGTCATTACCAAAGACAGAGACCAATCCCATGCCCGTTATGACAACCCTCTTTTTGGGGTCTTTCTCTCGTTTTGGAGCTGAAACGGTGGAGGATGATGATGCTTTGATGAATGAGATTCTCTCAGGTGGGGGCTTTGTTGCATTGTGAGATTTTTGGTGAAGTGGGTTTAACGGAGATGAAGAGAGATATAGAGATTGCAGGGCTTCCATGGCAAACTCTGGAGTTTGAGAGAAGGGGAGAGGGAGAATTTGAGAGGGCGATAGTAACGATGTTGTGTGTTTGTGTTCTGTGTTGAGAGTGAATTGGAGGTGGTTGTAAACTTGTTTGCAAATAAATAAAACCAATGGGACAGGGATGGTTTGGTTTGGCTTGGCTTGGCTGTGGAGGCTTATTATATTAACAAAACACTATAGCTATTTCCATTTACTATTTTTTTATATTAAAAAAATTGAAAAATTTCTATATATTCTAGTTTTTATTATTATGTATTTCTATTTTTAATTTGATTGTGATTTTTATAATTTTTTTTCTTAACTCTTTATAAAAAAATTATTATTTATTATTTTACTTTTCAATTCAAGTTAAGTTAATAGTGTATTATTTATTTTTGTCCTCATTAATCATTTATTTATTTATTTATATATGTTTTATGTTTGCTATAGGTATCTTTTTTTTCTCATATGATTCAAATAAGACCAGTTTATTTAGTTTGTTGGGATTATAGACCGAGTTATTGGATCTTTCTTTCTAAATATTTTACTTGAAAAATAATATGAACCTACAACGCAGTACATGCACCATTCTAGTAATAAAGCTAAAAACAATTGGAAAAATGCTAATTATTTTTTCCTTGATTCAATGCAACTTTTCATATATCAAAAGTTATTGCTGACCCAAATTTAGCCACTTGAGAGCTTGTTTTCTCATCAACTCTCTCTATGATTTTCTCTCTCTTCTCTCGACTAAATCATAAAACAAAATGAAGTTAAGGAGCAAAATATAATAATAATTTATAGAATAGTGAAAAAAAAATGAAATTTGAGGAATCAAATTTAACTATTACATGTCTTTTTATGGAAAAGAGCTTTGTTTTTTTTTATGCTAGATGACTCTTTAATCTAAAAGGCTTTCATCATTTTTTTAATCTTTTTAAAGCTCTGAAGCTTTATTTGTATCAATTATTTTTCACATTTCTAAGTTAGATTACTTTCCATAAAAACTTTAGTTTAATTAATTATAATCTTCTTATTATTGTGAGGTATGAGAAACCTTTGTGAGAGATTATCCATTATGAAAGTGTAAAAAACACTTGAATCTTTTAGAAAAATATTGGTTGTGAGCTATTGAAATGTTAAGATTTGAGCCTTGAAAACAATAGCGGATTGTTTTCTAATCTAGAAGCCGTGTAAAAGATTAGTGTATCAACAAGATTTCACCAACAAGAAAAGTGTGACTAATTAGTTAATACTTGAATGATGGCACCAACAAGAAAAGTGTGACTAATTAGTTAATACTTGAATGATGGTTCAAGAAGTGGAGTAGACAAGATTAGTCAAACCACTATAAAATTGTATTATAGCAAGGCAAGATTTCATTAAAATGCCATTATAGCAATAATAGAGAGGGAGAAACTCAGAAAGGAGAAAACAAAAAAGAGGTGGTCGAAACTTTGCTTGTGTGATTTTTATTTACCCGTAACAATGACATTCATAGGGGGTGAAATTGAAAATCATTTGTAATATGATATAATATTTATAGATTAAAAAATAATAAGGGGTGAAATAAAAAAAATATTGAGGGCTAACCCAATAAAATTAAATAAAAAAAATAACAAAACAAAAGTTAAAAAAAGAGAATTAAACAAAAAAAAACAAAACAAAACAAAAGTTAAATAAAAGAGTATAAAAAATAAGACAACATCAATTTAAAAAAAGGAAAAAAGTAAGGCAAACCTCTTAAACATAATATAATCTTTAAAAGTTACATTCCATGAATTTTTTTACCTAGATTCAATCAAGAAGCATAATTCTCAACTAATTTGATTTCGAATGAAGAGATTAGTAGAAAAATATTAATAAAAAAACTTGTTAGAGCAACAAAAAAAAAATGAGGATAAAAATTGATATAAAAAACTCTAGGACGATGCAATTTAATGAAAAAAAATCATAAATAAAATAAATATCAATTAAAGAAATAAGGATCAAATTTTAAAGATTAAAAAAATCATAGGAGGTGAAATTGAAAACATTTGTAAAAACTAAGCAAACCCAGAAAAACATTCTAAACATGGTCAAATGTTAAAAAATTTCACAACCTATGAAACTTTGAATTCAGATCATGTCAAGAAGTTTATTATAAGCCAATTTAAAAATATATGTTTTCAAAACTTGTCAAAGCAGTAAAAAATAACAAAAACAGCCTTGAGCGGACCCGGCAACCAACTCGGGTCAACAAATCAAACACATAACCCAGGACATGAAATTGAAATGACCCTATAAATAGAAAAGTGAAAAAGATACCAGTCAAAAAAATTATTCAAAAAAATTATTTTAAAAAAAGACAAATGTTGAATCGGACTAATCCTTCAGATCTATTACTTGGATCATGAGATTAGAGTGGCTCCATTAAAGAAAAACTTGAAAAAACAAAGAAGTAAGATTATTAATCAAACAAATATTGAGGGATGAAATTGAGAAAAAAATCAAAAAAAAAATAATGAAAA
>Ga0307514_10004963_pt1 | contig 12069 bp, 8 predicted proteins | sample 16_EM_MG_FD_203088 | JGI IMG/M metagenome (GOLD analysis project Ga0307514, IMG submission 203088) | Populus trichocarpa ectomycorrhiza microbial communities from riparian zone in the Pacific Northwest, United States - 16_EM | ecosystem: Host-associated > Plants > Roots > Unclassified | place...
TGACAACATTTTGAACTGAATCGTAGTCGATCCAAACTTGGATTGGCTTTCCGCCCTTAAGGTTTAAATCTTGCTTTGAAGAATCGGAATCACCAGTGTAATATGCAGCAGAAGCGGATGCGTTAGATTTCAAGCTGCCGAGATCAATACCAATATGGTTGTCATTAATGTCACCAAACTCAAAATCTTGTACCGTGTCGAATTCAACAGCAAAAAGATGATTTGTCAAGTTAACCACACTTGAATTGAGTAAGCCAAGATACTGACTTGGAAGAGCCTTTAGATCCTTTGTAGTTGCGATTGTGAAAGCAAGACCATGGCCTCCAAGTTTTGGATACTCGGGAACTATAATGAACACAAAACAAGTGGAAAAGGACAAAGCTGTGCCATTACTGGAGTTCTTGAACTTGAATGGAGAAGGATAAAAAGCATGACCCAGTAATCTACTAGTTTCATTGGTTAAGCGAAGTATACCATTTTTTTGAATCTCTGAAACCCCACTCAAGGTTATGTTGGTGGCAGCATCTTTGAATCCGGAGTACAAGAATTCATTCAGCTGGCTTGAGACTGGGATTATTGAGAGAAAGATAAGAGCGGAGAAAGATTCAACAAGATAGCCCATGCCAAGAAAAGATCAAGGTGCAGTGCAGGAGGAGAGAAATCAAACAGATATTATGCTACGATTTTTGTGAGTTTGGTGAGATAAAGTAAGAGCAAGCATGGTGGGTCATATTATTTTGAGAAACAAAAGAAAAACTAGGCTGTAAAGTGCTCTCTCTCTCTTCGCCTTCTAGATAGTGGTGCACATTTTTTTCTTCTTCTTCTTTTTTTCAAGTCTTTTCCTATTTTGAAAATATATAACAAAATAAAAAATATTTTCAAGCACTGTTTGTGAACATAGTATAAATCTCATTTTTTTAAAATTTAATTTAATTTTTATTAAAAATTAATTTTTTATATGTTTTGTATCGTTTTGATGCATTGATTTAAAAATAATTTTAAAAAAATAAAAAATATATAATTTTAATATAATTCAACACAAAAAATATTTTAAAAAATAATCATAACTACTCTTCTAAACAAGTATACATAAAGCACAGCTAAGAATACCATCAAAGTAGAAGTAGAGTGGTATTTAGAACACGGTTTACTTCATAAAAAAATTAATTTTTTATGGTTCTGAATAGAATATAGAGAAGATAAAATTAGAAAATAATAAAATATTCAACTTTTTTTTTTTTAGTTTTTTTTATATTCAACTCTTTTACTCCCTCGATTCTGAAACCTTATATATCTAAGTCCCTTATGGTTGAAAAACTACAAGTTTGTTCTTTGACTCTTGCTGACAATCGCCATGTTAGACCTCTGTAGTGTTTTTTTTCTTTCTTCTAAACCCGGCCCAAGCATATTATTATTATTATTATTATTATTTGATTATTATTAGCATAATGGGGAGTTCGGAGAAGAAGCAAGATGTACATTATAATAAGGGATTAAAGTATAGATTATAAAGAATGGAGTATTATAAAAATTCTAATTGCATCAAAATCCCGGACCAACACCACACCCAAGTCCGAACTATTCCATTCCCACCTCAATCTCGTCAGAATATATATATATTATCTCTGAGGTTCGTGACGACACTATCAACATGGTTTTTATGTTTATTACCTTTGCGACCCTTGCACTGACCACTGACTGCTGTTTCTCGACTTTCAAGCTAAACAGTAGGCGCGTTGTCTTATGGACCTCTTGCTGTTTGTTTTTTTTAATTATTAATGTAGATAATCACTCTAATTTATAGATATCTCAATAAATTTTATATATTTTAAAATTAATAGTTATGAAAATCTTTAATAGCAGTGAGAGAATTAAACTTGTGAATTCAAAATCTAACCAGTTAAGTTATATGTGTTTGTTCTTTATAATAATTTTTTATATTCTGTATTATTTTTTATTGAAAAAACATAATATATATATATATATATATATATATATTATACTTTAGAGTGCTCGTATGTATGTGGACATAGCTACTGGCGGCGTGACAGAATAATTAATATATATATGTCAAGTGGTATTAAGATAATGTCGAAGGAATAGCAAAAGGCTGCTATATGGGCAGTGCTGATTTATTTAGTAAACAGTGGGGGTAAGAATAGTTGCGTTTTTACCAGAAATGACCCGAGCCATCTTAATTTGATTTGGTTTATTTAGCGGTGATTTGTTTATTTTGTTTATTTTATATAAAATATTTTATAAATAAAAATATTTTTAAATATAAATTGTTTTCTCATGTAAAATGTTTTTAATGTTTGGCTACAAAATGTTTTCAAGTAAATTAAATATTTTACATATAAAATATTTTTTTAATGGTCATTATAAAGAAGGAAAAAAAGGTGAGAGAAAAAGATGATTGTAAAATTATGGTGATAATAATGTGGTGGCGGTGGAATGGTGCTAGTAAGGTAGTTGTTGTGGTGGAAAAGGTGGTGGTAAAGTGTTAGTGGTGATTGAGATAAAAAAAAAAAGATAGTGGTAGTGGTTGAAATAGTTAAAAAATATTATAAATAAATTATTATTTGTATGAAACTTCATGAGTTGAAAATATTTTTTAGAAAATCAACTAAGTATGAAGGTTGACTGTAAAATATTTTTCATTGACTGGTTTTTATATAAAATATTTACAGGAAAAAAATACAGGAAAACATTTTTTGAAAAATATTTTATAGGAACAAATATGAAAAAATCTAGAAAATATTTTATGCAAAACAAATGAACCCTAAAGCAATCAAACTAACCAAAAAAACAATATCTTTATTGTTTTTCCTTTATCTTTTTTCAAAAAAAAAAAGTGAACAATTTAGTTTTAGAAAATAGAAAAAAACTAAAATATTTAAAGGTAGTTAGATATTGTTTTTTGTTCTTAATTTTTTTAAAAATATATATATAAACTTATTTTATTAAGTCGTCTAAGGTTAGGTTAAAATTGGATCTAAGGTGTTTAATATTGAGGCGTCTAGAGATCTAGCCATAACTAGTTAAAGGAAGGTTAAGGCTATAAGGAGTCATTATAGTGCTCAATCTAAAGCACCTAAAGTTAATTCAAAGTGACATAGACAAAAACAATATAAAAAAGATAGCAAGTACAAGAATACAAAATTATACTGAATATGGATCACACATAAACTCTAATTTAAAATTTGCTAGATATTTTTTCTTCAAGTACTCTGCCTCTTTAGAGGTTTACAACTCCTTATATAAAATTAAAAAACTTACCTAAATAAACTAGAAAACCTGAAAATAAAGGAAAATTAATAAAAGTCCAAAATAAAACTGGAAATATAATAAAAGAGTTGTAAACCAAAAGGAAAAAAAAATCATAAACCAACTAGAAAAATATAGCAAATCTCGAATAATAACTTCTGGGCATTATTGGAAATCCCTTTTGATCTCTAATTCCTTCAAAATTCTAACTCTAATGAAAATTAGACCTATAGAATCTTTTATCAAAATTTCATCTCAGTTTAATGATCGAATCAAAAGTTATGCCCATTAACATATAAAGTTACGAATTAGAAAAAAAAATCTTTTATTTCAGTCTTCTTGGTTTGGAAAGAACTCTTCATCAAGTTCAAATTGCTCTTATCCCAATCTCGTGAATGACTAAATAAAACTCTTTATTCCCTTTTCTTTTTTCACTTCAAATGTATAAAAATTTTAGACATTAATTTCAGTCATTTCATCTTAAAATTTATATATGAAACAACAATTAACGAATTATTTATTTCCCTTCCATTGGCTTTCTAAAGTAATGAATTTCAAACCTTAAATTTGCTTCATCAATATTTATTCTATCCATATAACCATTGAGCACATTGACGAGTATCAAAGTTGTGCAAATTTAAACTCTTAAAATTAATGATTTGTAGTATAAAATGTAAGTGTATCATCTCATATATATATTAGTACTATAAATTAATTACTCAATCAAAATAAGTTATTTAAGTTTAGATTAAAGCAAACCAAGTAAAAATGCACAAAATATGTCAATTTAATGAAATCAACTAATATATAATTTAAACGATAAGTAATTCAAAGGGGATTTTGTTTATGATCTAAACTAACTAAAAATAAATTAGAAAGTTAAGAAAACAAAAGAAACCAATTCTAAAAATCAAGAGGCTAATTTTGTAGAATATAAAATATAAAGAGAAAATGTTTTAATATCAATTTTAAAAAGTGTTCCTTAAGGATAATTAAACATCAATTATTGAATTATATATGTTTTCTAATATGATTTGTGATCATAAATAAATCAACCATGAAAAATAAATTTTTCTACCTATCCTTACTTTTTAGTTAACCTAGCATTCATGTATCAAATAACCTTAGTCACATAATAATATTCATTAAGCATGTAAGATTTAATTATATGACAACATTAAAATTAAGATTGGTGTAATTGATTCATGATAATTAAACAAGTATAAGGAGTTAATTTAATTAAGACTTATTTTTTTCAAGTAACAAATAATCAAACATGAGTTTGAAAATTATATACTTCTAGTACTTAAGTTAATTAGTTATGAATTCATCGTAAAATAATTAATAGTAATAAATTTAAAACCAAAAGCATATGTTGCGCATCATATAGAATTTTAGTCATCAATCATCAAATTTAAACATAGAAAAACACAAGATAATCATGTATTACAATTAGATATAAAATATTTTTTAGCACAAACACTCGTAATAATTTAAGATCCAAAAGTACTAACATCTTAAAACTAAAAACCATTTCCTAATAAGACTACTTTTAGGTGTCTTTATCCTATTTTTAAGCATAAACACTCGTAATAATAAGTTTGTCGCAAATTAAAAAAAAAAGATATAGAAAAAATAATTCTGAAAACAATAATAGTCATCATTCTCTTCTCCATATAGAGGTTAGGACTGGGTATATACAAAGTTGAGGGGGTGGAGGAGTTTTCTAGTTAATAACCATTTCTTAATAAGACTACTTTTAGGTGTCTTTATCCTATTTTGATTTTAAAGAATTGTGCATTAACTTTAACCTTCTAGAAAGGTTTCTTGGTTTTATAAGACATTTTCCATATAATTAATAAGCTACAGTGTTATCATTTGAACATGAAAAGATAGGCTAGACTCAAGTTAATCTGGTGGTGGATTTCAAGTCAATTTCAAACATATTTTTAGGCATACCATATATGAATAAAAAGCTTGAGATATCTAATTTTTATTGCAACTTTAATCATAAAAAAATTATATTTGTAGCTTCAAATATGATCTAAAGAGTACACAATGGTTTAATCTAATAGATTTTCTCTAACCAATCTTTATCCCACTAGGATTCTTTTATCAAGCTAGATTCCTAATTCTATTAGGATTTTCTATTATTATCTCCAATAACTAATCCCAATGTTTTCTTTTTAATCCTTTATTTAAAATTGTGCTAAAAATAATTCATATAGCTCTTTTTTACACTTTGTGTCTCTATAGCATTATTAAGTACAAAATAAGCCAAATAAGCTATTGTAAGACATAAAACATGAATAAAAAACTAAGAATAAAAAACTAAAAAGATATAATAATATGATTGTATCAAATTCCCCCAAAACTTAGATCTTGCATATCTTTGTGCAAGGAAAAGAAAAGTCAAAGACAATAAACTCTAAAAATAAGACTCAAAATTCAAAAAGAAAGAAAAACTAAGGACTCAAAATAAAAACAAGCAAATTAAAAAAGAAGAAGAAGAAACTAAGACAAAACCACCTCATTATTCAATTTTTCTTCCAATTTGTCAACAAAATTAAAGATTACAAACATTATAGGCAAGAAACAAGTTTGAATAGTTTAAAGCATAAAATTTCATGAATTTATTCACAAGGCAACTTTCAAACCTTCCTTAGCTTTTGGAACTCAAATGAAATGTCTGTTATACCAAAATAATAAGTCATCTCATTAGTATACTCTCTACCACTGAAGTATTTATGATTTATATTTTTTTCATTATGATTTATATTTTTTCACTCAAAAGCATTCAATGTTATGATCGGTCATATGCTTGCTTTTCAATCTTATCTCCACTACTAAATATTATAAGCAACATATAAATCAAATGGTCTTTATTTATAATGGGAATGTGGTTAAGTTGAGGTAAAAAAAGGGTAAAGAAAAGGCTCCACTACTGAATATTATAATTAACATATGAATCAAATGGTCTTTATTTATAATGGAGATATGGTTAAGATGAGGTAAAAAAAAGGGTAAAGAAAAGGTTAATAACCAAAGAATCTAGTATAACATATAAATGACAAACTCAATAGTGTATAATCACCAAAGCACACATATTCATCATCATCAAAGCACAAATACTTAGCTTCTTTTGATTTCAAATCCCACAATATATTCTCATTAAAATTATAAAGGAATTTTTTTTTATTCTATCTAGCACCATCGTGTTTCAACTTTTTTTTATATATACTTGATTTGGCTAAAAGTGATCATAATCAAATTCAACACAAAACTCCATCACATAACCATTTTTTCTCAAACTTTCCAACCATGAACCCATATAAACATCACACATATGTTTTACTAGTCCTTGGCTATGAATAAAGAAACATATGAAAAATTAAGGCTTGTAAAATATAAGTAAAGAAAAAAAAGATGAATAATCTCAAAAGGGCTTATTAATGGATAACATACTTTAGTTGGCTTTTTAGGCTTAAATGGTCAAATTCCTACATGCCCTTATCATATTCATGCAAACATGTAATGTAAATATAGTCTTTATAATATATTAAGCAAGTTTTGAAAATACATAACCTTTGAATGTATAACACTCATCAAATAATCATGTTGGAGACTAAAAAACTCACAAAAGGTAAAATCATATGCTAATTTATTATGACATACTTTCAAAGTCAATTCCTAAACTAATTAAGTTTAAAATATTACAAGTAAACTCATTCATCTAGTTTATACCTTTACCAAATTCAACTAGTTTGAACCTATAATACACATATTATCATCAATCATTAAGAGATTAAAAGATAAAATAAAACTCTTAGGTTTTGAGATAAAAATCTAACATATTGTTTTGTACAAAAACAAACACTAATACCCAAAGTAAAGAAAATCACAGATGTAAAGGGAAAACACCCAAACATGAACAAATTCAACGAAACTAGATAAAACTTGTATAAACACACCCAAAAACAAAAAGAAGATCAAAATAAAATAGAAAAGCAAATCTTTTTTTTTTTTCATATGTTGGGTTTTCTCCAAAAACAAAAGTTAATTAAAAAAAATAAAAAAACACTTGATTTAATTGGGTTAACTTGTCAAACCTGTAACATGGATCATGACACTGAGATAACCACAAAAAGACAAACCACAATAAATTATGAAGTTCAATATCTAATAAATCAAGTGTTAAAGAATGAAATTAAAGAAAATAATATATTTTTAATAAAAGCAAAAACAAAAAATATTATTTGGCAGGAACAGAACGGTTGGAATGGAACCAAAATGTTCTAGGCGGAATTCCCAGAATGGGCTGAGATTCTAAATAAGATGAAATCTATTATGGTTTGTTATGTTTCTTGAACTCAAACGAGATATACTACTCATTCCAAGCGAAATAGAACAAAATTGACAACCTTGAGTTATATAGGGACCAGAGCTGTAATTATTAATTCTGAATTATGAGAATCAATTCCAACATTTTTTTATTAATTGCAAGACATTTAATACTTTAAACTTTTCAAGTGTTAATGTAAGAAACTTATCACACAAACTACTAAATTTGGACACATTTTTTATGGATTGACGTAAAAATAATTCTTTTGTACCAAAAATTTATTTATAATAAACTCAAACCCAAACCCAAACCCAAACCCAAAACATTTAATTTTAAAACTCACATAGTCTATGTCCTCTCCCTTCTAATAATTTTAATGTCTTGCAAGCCTAATTTTTATATTTTAATTTTCCACTATATAAACCACAAAAAAAATCTTGTAATTTTTTAACTTGAAACTAAGATATTTTTTAATTTGAAAAAATATGTCAATCAAATTTTTTTTAAGATTAATTTTTCTTTCACCCATAAATGATTTTAAACATGTTAAAATACTTATATTGAAGAATAATTTTCAACAAAATCTTAATTCAATACAAGTGAATCCCATATTTAATTTGTATATTATGTTCATTAACCACAAGTTAAAACCAAAGTCTTCGAGGAGTGGCAGGACTACATCAACAACTTCAATGTACAATTAAATACCAAGATAACTAAACTTGATATAGAAAATGAAGAACTGCAAAGGGCCAGAAACCAGATCCAGTGGCTAGAAAAGATGGTTCAAATGCTAGAAAAGAACAACAAATCATTAGCCACCAATAATGGAACATTGCTTCATGATAACACTTTGTTCCACTACAAGATTGAACAAAATGATAGGCTAATTGATATAGTGGCCCAGAAGGCAAACGAGCTGCGGGTAAAAGCTTCCAGGATTGATAACAACGTTCACAAATATGAAAAATATTTTAATGAAGTCTCGAGGAGTAATATTTGAGTAGAAAAGACTCTTTATATGAAAACTTGTTCTTCATAAATGAAATAAGCGGAAACCCACTTTTTAAGTACTTTCTAATGTGTATGAGATTCAAATGACCTAAAAACTTGGGTAAAACATCTTTAAATTTATCAGACTACGGATTCTACCCATGCTTGATAAGGAGATCATGGATTAGCTCCTTAAATAGGTTTATCCATACCTGATGTGCATGTGCATACATTTGCATCCACACACATACATCTATTCATTGTAAATAACAAACATACATGCATCAGATTAAAATATAGGTACCCAAAAAGCTCCAATCCATAAAGTCTACAAAACTCGACTCTAACAAAGAAACACAGAATATGAAGAACGCGCTTACCATGATGCTCACTTCCAGGAAGAGTTGGATTCTTTAAAAGTTAGTGTGGCTCTCCTCACTAGCTTACTTGAGCAAGCACTAAATAATGCCTCTTGTGAGGATCTTTCCAATAGACCTGCCATTTTTGTTCAAAATCAAGCAACAACTCAGCCCGAAGAAATAACAAGAGAAAGGGCTCAGGATCCCCAACATAATCCAGCATTTGTGCAACCAACGATACTAGTACCAACACCCGCAATCGTATATACATTCACAAATGAATCCTATAAAACAAGATCATCTAACAATATTGATCAATATAAAATGGCAATACTAGAAACCAGGATAAGGGCTATTTAAGGGGTAGACTTGTATGACCCAGTAAAAGCTGCAAATGTATGTTTAGTCCCGAACATGGTAGTACCATATAATTTTTAAGTTCCAGAATTCATCAAATACACCGAAACACAATGCCCCATTACCCATTTCAAATCTTACTGCAACAAAATGATAGAAGTAGTACATGATAAAAAGTTACTGATACACTTTTCCCAATATAGTTTGAGTGAAGCGATATTAAGTTGGTACATGAGACTAGACAACACCAATATCCGTAGATGAAAAGATTTGGCAGATGTTTTCGTCAAACAATACAAGTACAACATGAACATTGCTCCTTGCAGAACCAACTTGTCTAATTTGGAGAAAATGGACAAGGAAAGCATAAGGGAATACTCCCCTGCTCTTGGACAATGAAATGGTTACTTCATTTACTGACGCGCTTAAGACACTGTACTACGAGCATGTGATGAATAGTTCGGCAATGCTATTCACTAATGTTGTGGTAATGGCAAAGCATATAGAGCAATAAGTGAAGAGTGCTAGAATCTCCGCACCTGTGGAGAAAAAAAGGCTTTGGAGAAAAAAAAGAAGGAGGTTCATCATGTCGAAAGCAACTATAAAGGTAATAAAAGCCAATTCTAAATATACAACACTCCATCCTCTTCATCCCAAATCATCAATACCAGCTTCAACTCCTAAAACTTATTAGAAAACCTAAGCCGCAAAACAACCAAGTGAAAAATCAACTGAAAGTTTTCCAAAGAAAAAACTTCAACGAGTCTATGAACAATTACCTTCACTGTAGCAACTCCTAAATAAAATCTACCAAAAGCTACTGAATATTGTACAAATAGCTCCCTCCCATACCTTTTGCGCCTGTACATCATCTTTATTAGCTCAATTGTAAGTTAAACCAATACATGAGACAGAGTTGCCACCTCATTCTAGAGTATATATACCATCTTTACAACATAATAACATTTATAAGCAAGGGCTAAAAACAGAGGCAGCTGCCATCATCACTCCTAGCGGTTGGATGAAAGTTCTCTGCCAATGAATTAGTGCAGTCTTCTGGAACAGGAAGGTTGACCTGTTGGGCGGCTTTGCTTGTGTCCAAAAAATTATAGAAAAGATTGATTATTTTTTCTGATATCTTTATTGCACAATCCTAAAGCCAGATGTAAATATCTCATCAAGGCGTTTAATTTGGACCAAGGTCTAACCATAGAAACTTCCGTTCTTCATGGCATCTTCATTTGCATCTCCAAGAGCTGCCTCTTTCAAGTATTTGTCAGACAACCGGACTCTCTTCACGTTCTCCTGCTCCAGGACAAGCATGTTGCCATACTCAAGGAGCTTCTCGAGAGTCATCTTCGGTTGTTCCAAAATTTGAAGTCCTTCCTTTGAGTTCACAAGCCTTTTCCCAACATTTTCTACACCCACACCAGAAATCCACTTCCTCACTTCGTCGTCATATGCTCTTGCCCTAAGTGCACCGAAGAAGTCTACACTCAAAACAGAGATAGTCATCAGCATTCATATTCTAGTATAACAAAATCACGTCTCACAATCAAAACCAAATTGAACATGGCTTAATCAGAAAACTAGTGGCTTGAAGTTCGAGAGTTGTTCTTCTCACTCTAATGCAAAACGTGTTCAGTCAATTATTTACTAATTAAATTGCTCAACCATATATGCTTATCTTCAGCTGTTTCGTGGTTTGGATTGCACGGCTTGAATGCACCATTGACTCTTAGATCAAAACTTTTCTAGGAGTAAATATAAAATAATTGTGTAAACCTTACCAATGGATTGCCCATGGAAAGTGTTGACAAGCTTGACAATGTCCTCCCTGGGAACATTATCACTGCCAAAGATCCCTGTGCACACACCAATTCGGTCTTCCCGAGTAGGGGCCCAGTAGAATTTCTCCATTCGGCCATCACGGATGAGAGGGGCATACAACGTGGAGAAGTCATTACCAGTGACAATGATCGGAACGCGGGGGTTCTCCTCGTTGTTGTACATACCTGGGAGCTGGACACTGGTCGGGTTATCAGCAATGTTCATGAGGGTAGCATTAACCATCTGATTGTTTACTGTGTATTGGGTAGTTCCACCAAACCTACCGGCTCCTGCATCTAGATCATTGATGAAGAGGCAGCACATCTTTCCTCTCTTCTTGATGATGTCCGCTGCCTCGCGATACCTTTGTCTGATCAATTTTGCAGGCTCACCAGCGTTCCCACTTTCCAATTCTCCAGCACTCATCACAATGGGGCTGAATATTCATCAGCATAATATCAGAGAGTAAGCATTCAAGTATTTGTAGTCAAAATTTTCAAAACTGGGCTTCCTCTCTTATCTTGAACTTGAAATCAAAATCCTTGGAAAAAAAAAAACAGAGAGAGAGAGAGGCGAAAATTATATCAACTCACTTGATTCCCATCTTGGCAAAGACAAGCTCACACTGAAATGATTTTCCTTGACCTTTGCCTCCCCAGATACCCAAGATGAGAGGAACCTGTTACAATAATTATTATATGAACCACGTTTGTTTTTTTCCTGCATTTGTCAAAATAGCAATACTAAAAAGTTGAATAATTCTCAAAAATACAAAAAATAAAAAGCCAAATACTTGCCTTAATGTTTGGGAGTTGCAAGAAATTCTTGGTGATGTGAACAACAAGTTTGTCCATAAATGAAGATGCGATGTAGAAACCATCCATATTGTTGTCCAGTTTGTACCTAAATACAGCTCAATAA
>Ga0307514_10004964_pt1 | contig 12069 bp, 12 predicted proteins | sample 16_EM_MG_FD_203088 | JGI IMG/M metagenome (GOLD analysis project Ga0307514, IMG submission 203088) | Populus trichocarpa ectomycorrhiza microbial communities from riparian zone in the Pacific Northwest, United States - 16_EM | ecosystem: Host-associated > Plants > Roots > Unclassified | place...
TTTGGGGGGGGGGGTTGGTAAGTACCGACGTCAGGCTATATAACGGAGCTACGGTATGTCTGCGGTGGCATTTGATATCCATCCTTGGACCCACCCATCCACCCACAAACAAACAAGTAAGTATATCCCTATCCGTGCATGATGAAACTAAAAAAGGCACGAGGTCTACGTTTGTGCCATCTCCACATTTCCTCCTCAAATCTGCCATGCAGGTAGAATGCTATGTATCTGGTTTATGGGGTTATATCTTTTTTTCTCCACTCATGGCGTACTACATGTGCCTCACAGTTCTTGTGTTCATGCGGCACTACCTAACTCTTGTGTATTCTTATTAGAGACGTGTGGGTATATTCTTGTCTTCCATACTCCTGCTGTTGTATAGCTCCGGGAAAGTGCTCACCCCATACAAGTCTCGTGGTGGTATCATTGCCGAGATCCCGGGCATATTAGGCGTAGATCTCGGTCGTGTGACACGTTCCTTCACTTCATTTTTCTCTTGCCCTCCTCCCACCCAACAGGTCAGCCTGCTCTTTGCCGTTGGTGCTGGCAAGGGCATGCATTCCTCGGCTTCTTGAGTGATATCTATCATTTATTGGAGTGAGAGATGTTACGGCCAGTGGATTCCTCAATACTATGAGAGCTTTTCGCTCTTGCTCTGTAGCTATCTATGATGTAAGAGTCCATAAGAGGGGGGTGGGTCAGGATACTTTTTGAATAAGAAGCTCGATAGCTTGAAGATCTTCACAAGCAGTTGATGACTCTTCTATCGTCTCTTTGGCTTGTGTTGAAAAGAGTTATTATATAGCTGGTATTGTAGCCCTAGCACCTATATTCAGCGCCTCCCCCACCCCCCAATTGCACCAAGTGATAATTCCCACTTCTTTGGTGGGGACATGCATAGAATAGAAATTGATCGCAGGAAGTGAGCGGGACATGGTGTGCTCACCCGGGATCATAACCAAAAGCGCTGAAGTATGTGAGGTTTGTATGCAGTCTCTGAATACATACTTTGAGAGTACAAACAGAAATGAACCAAAAGTGTCCGCTCAGTGTGCAAGTCCGTGTCTTTTTGAGTTCTACCCTCCGCTCATTGCTACTTTGATTTACCCTTCTTTAGATCAGGGTAGGGTGTCCGAGCCATGACAAATGAACTCACTTTCTCAGGTCTTGCTGCTTCTTTCGTCCAGGGCTCTTTTCAATGTCAGATCTGATAGCTATCCATCAGTCTGAAGGTCCCGCTGCTAGATATGAAAATGGCGGCCACAGTAGGATGCCGGAAGTGGAGATAATGCAGTTTAGGCTGCTTTGTTCCGTTTTGTTTTGAACACTGTTGATATTATAGCTTTCTAGCCAGACTAAGGCTTTCTACCCAGGGTGGGAGATAGTGTTGGTTCTGCTCCATATTCTCTGGGAAAATACGCCACGGATAATCAGACGAACTAGTAGCCTCGGTCGGAAGAGAGGAACTTGAGTCGACTATTTGTTCCTCTGCACAAAGGAGCTGCACGGAAACTCCATGCCATACGTACAGTAGATCTACTGTATATCCCCCCCCCAAATTCGCTAGTCCAAGGATACTCTAAACCCCTATCGGATCCGCAGACAGAAACACACGTTTTGAGTCTGCTGCCACCTGAGAGTAGAGTATCAGCGGAGGAGTTATAGTAGACAAGACTATCACCTTTTCCAAGGGTATACATACCAATACCATCACACCGTCCCCTTCGGTTTCAATGTAAAACCAAACGCAGCTGACGTCCTCGCGCCGACTCTGGCTGGTAGTCTCGTGCCCCAATCCTGATGTCAGTCTTTGGAACCCCCTGTAATCAAACCTTCAGGATCCTTCCATCTAGCTAAGAAATCCGAAACAATCGTAAGTTTGGCAGAGATCTGCCAACTTTACCCTCTTGGTAATCTAAATACCTAGGTATTAGCTGTTTGACGGATTGCCCAACCACCAACCGCAGCCTAGGAACGTGAGCCCCCATACTGAGTTTTTACCCATCCATCAATACATGTCAACCTCTAGTACCTATAGGCGAGTGCCGTCGGCAGTAAGTTTTCACCTCCAGCTTCCCGCGGAGATGTCCCATGCGTGTGCGAACTGCACTATATATTGATTCACCAAGCCAGATGGGAGATTACACTGACACAAACAACTGGACATCCCTACTGAACTAAGGAAGCATAAAACATTTACCTACCTAGGCTTCCAATCCAACACTCCCCCCGGCCGGCCGTGGTTCGCACCCCAGCTTGAGCTGCCTCTGACCGCACAGACGCATTTCTTTGCCGTAGGTCACCGGTGAAGTTTCATTCTTTTTTTTTTTTTTTTCTGAGTCTATACGCCTTTCCCCGGCCCCGAGGCTATGAGGTGGAATGAAGTTCCATTAGTTCTCGTGCAAGAGAAATATAACCAAAGACATAGTGCATACTCACATGTGGTACCTAGTCTCAGTCCGATCCCAGAGACCGTAGAGTAGAGCAACCGTCCCCTTTTTCACCCGTATATAATCCTCTGGAAGAATTACCCTGACCTCATCATGGACAAACTCCAATAGGTAGCCTTGGTTGGACACCAGTAATGAAAGGGGTGACGGGTTGTCTCACTCTTGTACCTACTTTAGCCCACATGACTCGCGAGACTACTCCTCAACTGTCATTAGACAAAGCACCCAATCAATCTAGAAGTTGACCTCTGGCGCCCAGCTAGCAGTGCCAAGTACGCCGATCATGCGCAATGCTTTGTCTGGCTGCGATGATGGTACAGTGCATCACTGCAAACTGCCAGCGCACTTGAAACCACTCTCGTCATTGATGAATATATATATATATACCTACACATGTACTATGGAGAGTATGAGTACATACTGTACATACAGGTACATACCTACTCATACTCCACCCGAAATCTGGATCCCTGATCATGAATGCATAATAGTCCAAAACCCTGTGCAACCAGACTACCGGAACCTGCAGTTAGATATTTAGTTGCACACGCTAGCACAAGCGAGTTGCAAAACGAGCGGCTGGATTAGGTAGACCTACATAAGACTGGGTAGCCAGTCAGATTGACTGATCAAGATCTGGCTCTCTACGAGAAGCCCGTGCCCGCCAGACTACAGATCTGTATAAAGTAGAGTACCTAGGTACCTAGATCTCCCCTGACCGGAGTATGGGACTCTACTCGTATGTATATAGAGTACAGTCGTGCTCTTTACTATTATTCGACTGTCTCACTTGGGCTGGGCAAGCGCCACTGCCAGATCACTAAAGAGCACGACTGTACATATACCCCGCCTCATAGCCTTAGGGTCCATAGTTTATAGACGTAAAAAGAAAAAATATTTAAAAAAAAACTCATATCACTGTCCAATTACAGAGTATCAAAGTAGAAGCTTGCATATTGCATGTTCACATGCTACTAGTGATCTGCTGCTCCCGAGTTCTTGTTGCGGAAAGATCGCAACCGCACGCTGGTTGCCCTGCATACTAGTAAGTACTCTACATGCGGTACTTTCGTGTTCTTAATTGTTTTTATTTTTTTTGTTGTGATAATCGCATGATGTCAACGCCAACTCCCCTGTTTTCTTCCTCCACCCCACTGTAGAAATCTAGGGGAAAAGGCAGATAATGAATGGTTGATGTTGATTGGTCTCTGAGCAAAGACAAGATGCATGTGAACTTCGAGACACAGCTGCAGAAAGGGGGCGAGCAATGACAACCACCAAAATTAGAGATGCACCTGTGTGACGAGTCACACCCCAGTCTTTTATGTCTCAAACCAAACAGAGAAACAAGATGAGCCTTGGTTCGTCTGTGTGTGACAACAGGAACCTGGATAACAATGGAACGATCTAGAGTAAGTCCAACCAGAGTAGGTATTTGGATCAGGAGGCGGCAAATTGAGACTGGGCCCAATCCCGCCAGACGCGCGGAAAGAAATGAGATGGCGCTTATTTGGGGATGCATTAGTGCAACCGGACTACTGGGTGTGAGTCTAAAGAAACTCCCAAATATGGCCAATATCAAATTGAGTCTGGGTGGCACAACACCCTCCATCCGGAGTATCAAATTCAACATTGTAACATGACCAGCCACAAAACTGATAGCCACGAAGGTACTCAACCAGCGCTTGATGTCGATTAATTTGCTCCGCTAAGCCAACTAGTGTAGTCACTGTCTATTCTGTCCTAGGGTTGGTAGTTCTGAATCAATAGTCTGGCCGCACGACCCACCGACGAAAGAGGCTGAATCAAGTGCTCCTACAGTGTTTTAAACTACTATCTAGTCTAGTTACACACTGGTATCCTCTCTCCGTAGATAATTTTGCCGTTCCTTTATCGATTACGCATTCATCCACCCTTTGGTGTCCTCCACCACAAAGTGCAAACCTGTCAGCTGACAGATTTGGTGGGTTATACATTCGTGGCCGTGTGTATTGAGGTGGCCTGGTCGTCCAGCCAGGGCCTAAAACGGACTCTAGGGAGAGCAAAAGTTAATTGGACACTGTCTCCAGATTTTGACTTACCGGCAGTGGTATCTTGGTTTTAGGACAGATCCTAAGGGGGGAAAGAGCTCATCCATGTGGAGGGAGGGTTGTGTCAGGGACTGGAGGTCGAGGCTGTAGGCTTCAGTTGGTTGAGGAAGGGGGCTGGGGTGGTCACAATCTTTACGAGTGAGTTTCCAAAGGAGGCTGGAGAGTTTGTGGGATACATGTTGTGGCCCTGAGGGGACGGAGTATACAGTTGATGGAATTCCATCAAACAATTGGGGTCTATCCCGAGGCAAGGGGCATGTAATCGTGAATCTCAAGGCCGGTTTCTTTTTCTTCGGTTCGGAATACAACTTCCAAGTCGAGCATCTCCAGCCTCTGTACTGAGGTGTATATGGCCTTACCAGGTAGGGGATATTGGACACGCCCCGTGAGCACTTCATAGCCCTGATCTTCCTACCTGAGTGCCCTCGGGCCCCAAGCTGCTCCAGCATTGCACTGTCACCAATTATATGATGCAAGATCATTTGGTGGTTTTGATTGGGTTGATTACCTAAGGGTACCTTAGACAATTCGCCAGTTGACGTCGCAAGAGTGAAACATCGCTGTGTCACAAGTAGCCACGGTTGAGTGCCGAGAAGTAGATCCTGAATCGAATAACTTTATCCGGCAGATCACCACTGGAGGAGCCGATGTTGATCACCAAAGTCTAATAATTAGACCATCTAATAAATTAATTATAGGCTTTTTTTTTGAAATCATGCCATAAGTTTCTGAATTTACGGTCGTGGCGGCGCCTTTGTATCAGCCACTGCACCAATATGCCGGAAGTGTATCTGCTGGGGTAATGCCACGGTCATCGGCTTTTAATTGTTACCCTAGCCCAGACAGGTTTCCGGATAGAGAATGAATCTCAGGGAGTGCTAATCCAGATCTGAGGGGAACCTTTACAGCGGTGTCCCAGGTGGAGAATATAGCATTAGCAACCCAGTTGTTATGCCTGGGTTTCGAACTGCCGGGGCATCTCACCATCCATGATATGTAACACGATCCCATTGTCAACCCCCAGTATGTAGAGTTAACCTGGGAGATCATGCATAAGATTAAGGGAGTGGGGTTGCACTTCGAATGGGGATTACGTTTGCCATCCCTATTTGTGGAGGATTGATGCATTGCAGAGATAAATATAACTTCTGCAGCGGTGGTGGGCCTTGAAATCGACTGGTGCTCCACGACACCTAGTCCGTAACTCGAGAGGTTGCAAATAGCCTCATCCCCTCACTGGGTATCGCTACTTCTCAATCACACAGTGGGGCTCGAGGTATGATTGGTGGTTGAATAATGGTTGACTCCACCTTAGCTAATGGAGTCTTACACCCAAAAAGCCACCGCACACAGCTGCCCGCCCGGGTTATGCCATCCCATAGACCCAGGACCACGGGAATGTGGAAGCGTGGGAAAAAAATTGCCGTGAGCTTATGATACGTGAAGCCGGTATTAGGTAGTTGTACCACGTAATCCGCGGGGGTACAGTGAGTGAGTGAATATCTTTCCGATGTATGGAGTATTTGTTGGCCGCAGGAGCAACACCGACCTCCGAGACGGGGGAAACACCGTACCGTAGTGATGGACCTGCTGCTTTGGCTTTTACGTACATCAGCGTCTGCATGGTACTCTGGGAGCCTTCGTATGCATGAAGTACTGTACATACATGTATGTATGTATGTATGTATGTATGTACAATGCGTGGGCAAAAGAATCCGCGACCTGCCTGCATAATATTGCAGGGGGGGTCGCGGATTCTTTTGCCCACGCACTGTATGTACAGTACATGCACCTGTGGATGCTGTTGTTAAAAGTATCAGGATGCAAAAAGACGGGCTTGGCGCAAGCGTTGCAAGATTTCCTATGTAGGAAGTCGCCCTAGTCTCACCCGCACTGCTTCGAATTTCTAGACGAGTTGTTTAATTAGCCGATCCTCAACTCAATGGCCTCACAATGTAACCAGACTACATCTGAGCAGCCTAAACTACATCCTTACGTGACAATTTGTCACCGAGACAAAAGAAAAAACTGAAATGACAAACATCCAAGCGTGCTATTTGCGCGTAAATCAATATACTGCAAAATACAGCTGCGGACCCCCACAGACCCTCGCGGCACTTGACAATCCCCGCACCTCTCCCCAGTCCCACCCCCTCACTCCTATCCTCACGCGCACTGAGCCACAGGGTAAACACCGTGTACCTATGTACTCTCCTTCTGCAGTTGACATCGATATCTATGGGGTCGACCTCCCTTTACACATCGGTCATGCCCTGACTATGAACAATATCAGTAGGTAGTGCATGGGGTGAGAGGCACGAAAAACGGAAATAAGTTTAGCTGGACCTTAGGCTCTTCTGCAGTGTCAATCACACCACTTCGGCTGAAGTCAGGCAAGATAAGGACCACGTGCTCCCTGGCTGCATTTTGTAGAAGATTTAGCAGTGCTTGGTACTTCCTAGACACCCACTTCGAGATCGTGACGATCGTCTGCTTCTCATATCAAGAAATGAAAGTTGCCCCCCTCCCGAGGACAACCAGACCCAAAGACCTTCCCCCTCCCCAGTCTTTCCCCCATTGAAATGGATTTCTAATACTCTGGTTGGCACTGACGGGATTTCTAGGTTTGTATGGGGTCTTCATTCTCAAATTTATGCGGTACCCCGAGCTATTAAGTAACTCAAGTAGATTAGGCAGGTCGGGAGCAGGCCTGGACTGGCTACTAACTTTAAGTAACATAGAATCTTCATAAGCCTCCAGTCTGGTTGCATAGCCTCGCTGTATTATTGTATTATATATAGATTAAAATCTCTAGTGTCCTTCCGTTAACAGCTCTGAGCAGGTTACAGTCCGTTTCGAAACTATACATCAGGCTACCTATACTTACCCTACGTACATTGAAGTTGGATTGTAACCGCATACCTATCCATCGGATTATTATACCCAAGAAGTATAGAGCCTACAAAGCAAGGATCCTTCAACACTGACAGTCTCTAACGCATCTACATCCTTACAGGGTGACTGTCAAGAATATATTACCTTGCATCCTTTCTCGCCGATGGGTTTCGGTCAAACAACTTACCCTCGGGCATATACCTACCTACCGTACTCATGATGATCAACAGCACTGCGCCGTTACTGGCAAAATGTTATCAAGTACGAGTACTGTACAAGGTGTTTGGGTAATATAAATTCCGCTTTCATATTTATCCTTCATCCTCGTAGTCGCATGTCGGGTATGCATACTCATACCTCACAAAAAATGTGGGCGCCACATTTACACCGCCGCAGCATGGTGTAATGAATATAGCCTACAGAAATCGAAATACAGGTGTGTGTGCAAGTTTACTTTTTATCATTGAGAACCAATCATGGACTTGCCTGTTAGATTGAATGGGACTCAGCTGTAAAAGCTTCACGCCACCACCACCAGCGCAAAGGGAGTTGCGCAACCACCCTGCAGAGTGCCATGACCTGACCATGACATGTATGAAATATTGTAGCCTCCCCATAGCCTTGGTCATGGGTCGACTGGAATTAACGTTTGCGTTGTTGTGTAAATATGACCAGAGATACTATTTCTTGCCACCACCGAGACTATATATGCCATGGTAAAGGAGATAACTATACAAATGCACAATAAAAAAACCAGATGGGGAAAGAGAACAACCAAGTGACAACCAATGCAGCCTATAACATTTTCGTTACTCTCGTTAGACATGATATGATATGGAAAGGAACAGAGTACCAGTGGGATGCGCTAGGTAGACAACAAGAGCAGGCCAATGCAGCAAAAACAAGAACAGTAAGAGATCGTATACTCCCACAAATATCGCCGAAAGAACCACTATATGTGTATTTTTTTTTCCATGTGCAACGAACCAACTCCTTCACTTCATAAAGCCAGCCAGAAGGAAAGATGATAAAAGTAGGGTGAAAATCAAATGGAGATATCGTTAATTAAGTGCACACAAAAACTGGGCAAAAAATTCAAGAAACCGGTGATATCCAAAACAGAGATTCCAGGGGTGCGAGTATTTGTGATGATTGACCCCTGAGGGGAGATAATGCCCTTCGATTGGGCCACTAGCTGTGTTCGCGGGGGGCTTTCTGATTCGGTAAGGTGTCGAGAAAAATAGTTTATGAATTGAACAGCCACTGAAATCGGAATGGTTGCGAAGCATGTATCCAACTACCGTGAAGCAAGGCATGGTCAGGCAATGGATGTGGCCATCAGGCGTTCTTCTAGATGTTCCATGTTTCTCTCCAGTGGAGTAGCAGCGTTCGGGCTTTTGTTTTTCTTGGGACTATCAAGACATTAGTACATTCAAATGACAGAAGATATTCATGGATAAACACTTACGGGTACCGGATGCCAGTATCGTCACGTTGAGAACCACAACCCCTGCATATCTTGTTGCCATGTATGAATGTTGCAGAACATTTGGTACAAGTCCAGTGGATTCTTCTCCTAATCTTCTGGTACGTACGAAGTGGACGGCGTCCAGCGGTCTCAGCCTCTGAGTCCGAATCATCCCGATCATCATAATATCCTGGGGGCTTATTCTTTTTGTGTCTGGAAATAACAAATTAGCCTTTGGATCACAGCAAAAGCTTTATGCAAGTCGGCAAACGCACGGGTCCTGAGGGCATTTATTGCACCTGTTGTGTTTGCACTTAGAGCAAACTTTCTCCGCACCAAAGTCTGTTTCGCATCTGTGGCAGGTTCGATGGATTCTCTGCCGAATTTTCTTTCGGACCAAATCCTGGCCACCAGTTCGGCTGGGAAGAGTAAGGCCAGTATCGCCCTTCCTCCTTCTTACTATCGGCTTAATTTCCCGCTTGTCACCAACCTTCTCCTTCTCCTTGCCCTTGCCCTTGTCCTTCTTTATTCTGTAATACAAAGTGGTCAGCTAATGGCCATTATGTGCATTGATCAGGTACTACATACGGGAAGCGAGGGCATTGCTTGCACCTCCTGTGACCACAGCTCAAACAAATCTTGTTAGCACCATATGCAGTAGTACACCTATGACATGTACGATGTACACGCATTCTAATCTCCTTGTGGACACGTTGAACTGGAGGTTTATCGGAACGTGGTAATGTTGATGGACTGATCTCTAAGCCATGTCTCCTGAAGAGTTCCGCTGCACGGTCAGCTGCAGACCTAATAGGAGGTTGAGGGCCAGGTGCTAGTCTAGCTGATGTTTCGGCTCTGTAAGGACAATAATAATTAGTAAATAATCTGTTGAAGGTTCGGTCAGATATAACCTACATCGGCGTAGCTACTGGAACAGGGGCCGCAATCTCTGGGAGAGGTGGTGGGGCTTCCACCGTAGTGGAAGCGCCAGTCTTGGGTGCTTTTGATTTCTTCCTAGTGAAGAGGGTCTTCACTCCCTGAAACACTGCATCCAAACCCTTCCTAGATCTTTCTGGGACTTTGCTACTGGCAGCAGTTGCTGCTGGGGCTGGTGGTGGCTCTCCAGCCATGTTATCGTTTGCTGGTATTGGGAGACGAGGTGGTAACGGGTGTTCTTCTGGACAATAGATGTGCCAGCGTTAGGTATGACGATGGTGATGACGATGTCCCTTTTGGTCCCACAACTCCTTCCCCCAATACCCAAATGCCAATTCCAGCTCCCTGGGATCCTTTTCTAGTTTGTCTTAGAGTGGGATGATGCTGTTGTTATTGTCGTTTTTGTTGTTTGTTGTTGAAGCAAATAAATATAGAACTGCACAAAAGCTGTGGAGAAGGTATTTGAGCTGAGGAGCGAGTATGGGGTACGGACTTGTTTTCTAGCAGCTGGTGGGCGAGGCTATTTGGATGGGGGGGACACGGGAAAAAAGAAAAGGATGGTTCAGATAGTGAAAAAAATACAAAGTCGGTTCCTTGAGCAAAAGCAACTCCCCTGGGAGCATGGAGCATGGAGCATGGGAGCATGGAGCATGGGAGCATGCATGGGAGGGAGGGTGGTCTCACGAAGCTGGGACGAGAGCATTCCATGAGCAAGTAAGGACCTCGGTGGTGGGTCCAGCAACCAGGGTGCTGTGGGAGGAGTGGATGCAAAGTAAAAGGCCCTGTCCAACTTCAGATTGGGCCATCCTGTGCTCTGGGTAGGGCACGCTTTTCTGGGCTGCTTAGTGCAACCAGCCTAGGTACAGCTACTGCTCATATCCCGGCACAAGCCACTCCTGCCTGCGATTGGGCTTTGGAAGCGATTCTGAGACCCCCCTGTGCACAGCCCTTCGTTGCACGACTAGATGAAATAAGGTTTGGCTTGTGGGTGATGCCTTGGGATTACCTATATACCAATATTCCAAATGTCTCTGGTTCGTTTCTGGCTTACGCGAAGCCCGAGAGTACCATATGTATGTAACTGAGTACAGTACATTAGCTGCCGCGGTACCTAGGTAGTTTGGATCGTTAAGCGGCACGAACCAATATGAGCTGGCTTGGGAGAAGACGGGCTCGAATTGAAACACACGTACTAGTCTGTGATCAGTGTGCAAATTGCTACTATCTTCAGAGGGCATGTTTTACACATACTTAAGTGTAAGTACTGCTAAGTTGCGGGAGAACGCAAAGGGCACTGAAAGCACACAGAGAGAGGCTGGGAATACCGCCGTGGCTATGGGAAGTGGAGAGGTCAAAAGTTCGCACAAACCAAACTGTCAAATGTGTTTGATTTTTAAGCAGGGTGTCCCCGCTCGGACCTATTTAGCAGCTGTTGCAATTGACGTTTTGGTCTATCATAACCTGAACTGACCAGACCAGGCGGCGCCCACGCAAACTACTTTGCATACGCTATGCTACCTATGCAATTTCCTCACGTCAATGCAAATAAAGTATTTTCCTCACGTCAAGTATATTCCTACCGTCAATGGGGCTTCGCCCCCTTACCTCCGCTGCTCACGCAGCTCCGTTAAATCATTCAATAATGTCATTACCTATTATAGTATTCCCTATTCCTATTCAATAAATCTATTCCACACTCTCCACACAGGCTTCGCCCCCCAATCGCTCCGCTCGCAGGGACCCCCGAAAAACATAACAAAATAATACAATTGCAATAACCCAACCAGAAACGCCCAAACAAGCACCATTCATGCCGACCGAACCACGTCTCTTAATAATTATCAGTACAACTCTTCAAACCGAATAGCCTCATTGGACCCTACCAACCCTCATAACTGTCCACACATGGTCTTGATATGTGCTACGATCCCACGTATTCGCTCTTCTCCCTCAGTACTCAACACATCAACATCCCGAACACTAGATTGGGTGCTGGATTGGGTGCTGGATTAGGTGCTGGATTGGGTGCTGGATTAGGTGCTGGATTGGGTGCGGGATTGGATCCGGATCGCACGCTGCATTGGATACTGGCAAACCTGCTAAGTTTGATACTGAGTTTGGCGCTGGATGTTTGGAGATCTAGGGTAGCTAAGTTGGATGTTATGTTAGATTCCAATTGCAATTTAATGGTTGTTATATATGGAGGGTGTTGAAACGCTTGGGGAAGGGC
>Ga0307514_10004965_pt1 | contig 12068 bp, 10 predicted proteins | sample 16_EM_MG_FD_203088 | JGI IMG/M metagenome (GOLD analysis project Ga0307514, IMG submission 203088) | Populus trichocarpa ectomycorrhiza microbial communities from riparian zone in the Pacific Northwest, United States - 16_EM | ecosystem: Host-associated > Plants > Roots > Unclassified | place...
TGAGTCTGCCAGGGTACCTAGTGCAGCAGGAGTGGTAATCTATAGCACTAAATGGGAGGCGGGGTAGGCATCTGTGGCAGTGCGGTGGGGTGCCCCACATTCCATGACTCTTCAGTTTATCATTTGCAAAGAACCCCTAAGAAGCCAGATACCCAAATCGCAATGCCTACCATTACAGTCGACAAAGCCGGGCTCTATGAAGCCCTTGGCCAGACGTATACCACGGAGGAGTTCGATGAATTGTGTTTCGAGTTTGGTATATATGCCCCCCATAGAACCGAAGCTGTTCACTCACAAATTTACGCCAATGATCTACAGGTATTGAATTAGATGAAGACGTATGTGCAGTTCTCAGCACCACAGTATAACCATTTTCTGAAAGTCAGAAATTAAGCCATTTTCCAGACGTCCCTCACAGAAAGGCCCATCGTGAACGGAAAGCAAGAGCCACCACAGCTCAAGATCGAGATTCCAGCAAACAGGTACCGAGCCTATGCCAGCGCCTGCTGGGTTATTGCTGACCTTTGATTAGATATGATATGCTATGTCAGGAAGGAATCTCGCTCATGCTCAATATTTTCCGGGGCAAGGCGGCGGTGCCAAATTTCAGGGTTGTTGCTCCCTTGGAGGGAGAGGTTCAGGAGATAAAGGTTGATCCAGAGGTCCGTCATCTCTTTAAACCGCACAAGCTCTACTGGGTTTAGGTTCTGACCATGGGGGGTGTAGACCGCAAAGATTCGGCCCTATGTCTCTGGAGCGATCTTGAGGAACATCAAATTCACACAGGAGCGATATGACTCCTTTATTGGCCTCCAGGAAAAGCTTCACCAGAACCTCTGCCGCCAGCGTACATTGGTATCAATGGGTACACACGACTTGGATACCATCAAGGGACCTTTTACTTATGAAGCTCTCAAGCCTGAGGACATCAACTTTGTACCACTGAACCAGGAGAAGTCAATGAATGGTCACGAGTTGATGCATCACTATGAGGTACCAGCATTTACCTTATTTCACTGCTCCTCACTAACATTAGTGTAAATAGAATGACAGGAACCTCGGCCGCTACCTCCATATCATCAGGGACTCCCCGATATATCCCGTCATTTATGACACCAACCGAACTGTTTGCTCCCTCCCCCCCATCATCAACTCCAGCCACTCCAAAATCACACTCAACACCCGCAATGTCTTCATCGAAGTCACCGCAACCGACAAAACCAAGGTCGAGATCGTGACCAGCATCCTCGTCGCCATGTTCTCCATGTACTGTGATGAACCCTTCACCGTCGAGCCCCTCAAGATCATCTCCCCCCACAACCACGAATCCCGCGAGGTCCCCAACATGTCCCCACGCTCCACCACTGCCGAAGTTCCCTACATCAACGCCTGCTGCGGCCTCAACCTTACCCCAGAACAAATCTGCAAATTCCTCAGTCGCATGGCCTACACCGCCAAGCCATCCACCTCCGATCCAGACCTCATCGATATCGAAGTCCCCGTTACCCGTGCGGACGTTCTCCACCAATGTGATATTATGGAAGACGTAGCCATTGGATACGGATACAACAACCTTCCAAAAACCTTCCCTGCTACCGGAACTGTGGCTAAGCCCCTCCCACTGAACAAGCTCTCTGATATTGTCCGTGAGGAATCAGCTATGGCCGGGTGGACAGAAGTCATGCCCCTCATTCTCTGCTCACACGACGAAAATTTCGCCTGGCTCAGCCGCAAAGATGACGGCAAGACCGCTGTAAAACTTGCAAACCCCAAGACTGCCGAATACCAAGTCGTCCGTACATCCCTTCTCCCAGGGATTCTCAAGACCATCCGAGAGAACCGCAAACACGCCCTCCCACTCAAGGTCTTTGAATGCAGCGATGTCGCGTTCAAAGATGAATCTCAGGAACGAAAGTCGAGGAATGAGAGACATTTTGCTGCTGCTTGGTGCGGGAAAACGAGCGGTTTTGAGGTCGTGCATGGGTTGTTGGATAGATTGATGCTGATCCTCTCTCAGGGATTCACGGAGCAAGGCGAGTTGGAGAAAGGGATTGGGTATTGGATTGATGAGACGAGTGAGGAGATGTACTTCCCGGGGAGAGCAGCAAATATCTGGATCAAAGGGAAGGATTGTAAAGAGAAGGTAATTGGGAGCTTTGGCGTTTTGCATCCAAGTGTGCTGGAGAAATTTGAGATTCCGTGAGTCCCCTTTTGGATTGGGATTAAATTACCCTCTTATCGGCCACGTGCTTTCCTGACATTAGCTTTGCTATAGATACCCAGTTAGCACTTTGGAGTTGAACCTTGAGGTTTTCCTTTGAAGAGCCAATGCCACTCAATATTCTAAGAGATCAGAATGGATGCCTGTGGGAAGCAAGAGTTGTGAAATTAGATTCATATCAAGAGAATTAAGCACTGGACAAAAACGGAATAGGAGCTGGACATGATGCACTAGAGGGTCTAATATGGGTGTACCTGAACTTCGGAGCTTAGATATATAAGCACTTATGGTGAATTTTACCCAAGATATTGAAGCACAATGTAATACGCCGCCAGTCATGGATGTGGGGTTACCCTGAACTTTTGAAGGCGCCTAAAGTATTAACTCAGTATTGGCATTCCACAAATTGAGAAGCCTCGGGGCGATAAAGAGGAGTGTTGTTTACATTGTTCCCGCCGGCCCAGTCCCTGGGCATTTGTATATACAAATCGTTTTTCCATCCCATATCCGTTCAATCTAATCCCATCCCTTGTTCCCGTTCGGAAAACGAATAATATACAAGAATTATCTCGCTCATGCAAATGCGTCCACCCACCTTTCCCCGGAAAGAAACCACAGCACCGTACCTTTTCTTACTTTTCCCAAGACTCTAGCAGGCAAAACGAAAGAAAGAAAGACAATACAAGTGAGACGCTTTTTCATCCTCCATCCGACCGTACATATTGACAGATGAACCCTAAATCGAATGGGAAAAAAAACAAAAAAACAAAAAGGAGCAAATTTCCCCCATTTTGGGGCATTACCCCTTCGCTAAGTTAACAAAAAAATCGAGTCACCTACTTCTTCCCACCCCTCCTCCTAGGATTGGCGGTTTGTGGCCTCTTCTTGCCACCCTGTGGCTGCTCATGTCCCTCAATGAACTTGATCAGCTCGTCAATACTCCTGTCATCCATACCCTCACTTGCGCCGACACCCGCAGCAGCACTTGTAGTAGACTCTGCTACTCTACCCTCCTTTACGCTTGCCTGTCCAGCCTGAGGTTGTGGCCTAGCAGTCAATGTCACTCTAGGAGTTAAGTTAATCCTCCTCAGTCTCCTCTGTTGCAAATCCTTAGCCTGTTTCGCAATGTGCACTGCATTCTGCGTCAATTGCTCTAACCAGTTTTCCGCCTCCTTGGTGTTCCTATCATTTGGTCCGAGCTCGGCCAGGAAAACGTTGTAAGCATCGCGCATACGGGTCACAGCACCCTTAGAGTCATTGTCAAGGGCGAGGGCCTGAGCTAGCTGGAAGGATAAAGTGGCAGTGTTTGGATGGGACTTGCCGAAAATGGATTCGCAAATCTTCAGAGAGGCTTCGAACCACCTTCTAGAGTCGTGGTAGTGCTTGAGAGCTTGAAGCATGACAGCAGCATTGTTCATAGTAGTGACGGAGTCGGGGTGGCCATCACCGTAGATGATCCGCCAGAGCCCGAAGGCGTGGCGGATGTAGGCTAGAGCGGCGTGAGTGTTGCCGTTGGAGTGCTCGAATAGGCCGAGGTTGAGGTAATTAAGGATAGTTTCAGAGGAATCAACCCCAAGGGTTCGCTCGGAGACGATGACTGCCTTGCGAGCAAGCTCTACAGCAGCAGGCTTCTCATCTAGTTGGTAGTAGAGCATAGCTAATGTGTTATACACGCGAGCAACCTCGGGGTGGAGCACGCCATAGATTTGCTCATGCAGAGAGAGGGATTCCAAGAGGAGTTCTTGACCGAGATCCTTCTGGTCCTGGATGATGGAAATCCGGCCTGCCTCAAGCGCCTCTTCCGCAAGCTGTGAGCGGGAAGAAGCATCCTTGACCAATGGGACAACATTGAGGATATCATCGGCCGCAAATGTGGTCGCAGATACCGCGGGAGCCGCCTCTGTGGCAGCAGCTGGAGTAGCAGCCTTGCCCTTCTTCTTCCTGCCTCCGGTGGTACCGTTAGTAGCAGGGATAGGGGCAGAGGCGGCGGCGGCAACCCTCTCCTCCTCAGTTAGTGGCTGGAACTGGTAATTCCTAATCCTGAATTGAAGCCCGAGCTTGAGAGCAATCTCTCTGAGCAATTGTCGGTGCTTGATCTCAATAGTCCACCCTTCAGGAAGAGTGTACCTGAAGCGCCTGAACACCTCCTTCTCAATAACGCCCTGCAGAGCATCAGGAGTGATCTTCTCGAAGCTGAAGTCTGCATCATGGTATAATTCCCACAGTTCCTGGTCCTTCTCCGGCTTTGGATCAGCATTATAAGCGGTTCCAAGAAGGCAGTTGAGGAAATGAGAGATTGCGTATGGAGCAAGAGGTTGAGGAAGGTTGCGAAGAAGAGCGTTGAGAATGTGCTTGCTTGCACGAGTGATCATCTCTTGCAGGGTAATAACCCTGATCGAGTCAAGTTTGGAGCCGTGTTCACTCGCTTTTGTGGCAACAGCTCCGAGGTAGCGGACGTTGATACCCCTCTTGTGCATCAGACGAGAGAGCGAGTGCCCGTCCACTGGAGACCCAACTTCACCTTCTTTAAGGTCCTCAATCTGTTTTGCATGTTAATTAGTGGCAATTGAAGCGGAGTCAAACACATACCAATCCAGGAATGACCTTATCAGCCAAATAAGCACAAGCAGCACGGACATTCTCCTCATCCTGTTGCATCTCGGCCTTTTCCTCTTCAGTCTGTGGCTGCTGGCCAGAAAAGACATCAGGGTTGAGAGCGAAATCAAAACCAGAGATATCAACTCGGTCAATTTGCTCCTCCTTCTTCCCCTCCTCAGGCTTCTCACCCTCTGCCTTGGCCTGGTATCAATGTCAATGAAATTCCACTAAGTTTCTTGATAGTATATTCATACCTCAGCTCCATCAGGTTTAGCAGCAACCCCCCCCGCCCCCCCCTCCGCCCCTCCTTTAGCCTTCCTCTTCTTTTCCATCTCCCCAGCAACGTACTCCCTCATCCTGAACTTCCAGAACCCTTCTACGAGCTCTTGCCTCAAGACAGCCATTCTGTGTGGATATCTGTTCTCATCCTCTCCGCTCTTCCAGTGTTTCTCCAACCAATCGACATCCAACGGAGTTATCCTGTACAAATCCAAGACATATTTCCTGGCGTCTGTACCTAATAATCCTTTGGTCTCAACGGACGCGACAAGTTCATGCCTCTTGCCCTCCTTGTCCCAGACGTTGTGCTTCTTTACCCTCATAGCCTTGCTCATTTTCTCAAAAATTGGCACGAATGCTGCGGTGGTGGCAATGACATCTCTGCCCTCCACCCCACCATAGTCAATCTGGTTTTGGCCCTCCTCCTTCTGCTTGAAGATTCCCGGTACAATGCTCTGAGCAACGAGTCTTCGTCCAAGGTAATCCACAACAACAGTCCCAGGAGTCGACAAGCCTGGGATATCCAGCTGGTTAACAGCCTTGACACCAAGTACGTCCTTACCAGTGGCAACCCTAGCAGCCTCGTCCCCACCATCGTTGGCAAAGGTGCCAACACCATCAGCCCCATACGAGAAGAAAATATTGTTGTACACATATATCTGGGCATCTCGCCCTTCAGTAGGGTTCAATGGTGCGACTTCTCCCTTGGCAATCGAAACAGCTCCACGAATAGCCGCCTCAGTGTAGTCTGCGAAAAGCTTGCTTAGAAGCCTCTCACGGAACACGCGTTCCTGGACAGTTTCTCTCGGAAGTTCCCGGGTCGATTGAAACTCTTCATTGAAGTCCCGGAGGGAATCGATGTTCTCGGTGCCAGAAGTGAGGTAAGTTTCCTGCGGTCGGGCCAAGTCGGGTTGATGAATATGGTATGGTGGCTTGGGCGGTGGAACGAGCCATGGTGATGCTGGAATGGCATTGGTAGGCTGGAAAGTGACCAGAGGATCCCTGTTAGCATTGAACTCCTGGAGCGCTTGGAACTCCTTAACAAATTGTGGCGAAATCTCCGCGAGGAGGTTCAGGAGAGAGTGTTGGTGGACTTTCTTGTTATTCGCCAGTTTTGGTGATGGGTCGAAGGTAGTTGTTGTGGACTTATTGACATAGAACCCTGAAACATGAGATGTAATGTGTGCTGTCTCAGCCTCTAGTGTCTGGACTTGGATGTAGAACAAGTGACCCTTTTGCCTCAAATGGTATGGAGGGGGGTTCCATGCAGAGAGTGCTATGCTCCTCACTGTCTTTGGAGCAACCTTGGGGGGCGGGGGAAGATAGTGGTCGAAGGTAACTGGTGCGTCGAAGTCGTAGTCCGACATTGAGTGAATCCCAGCGGCGGTCCCGTCCTTAGCAGCCTTTCCATCTCCTGTCTTGATGCTATCGAACAAGGAGAGACCTGCGGAGATACCTTGGACAGCATCAACCCTTGGACCAGTAACGCCAACCAACTCCCTCATCCTCAAAAAGTGCATCCTAGCCTCTTTCTCGGTGTATGGATCCTCAACAAGAACAAGTTCGGACTCTGGAGTAATCCCTGGAACATCAGAGAGCTCAATGAAGTCATTGATACGAACCCCATTATGCTCAAGATGGAAGCAAGAGTATTGCACGGTGTCAGGTAGCTCGGTGATGGATTGGCGGATGTCCTGCACTTGCTCCTGGGTTGTTACCATGATTTGAATTTGTTTGGGGGGGTATGGAAGCTTGACAGTCAATTGAAACACTGCGTGATGCTTATGTTAGCTAGGACCTCGACATCTATGAACCGCAATTCCACTTCCAGATTCCCTAAAGGGAAGCCGGACTATTCGCCTCGCTATCCGCATAGGCCAGGGCAAAACATTGGATAAGGATTGAGCCCACGCACTTTCAGACATGGGCGCCTCCAGTTGCTCCTGATCATCATCCTGGACCACTTCATTCTCCAACTCCTTCCCCAGTTGTTCCTGGCTCTTTTGCTGCTCTTCACCCACTGGAAGGGTTTCGCTACCTGCAACTGTATCGTCCACAAAACCAGTCAGCTCCATCCAGGGCATGATAACTTCGTTTATCAACCGCCAATATACTGCAACTCAACAATCGGGGCAGTAGTATTAGAATACGCACCAGCAGCCATTGACAATTCCCTTCACTGAAAACCAATTAAGGGATAAGAGAAACAAAAACCGCTCCTTCTTGAAAATCCAGTCAAGACAGGTGACGGTGACAGAGTCGTCCTGCAAAAAATGTGATGCAATGTTGTTTACTGTCGCTAAAGTTTTTGCCCCCAGGCAATGTTTGTAGGGGTGCTAAGAGGTATGACGAAGTTGAAAGAAAACTTTTGGAACTTTTGGTATCTAAGACCAGAATGAAATGAATGCGCGTGTGATGCAGTTATCCGGGGGGAAAAAAAGTATTATCCAGCGAAAATTCTACTGTATCTCCACCAAATGTGGCTCACGTGATCAGCGACGAAACGAGAACAGGCCTTATTAATCGGCTAATTCTTCCATGCAGGGCCAGCCTACCTGACTAGATTACGATGCCCCGGCTAAGTACACTTTTTTTTTGAGTCTATACACCTCTCCCCCGGAGGGAGCTATCTGCAATATGACATGCATGCCTCAAAATATGCAATAAGGAACCTTCATATACCTCTGCATAATGCCTATGGTCCCCGTCCTCCTCTGCAATTTGGTGGCCTCAAATGCTTCATCTTTGTGAGGCTATGTAACCCTATGCATTGTACATCTTTCACGATGACAGGTCTGGAATGAGAAAAAAGAAGAAAAGTAAGGGTGGCAAATACTTAATGTCACACAGAGTCGTAGTTGATCTCTAACGACAAAAACTCATAACCAAAACTAGTTGCTCACTATGCAACACATAACAAAAGAGGACCTGGCTGGCCCATTCAAGTACTGGCAGTGAATGATATAACACTCAATTAAGGATATACCCAGCTCTTCAAAGTAACAAACTCAGAGTAATATTATAAACTCGGGACCCCAATAATAGCCCCCACCTGGGGGAACAACCTTATACCAGCTATATACACCACAACCCATTGCACAGCACTCACTAAAAGACCAGTAAGCTGGGCCCATGCACGTTAGCTTAAGAAATTGCAACTCCGGCTATCGAACCCTGAACATACCTTTTCCCGCCATGTATGGAAATGTACACCCGTCATAACCAACATCCACCACCACAAGCTCAGTAAAGCCCCGACAGCCCATGTTGCTGGGTGCATCCACTGCTTTGCGCCTCCCATCTGAAGCGTTGGCATGATCTCGCTCCACAAGAACAAGCTTGCGTGGGTGAGCATGAAGACATGGCCACTTAAGTCATGACCCCCCCTCCAATTCCCTTTTTCCAGCTTACAGGCTGCAGAAGTGACAAGCAGCTCTGGCGTGGTGAGTCGGCTTCTGTCGGTAAAGTCGGGGTTAGTGGCCACTTCACAGAGACCACCCGTAAGAACAAACATGCGATCCATTAATGGTGGTCCAAAACACCACTGTGTCACGAGGACCCACCATGCTGTAGCCAAAGCCCATCGTAATACTGCTTGTAGGGGCCTTGTATGCCGAAGCCGGGTGGCATGGTAAGTGTAGGTAAGAGTTGTCCAGAGCCAGCCATACTTAACGAAGAAGGTGTTGAAGATGTTGTGTTTGTGACTGAAATAGGTAGGTTGGGGAGTAAACAGAACCGTAGAAAATGATGCTAGGAAAAGTGAAATGGGGTATATGGCTGCGACCTTGAGATGATCGCTAACTGATGGTAATAAGGCATCAGGTAAGGGTGGCCTTTGTGTTCTGTAACCATTGGCGCTATTTGTGGCGACGTTTTTCGCAGCTTCTGAGGTAGAGGCGCGAGATGAAGCGGGTGAGGACCCCATCATAGTGTGGTTCTGCAACGGCTGACTGGCTGATGTTGTAAATCAAAGGTACAGTAGTAGGGAGAGTGTATATACCAGTAGGCTTGTGCCAAGCACCTCTTTATCGAAATGGAAATGTGTTAAAACATGCTAGTGCACTTTACACTCCACCACATATGGAATCACGTGAAGCATTACATGCTGAAGTATAATCATATATATGCCACATACTACACAAAAAAGGTAGCGGTTCCGAGACTAGCCACATACCTATATGGGAAGCATATGTTACCTACTCCTCGTGTATATATAGGTAGCTGGATAGCTTACATAGAACTACAAGTTACACAATTCACACAACTCTTTACGTTCCATAAATCTGCTGGAATACATGCTCGTATACACATCTACATATTTATACATCGCATATTCATACGGGGTGAAGTGTTCCTTCACTGGCCACACATCTGTACCGCTGCCACTTTCACTAGCCTCATATCATAACCCAACAGGACGGATCAGGAACTTACTCCTCATACGTGGGATTCCCGTCACCATCACCACCACCAATGCCCGAATATCACCGACTGCAACAGCCTCCAGTTGCAAGATCGTTCACATTACCCAGAGACTTCAAACCAATCCCAGTCAAACTAGACAACCTCGAACTACTTGACGGGTAGGGCAATTATGAGGACTGGTCCTCCCAAATGGTGATGTGCCATGAGGGTATATGACATCGCCATTGATAAAAACAAACCTGCACAATAAAGCGGAGAGTTTAATTTGGGCTGGGGGTTAACTAGACTCAGCATAACTATGACCATTGGATTAATATTTGGCCCAATCTATCAATTCTATCCACTGCTTGACGGTGGTGTTCAGTTGCTTTTCTATAACTACGGTGTATAAATCAATCAACCCTGATGTATGAGTATTTCCTACAGTCTTTGGGTTTCAATGGCTAATAAGTTCTTCCAGGATAATTACAAGACCGTCTGGTTTAATACGGATACACATGAGACTGCGAGTAACCATGTCGGCTTGGGGATGGTGAGTGTCGTCTGGTGAATGAGTCACTACAATGGCATTTCCAGTGTTTAACATGAGGGGCGCCAGTGCTTGAAGTTGATTTTCTACCTGGTTAGGTCTGGTGGGTGAAATAAGGAGAAGTCCTACGGCTGCGGAGTGTAGTTGAATGGCTGTTTAAGTTAAGTATATAGACATTATTAATAATAAAAAAAGCAGGGGTCCTAGGGGAGCGATAGCAGAGGTGAGGATGGCAAGGCCCGATGTCTGGGAGCGTGAGGGAGCAGTAGTGCGGTAAAGAAAGGTACGCACTGGCGATAGGGAGTTGAGGGTAACGGGACGCGGTGCAAAGATTAACAAAATGGCCATAGTGGAGATAACGATTTACTACTACCACACAGAAATAAATCGGTCTGGGCACGAGAACACCTCCCCCCCAAAAAATGGATGAGAGACTGCTCTCGGTCTGTCAACGGAAGGCTTCATTCCGAGTTTGTGTGGACGTCTTGTTCTCGTGCCCAAACCTGTAATTTTTATTCGGGACCTATTTTGAGCAGGACAAATGCCAAGCATTCCCGAATAAAAATTACAGGCCTGGGCACGAGGTGGACGTCTCAGATCTACCTACTCCTGTGCATAAGTATATATTCGGCGGTTGCTCATATCTTGCTTTTTTATCTACCTTGTGGTAGAGTCCATAGCCACTTCGTATACATGTTATTTCATACCACTGCTAAGCAAGTAGTCAAAGCCCAAGGCAGAGTAGCTTTTGCAACATTCAATTCACAACAATCCCCTCCCGGCTCAATAACTTGCCCCCCACCATCCAGCCCACCAGTACCCACTCAGAATACACAGCACCTTCATTACTCGAGCCAACTGCCAGTTAAGAGCTCTCGGCTCCAGTCCTTGATCGCTTGTTCAAAAATACAATCTCGAGCTTCCGAAACGCGCAAAGAGCGTCACCACTAGGAACAAATTGGTAGCGACCAATGTTAGTCTAGATACAATTAGCCTTTGACTCTCACATCCAAGGTCCACACCCGAACACTGCCGTCACACCCCTTCTCAGATGACAGATACAATTGGCATTGATGCCTCATCATCCATCGGCGAAGGACCAGACTCAAGATCCCTATTAGGCCAGTATAATTCTGTGGATACTGTGCATACATCGCTCTTCAGTATTACGTGAAATTTGGCGTTTCACGTGCAGACTTGTAAGTACCCAGGGCTTACCCTACGCCACTATCACTTCCACCTTGGAAACTCTTGGCATGAATGACAATCCTCCAGCAGTGACCCATACACGAACCCACGAGCAACCAACAACCCTAGACCAGCCGACTACCAGCCAGCAAAGGTACACTCATCCCACTATACGCAGGAATGCTCCATCTACTGCATACTCAATCTCATTTTCAGATGAAATTACGAGATGATGCATTGAAAATATCTTTTATTTTCTATTTGGTATATGGTTTCTAACTCGAGTTGTGCCCCTCTTGGGTGAATCGCTTAGAACCATATAAAGATGGGTGCCCTTAAGTACGTTGAAGAACTTCACAAGAAGAAGCAATCGGATGTCCTCCGATTTTTACTCCGTGTTAGGTGTTGGGAATTGAGAAACTTGAGTGTGTCTCTCCCGCTCTCCTCTGTTTTTATTTTTATTTTAAAATATGCCCGAGTGCTAACCTACGCAACTCTCTCCAGAGGTTTGCCATCGTGCCTCCCGCCCCTCTCGCCCCGACAAGGCGCGTCGTCTCGGATACAAGGCCAAGCAAGGATACGTTATCTACCGCATCCGCGTCCGCCGTGGAGGCCGCAAGCGGCCTGTCCCCAAGGGAGCCACCTATGGCAAGCCCACCAACCAGGGTGTGAACCAACTCAAGTACCAACGCTCCCTCAAGTCTACCGCTGAGGAGCGTGTTGGCCGCCGCTGCGCAAATTTGCGTGTTCTCAACTCCTACTGGGTCAACCAGGACTCCACCTACAAGTATTTTGAGGTCATCCTCGTCGATCCCCAGCACAAAGCTA
>Ga0307514_10004966_pt1 | contig 12066 bp, 11 predicted proteins | sample 16_EM_MG_FD_203088 | JGI IMG/M metagenome (GOLD analysis project Ga0307514, IMG submission 203088) | Populus trichocarpa ectomycorrhiza microbial communities from riparian zone in the Pacific Northwest, United States - 16_EM | ecosystem: Host-associated > Plants > Roots > Unclassified | place...
GTTAATGTAGATCTGGATTAACTGATGGAAACACCATCCCATCAATGAATAATTTAGATTACGAGAATCTGTTTTGCAATTCCTGCCTTCGGTTTTAAGGGGTGCTTGAAATACGTTTCATTCGTGCATGAAAAGTAGATTCATAATTTTTTGGATGGAATTCACAAACGTTGGAATAGCTAATGGGCTTGGCAAAATCATTATCAAGAGATTGCGTCCATTTATGTACCCAAGAACAAGGAACCTTCCCAGAATTTAAAAGCGGTACCCTACTCCATTGGACCTGAACAAACCTTGTACACTGGCAGCTCACAGAAGCGAAAAAGCATTCTGCGTCAAAAAATTTCAGCATCTCCAGGTCGGGACTGTTTCTGCACTGCACCCTGAAGCCCATAGGCATCAATACCAAAATCCAATATTATAGCTGCTACTGATTACGAGTACATTAGAAAAGTCCATTACCAAGACAACCACGGGAGCGAACAAATTGAAAAGTCTTAAACCCAAACCCCATTATAGAGCCAGGAGACGGTGTCCTAACTCAATTTTTAAAGCATCCTGTATCATAACTGACGCGATTACAACAAAGGCATGTGCTCATAAAATGCCATCCGTCTCTCACGGTGAACATACAAATAAAATGCATAACCCTGCAATGGCTGAACATGGTGCCTAAATACTTGTGCGGGTTTTGTTTAAAGTATCAAACTTTACTGGCAACAAAATCGTTATTACTTGATTCCCATATAATCGTCCCATCACATGTGCATATCTTTTTGTAATTTTCACCAACTCCTGCACTTCTGGCAATTACTGCTGCTGTGAGACCTTCATCTGATTTATCTTCAGTTCCAAATAACACTACTGATCTCCCAATCAGATCTGCAACTCTTAGCTTCCGTTTGGTCCCCGAGAAGAAGGCATCTCCTTTCTCATCAACATCTAATGTTCCCAGGTCGCCAATTGGCTGATGAACAATAATCTCAGTTAGAAAATTCTATACAACTTCAATTATATCACATACTACAGGAAAATTATATAAGCTAAATAAAATTCAAACCACAAAACCCAGGAAATGTGTTAGGTTATCAATATCATACGAGCAAAGTGTGGAGTAAACATTAGTCTTTGTGCCATCAAATTGATGTTGTCTCTCGAAGATTTCTGGCAAAATGATAATAGCATAAACAAATTCAGAGAAGGCATGTGCTGATGTAAACCTCTTGTTCAGTTCCTTGATTTGTTGGATTAAACACTTTCCCAGTGCTTGCTGCTCCTTTTGTTAGATCACCAAACTCATTGATAGACCAACCATGTTTACCAGGTGACACTCCACTAAAGCTGGCTTCAATCCTAGCCAGTTCCATATTCACTTGAGCGAAGCGAACAACGCCAAAGATATCTGGACCTTTGAATTCGGCAACAGCAGCAGACACTAAAAAGTCTGAAGTGCAGAGCATGAGGTTCAGAAACTGTAACTACATTTTTATATGACACAGACAACCTACTGCATCATGTTTCCTGATTATAGTAGTGATGGGCAGGGGTTACAGATTCCACACATAAAATGAATGAGCAAAGCATTGCTGAACTCAGAAAATCAGCTATAATTGCCAAGAGTGTCTTAATGAGGTAATGGCTCACAATCAAACATGTAACTTCATCTTCTAAAGAAATAGAAAAAAACTCCATAGAACTAGTTTGACACAAGCAAAAAGTTTCTCATTAAACAAGCATCTAAAACCTAAAAACAAGAACCTGTTGAAAAATGGACTTGGAAAATGACCATCAAAAATTTAAAAGAAGTTGAACTCATGCTCAACATGGCGCAATGAAACCTCGTTTGAAAATCAGGTTAGGAAAAGTAAATGTGAGGTGCCATATATACTCGGTACAGTTTAGGCACTTCTGAAAAACAGACAAATTCGGATGATATGTAACTATTAAAGTTGCAAAAAAAAAAAAAAAAAACCAGAAAGGGATATCAAGCTAAATATGAAAGTACTACTAGTTGAGCTAGCCAACCTTCAGGGATTCCTTGGCCAATTAGTCTAGCATTTCGACCTGTCTGCTCCAAAGCTTCAGTCATAGTCTTCACTGGAGAAGACCCAAGAATTCTTACCACTTGATTGGCCAAATCAACCTCCACATTCTTCACTCCTGATTATTTTTTTTCAGGATAGAAAACAACGCACAACAGTAAAGAGTCCTTAAAAGGACAAGAAAATCCTCATTTGATACTGATCAATGACTGTGTATTTAAAATAAGGAGCCATCGCATACCATTAACAGCTTGTAACTTATTCCTGACAGAATTAACACAACCCTCACACTTCATATCCACCATGAATTCTGTCTATTTATCAAAGCAAGACCACAAACAGAATACAACAAAAACATTAATGAACATTCAAATAATCCCCCAAATCATAAAATAACCAACAAAAAAAATCCAGTATCGTCAAAAACTAATGTCAAAATCAAAGCTGAAACAGAAAAATGAAATATTTTCAACTTACAAGTATCTCAGGCAAGGCTCCATTATCCTGCAAAACAAAACAAACAAGATTAAAGATTCAAGCTTGAGACCTCAATATGAAAGATTATGACACGAAAAAGGGGGCAGATGTTGAAATTGAACCGGTGAGATGGGTTTTTGATTTGATGTAGACGTGTCCATGCTAAGGGAAGAAGGACGCTGAGTCAAATTCTTTACAGGACCAAAGCGAGCTGACGTGAGAAGAGAAGATGATGGTGAGAGGAAAAAGAGGTTTCGGGTTTGGGATTTGGAGAAGAAGGGGAGAGAGATGAGAAAGCGAAGGCAGCAGGTAAAGCAGAGGCAGCTATAACAGTCTTTGTTGTGGTTGTTACTGACCTGAGAGATGCCATTTTATTCCTCTTTTTTTTTTTAATTATTACTCTCTTCTATGAAATTCGTTGGTGTCTATTGATGTCTCTCTGTATCTAGAATTTTCTGTCTTTTCACCGGAAAATTAAATTTTTAAGATATCGGGAAAACGAAATTTTGTAGATTTTTTTTTCCCGTTACTGTATTCTCCACCCAGCTTTTTTGCCCATTGTGAAGACCAACGATCTGTGAAAATCTTGTTTGGTTGGGGATTCAACCCAAGCGGGTTAATGTAATGGTTTTTTAATGGTAAAAATGCATTGAAAAATAACCCCAAAAATCCTATCCCATGATTTTTCCAACCATCATATTAATGGGTAATATTTTAAGCCAGGCAATAGCAATAGCAAGCATGGCGTCATTTGTTTTTTTTTTTTTAAATAAAAAACAAATAACATAACATCTACCTTTTATATAAAAAAAATAAGGCACAAGAGTATGGATTTTAATCCAAAGGATAAATCAGACCCTTTATTTTTTTGCCCCCAAAAAAAACTTTTTGAATTTAAATACTAGAGTTAGGACCTAGAAAAAATTATTAATTTTTTTAGAAAAAGACTTAATTTCAATTGATGTTTAAAATAACTCGAGAATACTCCCTATCAGCCAACAAAAAAATAATAATCACAATTGCTTCATATTAGATTTCATTTCTATTTTTTTAATCTCACCTAGGACATCTCCTTTTTTATATATATATATATATATATATATATATATATATAAATAAAGTAACTGAACCTTTTCTTTTGTAGTATAAGATCCTGTTTATTTTTGCGTTTCAAAAACTTTTAAAAAAATTTATTTTTAATTAATATTTTTTTGGTGTTTTTAAATCATTTTGATGCGCTCATATTAAAAATAATTTTTAAAAAATTAAAAAAAATATTATTTTAATATATTTATGAGTAAAAAACACTTTAAAAAACAATCGCAACCACACTCCCAAACAGCAAGTTAGGCGAGATGGTTTTTTTTTTTACAAAAAGAAAAAGAAAACTTGTAAAAAGGATTAGACTCGTTCTAAATTTTTTTAACATAAAAAAATAAGATGACACAAATATTTTTTTAAAAAGTAAAAAATAAATAAAATCTAACACTCGAGCCTTTTGAAAAATTTAATTTAAAAGCTAATATAGTTTTTATACTATATATTTTAAAGATAAAAAACCTGAATTGTCTTTGACGAATTTTATAATGACTAATAATTCATATGGAAAAAAATTATATTGCCCTCTTATAAGTTCATTGGTTTTTATTGGAAGAATAAAATGATAATTATATTATTATGATGAATAGTGATGTATGTCTAGGAAAATAACGAGTTTTTCTGATAAGATGATTTAGAGAAAGAAAAGAAGAGAAGAGTATTTGAGAGAATTGTTCTTATTGATTCCCCCTCTCTCACAGAACCTGTGCCTCTAAATAGGACACATTACAACGGTAATACAATGAATTAGGAAAAACCGGTACTAGAGCTGAAGACCAGGAATGCTTCCAGCTCATCCTTATCCCGCTACTTATTTGCTTGACAATTTCAACTAAACAAAAGTAATGACTAATTCAACTAATTAATTCAATACGTAGCACAGCCATGCCAAGCCATGCAGTGAACTGGAGAGTGTTCTCATCACCCAATACCCCAGCCCCTCTTTTAAGATCCTTAGATACCTTTTGGGTCTAGTAGATTCAACTTGGGTTCCCTATTTAGGGTGGCCCAAGACCCAGATGTAACGATACTCAAATCTACCATACTTTCATTTCTAAAGATGATCTTTAAGGGGTTACTTGATTTAAAGTTTTTCTAATCATCAAAAAAAGCCAACAATGGTGAGAATGTCTCTAATTCCCTTATAGCAACCTAAATAGTAGCAAGAACATGTCAAAAAGGGTCAAGGATGAAAAAAATCAATAATTTACAATTGCAAAACCCCTAGAAAATGTATAATTTAGGAGTTTAGAAATCTCTTTCTCTTATTGAAAATCGCTCTAAAAGAGAGAAAGAAAGATAGATTAATAAAAATTTAGAAATGAGGAATAAAGGTTTAAGGTAAGTCTTATACAGGCTAAAGAGTTTAGCTAACCACATAGGCCAACCTAAGTGATTCGGTTATCCATATAATTGACCTAATCTAACATGCTCAACCCCATCCTAACATATGTGCGACTTTAAGGATAACCCGGTAAAAATAAAGGCAAGTTCATTAAAAAAAAATAACAAGTAGACACAAATTAGCATATTCAAAATCATAGATAATGTGAAATCAGAGGAAAAACATTTTGTGTGTGTCTGTATGTGTGTATATAATATATATATACACACACACACACCGAAATTTCAACAAAGTTTCCTTTAAATTTTAATGTTCCTAAATGTTGACATTATTATTCATCTATAATCCTAATGTTTTACAAGATTCAACATCCGAGATCATCTCAATATCCAACAAGATCAAAATAGACTACGTCCATTCTTTAGGCTTTCCCTTATTACATTCCATAGAATAATTTCTACACAATTATCTTTTAAACTTAACATAAACACATTTTAAAAGATTAATAAAATAAATTCCATACATTTCTAATTAAGACATAAAAGAGTAAGATTATACAAAATACTAGAACGATCTAGAGAATCTAAGTCAATTCATTGATGTTTAATTACATCTCAAAAGACAGTGCCGAAAATACGTTACATAATAAGTGTATAGTATTCAGAAATTCAACATTAAGATCTATCATCATGAGTAATGAGAAAAGAAGTTTGTTTTTCAGCTCAAACTTGTGAGGATCTTGTAGTCAAAAATAATTACAATATAAGAAATATTATTTAACAATTTATATGTCTATTTGAAACAATAATTATCAAATTACAAATATCGCTAACCAATATTTAAGAAATTTTATATCATCAATTATCTAATGATATCCTAACTGATAAAACCATTAATCCTTTTATATCATTCAAATATATTATCCCAATTACATCATTTGAATCATTTATCACTTTGTTGACTCTAAATCCCTTAAGGTAAATTTATCATTTAAATTCTATGTAGTTAGATAAATTGATGTCTCGAGTACCACTCAGACATTAATCAATATTTAAATTTCTGGTCGTTAGATAAATTAACACCTCTAGTACCACTTAGGCACTAATCAATATTTAAATTCTTGATCATCAGATAAACCGACGTCTCTAGTACCACTCATGTACTAGTTAATATTAAAATTTCTCTTTTAAATTGTTCGATAATTACATCACAATTGGTATGCACTCTTAACAAATCTTCTAGAGTCTAAATCGTTCTTTTGGATTGCCTATTAGTTTAAGAGTGAAAAGTCATGCTCAAGTTCAAACTAGTTTCCAGAGCACGTTGAATGTTTGACCATAAATGAAAAGTAAACTTGGAGTCTCTACTGAAAACAATTGACACTGGAACCCCATGTAGCCTCACCATTTTATTCATATACGTCTTTGTCAATTTATCAACTGAGTTCATCATCTTTATAGGCAAGAAATGTTCAAACTTAGTTAGTCCATAATGACCCAAATAGCATCATTTCCTGTTTTTTACTCTAGGTAAGTCAATCAACAATGACCCGAATAGCATCATTTCATGTTTTTTACTCTAGGTAGACATAATATAAAATCCATAGTGATATCTTCTCACTTTCATTCAAATATCAAAAGTGGTTGTAAAAAGCCCTGCTAGCTTATGATGTTCTACTTTTACCTCTTGACACACAACACACTTGGTCACATACTCAACCACTTTTTTTCTTCATATTCGGCCACCAATAGAAAAAAAAAATTAAATCCATGTACATATTAGCACTTCATGGATGTACAGTAAAATTAGATTCATAAGCTTCTTTTAACACTTCAATTTTAAGAGCATTGTCATCCGGTAAATACATTTATCTACAATTACCACCATTTCATCCTCTAAGATCCGGAAACGAGTCTTAATCCTTGATTCCACTTTGCTCATAATTTTATTCACATCAACATCTTTTATCTTAAAGTATAGGCAGTACTCTTAAGTGGGCCAATAAGGATCCCTCTAGTCCCACCTCTAATTGGAAATTTATACTCTTCAATTCTATCATTTCTCTCTTATCACATTTCATTAATTCATCTACCCCTGCCTTACTTTTATGACTAAGGGCATCAGCAATGACACTTGATTTTTTCAGATGATAGTCAATTACATAATCATAATCATAATCATAATCCTTAATTGGTTTCAACCATCTCCTATGTCATATATTCAATTCCTTCTATGACATCAAGCATCTCAAACTCTTATGATCTATAAAAATCTGAATCCAGGTCCAACATAAATAATGTCTCCATACTCGTAAGGCAAACACTACAACAACTAACTCCAGATCCCGAACTAGGTAATTAACTTTGTGAGGTTTCAATTGTATGGATGCATAGGCAATCACCTTCTCATATTGCATCAAAACACACCCAACTCCCTTCTTTGACGCATCACTATAGACTACAAAACCTTTAGATCCTAAAGGAATGGTAGACATTGTGGCAATGGTAAGCCTCTTTTTCAATTCCTGAAAGCTCTTTTCACAATCCTTAGACAAATCTCATTTAACTTCCTTTCGAGTTAATCATGTCATGAGGGTCATTATCGTGGAAAACCCTTCTATAAACATTCTATAATATCCAGTTAAACCAAAAAAACAATGAATTTCCATTACATTAGTAGGCCTTTCCCAGTTCAAAATAGCTTTGACCTTTCTTGGATCCAGAAATACCCTTTCTCCTTATATGATATACTCCAAAAAGATTACTTCCTTCAACCAAAATTCACACTTACTTGACTTGGCATATAGCTGATGGTCCTTTAATTTCTACAATACACATCTCGAATATTGTTTATTCTTCAAGTATTAGTTTGAATAAATCAGGATATCATCTATAAACACTACAGCATATTTATCCATGTAAGTTCGAAGAACCCTATTTATGAAATCCATAAACAATGTTGAAGCATTTGTTAATCCAAATGGCATTATCAGGAACTTAGAATGTTCATAACGAGTTCTAAAAGCATTCTTCAGCATATTTTGCTCTTTAATTCTCAACTAGTAATACCTTGACCTTGAGTCTATTTTCAAAAACACTTTAGCTCCATTTAACTAAGCAAATAAGTCATACATCCGCAAAAGTGGATATTTATTCTTCTTTGTCACTCTATTCAACTGTCAATAATCAATGCAGAGTCTAAGTGTGCCATCATTCTTATTTACAAGTAGTATTAGGGCTCCCTATAATGAATTGTTCAAGGCATATAAACCTTTTATCTAATAGTTCTTGAAGTTGGATCTTCAACCTAGCTAGTTCTGCAAGTGTTATTTTATAGGGTGGCTGGGATATAAAAAAGGTTCTCGATAGTATATCAGCATAAACCTTTACTTTCCTTTCTAAAGGTAATCCTGGTAACTACTCTGAAAATATGTTAGGGAACTCATTTACTATAGCGAGCTGAGACAATTTTCTTTTATCCTTTTTGAATCTATCATATAGGCAAGGTATGCCATACACCTTTTCCTCATCAATTTCCTAGTGGTCATGGTTGGAATCATGAAATTTGGTATGACATTCCTCTCTTCTCTAAACATCATTTTTTTACCATTTGGTTCTTACCCAACTAGTCTATTCCTAGAATCACATCAAAGTCATGTAATTCTAAGGGTACAGTAAGAGAGAAGCTCCCGGTTGTAGTGAGAGAGAAAATCGTTGGTGTCCTATTTGTGCGCGTCCCTTCCCCTCTCACTGTGCAACGATTTCTTTTCTTGCTCTCTGCACTCTCACAGTCTCTTCTTCTGATTTCTTTGTGTCATTTCTACATGGAAAAATCCAAGAAAAAGTCCTCGGTTCTCCGATTTGACCAGCAAGACTATAGGTTTCGCACGTCGCATCCCTCGTCTTCGCACGCACAACGGACCCTGAGCCAAAGCAGTTCCTCTAGTGTGCAGCACTCCTCCAGTACTTCTCAATCCTCTACTCCTCCACGAACAATAGTAGCTTTTGCTGATGTTGTTAATTTCAATCGTGGTGCTAGGGTTTGATTGAAGAATCGAAATAGGGGCATGCAGAGCACACCCCTTACTATTCCTCCATCATCTTCTCCTGGCTCTTGTGGGCAAAATATAGAATCTTCTGTCACCACCAGGCCTCGCCATGTTTTCTCTCCTGAATCTAGTTCTCTTGGTTCTTTTCCTGGCGTTGGAAACCCTAGCCTCGGGCCGAAGGTCGAAGTTGCAACTCCACCGCCACCTCTAGTGATAGGCAAAGCTTCCTCGGGAAGCCACAGACCTTCCTCCCCATACCACCCCACAGGTACTACTATCCCTTTGTCCCCCTTATTGGTGCACTTTTCTTATTATACTGCTTCGACACCTTGGGTATTTAACAACCGGAACCTTAAATGTAAAGCGTCTACTTGGTGCTTGAACTCTAGATACAGTCTTCGATTGTTGTCTCAAACCAGCAGCCTCTCTTGTTATCACAAGAATCCAAAAATCATTACAACATAAACATTATTAGAAACTTATACTAATTTTTTTTCTTTTTTTGAAATAGTTATAGTTCACTGTCGGTTAGAATACTCGACTGGTTCATATTGGAACAACCAATAAGTCGACCGGATGCTACTTAATTTTATTGGTGTCCCTAACAGTCGATCAGTTTGATCGATCGAGTTATACAGTAGCCAATTTCATTGTTCCTCCTATCAATCGGTCAACTCGATCATTTGGTAATACTAAACAGTCGATCAGTTTATGCAGCACATCAAATATCAGTTTAGTTTTAGTTTTTTTAATTAATTCTTCACCCAATCATTTATTTCATCATATAACATAATTGAATATCAATTTCAAGTCAATTTGGATAAATTTTAGAATTATTCACACTAATTTGGTTGAAACATCCATTCAAAGGAAAGCATAATTTTTCAAAAAAATTTCCAAAATTCACTCATTACTCATTCCTAATTCATGCCCAATAATATGATGCTTTATAAAGAATACAAACTTAAACATTTCAACTATAAAATTCAACTTTCTATAATATACACTTTTCTTACTAAGCTTGAAAACATACCAAAATTAAATTAATCTTGGTAAAAGTGAACCTTACCTCCACCACAAAGAAATTGATGAGAAATCTAAGTTTTCTTCACTTCTTCTTCTCTTTAAAGATACCAAATAGGACACACTCGACTTCACGTGATCCCTACGAGGACTCGTAAATGAAGTAAATTTAAAGAGTTATATACTTGAGTAGGATAAAATGCACCCAAAGAAGAGAGAAAACCCATTTATTCTCTGGCCACCTAAGTAGTCTAGGTATGATATGGTAGAGTTTAACATCTTAACTCAACTCAACATACCACCTAACAACTATAAGGACAAATCATACATACATTAAATACATGTATGTTCTTGGGGCATAAAGCATCCACAAAAAATAGTGATGACTGCCCTTATCATATGGACATTATCCATAACCTCAACTTTAGCTCTTAATAGTGATCGACCAACTTCAAAGATTTTATCTTCTAATCATGATCTAGGATCATATGAGGTAAGAAGACTAATCTTTTTGCCTCTGACTCTATGTAAGTTTCTAAGACTTGTGGCTATATAAACAGCAATGTGTCCTAGGGTAAAGTATTTTGAACTTCATCTTCTCCAACCTTCTTCTTTATACTTAAACACATTCAAGCTCTACAACAAATACTACACTATGTTTTCAAGCTTGTTTCCCATCATTCGCTTGCTAACTTAAGCATAAAAGCTTCCTCAACTTTCTAAGGAGACTTGTTTTGTAAGAACTTCAACCCATCATTCTCCATTTCCAATAAAGGATGATCCACATCAATTGTGAGAAAATGATTCACATCTCTGCAGGGGTTTCTTAACGTGGAACGTATTGCAAATATGTTTATGGACCAGATAGATAAGATCGAGCCTCATAAGATTTTGCAAAGAAACTTGAACGTGTCAGATATGAAGTCTAAAGAAAATAGCAATAATGTAAGATCTGATAGTTCAATTTGACTCAAATTTGATCGAGTTATTCTATAAGTCGAGTTCCTTAAAATACCCACTTCATCGATCATGGGACCATTGGATCTCCCAAAATTAAATCCAGAAGTTATTTTTTTCTATTTTAATTATTTTTCTATTTAATTATAGATTTTAATTATTTGTTTTCTACTTAGCTTAGGTTTTTTGTTTAGATTGATTTTAAGCTCTATCTAAATAGTTGTGGTGTTGTTTTAATATTATATTATTATTCAGGCTTTTCTTATAAAATACGATAGAAACTCTATTCCTCTACCATGTTTAGGCTGTAATTTTAGACTTGAAAATCCTAGCTTTTATACTCATTGTACTTTGCATCATTTCTCAAACTCCTTGATAAAAATAAAAATGTAGTTTCGTGAATCATTTTGAAACCTCTATGGATGTACTTTGGTAGAGTTTTTATATGATCAAACACTACCAGAAAATCAGCGAAAACCAATGGAATTACCGATGAAATTTTTTCGTCAGTAATTTTTACCGACGGTAATAATTCTGTCTCAACATCTCTCGGAATATACCGACAGAGAACACCCATCGGCGATACGGTCGGTATATACCGACAGAATACGTTCGTCGGTATATACCGACCGTAGCGCCGACGGACTATATAGTTTTTTTGGAAAGTTGCAACGGTGTGATGACGTGGATTTTTTTCAAATGATTTTACCAACGGAATGACCGAGGGATTCAAATCGGGATATTTGTTCAGTGATGTGGCACTGTCACCAGCGGAATCACCGACGGGTATACCAACAGAATGTGTCCGTCGTGATTCCATCGATAAAAGTCAATATATACCCACTTTGCCGACACTCTCTTCCTCTATTTCTCCTTCTTCTTCCCCATCCCACCTCTCCCTTCCCAAATTGCAGACAACCACCCATCCCAACTCTCTCATCTTCTCAACACAAGCACTCAAGTTTCTTATACTTTTATACGTGGTCACAACATCCGTTCTTGTGGATTTTATCATTTTTTGTAAGTAAATCTATCCTTTTTAGTTTTAACATTTAAATGTGAATTTTATTATTTTT
>Ga0307514_10004967_pt1 | contig 12064 bp, 10 predicted proteins | sample 16_EM_MG_FD_203088 | JGI IMG/M metagenome (GOLD analysis project Ga0307514, IMG submission 203088) | Populus trichocarpa ectomycorrhiza microbial communities from riparian zone in the Pacific Northwest, United States - 16_EM | ecosystem: Host-associated > Plants > Roots > Unclassified | place...
TGGAGAACGACCCGTTCTTCCAGTTCTTCCGTGGCTTGCCCGGCATGCAGGGGCGTGGGCGCGGCAACGGCGGCAGCCCGTCGCAGCCGTTCCGCGGCCAGGGCTCGGGCTTCATCATCAGCGCCGATGGGCTGATCCTGACCAACGCGCACGTGGTGCGTGAAGCGAAGGACGTGACCGTCAAGCTCAGCGACCGCCGCGAGTACGCGGCCAAGGTGCTGGGTGCCGACCCCACGACCGACATCGCCGTGCTGCGCATCAATGCCAAAGACCTGCCGACCGTGCGCCTGGGCAACCCCAAGCAGCTCGAAGTGGGTGACCCGGTGATGGCCGTGGGCGCGCCCTTCGGCTTCGAGCAGACCGCCACGCAAGGCATCGTGAGCGCCAAGGGCCGCTCGCTGCCGGGCGACTCGGTGGTGCCTTTCATCCAGACCGACGCGGCGGTGAACCCCGGCAACTCGGGCGGCCCGCTGTTCGACGGCAGCGGCGCGGTGGTGGGCATCAACGCGCAGATCTACTCGCAGTCGGGCGGCTACCAGGGCCTGGCGTTTGCGATCCCGATCGACGTGGCGCTGAAGGTCAAGGACCAGATCGTCGCCACCGGCAAGGCCACGCACGGCCGGCTCGGCGTGACGGTGCAAGACATCAACCAGACGCTGGCAGAGTCCTTCGGCCTGAAGCGGCCCGATGGTGCGCTCGTGGCCACCGTGGCACGCAACAGCGCAGCGGCGAAGGCCGGCCTGAAACCGGGTGACGTGATCACCGAGGTGAACGGCGAGGCCATCGTTCGCTCGGGTTCGCTCTCCAGCATCATCGGCATGGCCAGCCCCGGCGAGAAGGTCAAGCTGAAGGTGTGGCGCGACCAGTCTTCGCGCGAGATCGAAGCCAAGCTGGGCGGTGCCGAAGAGGCCGACAAGCAGGTCGCCGACAACGACTCGGCCGACCAGGGCAGCCAGCTCGGCCTGGCACTGCGGCCGCTGACGCGCGACGAGCGCCGCCAGATCCAGAGCGACGGCGGCATGCTGGTCGAGAACGTGAGCGGGGCCGCGGCGCGGGCCGGTGTCGAACCGGGCGACGTGCTGATCGCGATCAACGGGAAACCGGTGACGTCGATCGAGCAGGTGCGCGGCGTGATGAACGGCAAACCGAAAAGCGTGGCGCTTTTGGTCGAGCGTGACGGAGAACGCATCTTCCTGCCGGTAAACCTTGGCTGAACTCGCGTAGGAGAAAAGCGCGAACTGCCTCAGAGGTGCAACACCAGCGTGTAGCGAGCGTCAAATCGAGTTCTCGGACAACTCCAAAGGATTCGTCATGACACTCGCTACCAAAAACCTGATTGCTGCAGCCACTGTTGCCTTGCTGGGCGGTACCGCCGCCTGGGCACAAGACCCGCCGGCCACCCCCACGCCAGCACCCGGTGACTCGGTGCGGTCGGTGGCCCCGGGCGAAGCGGTTCCGCTGCCTGACGTGCAGATGTCGGGCGACGCGAGCTACGTGACGGGCGGCATACCTTATGAGCAGATTCCTGCCTTCACGCGTGCACGGAGTCAGTACCCGCTCAACGTCGAGATCTATCAAAAGGCCGGCGCGAAGAACGAGTTCACCGCCGACGTAGGCGTGAAGCTCATCTCCGTGAAGAGCGGCGACGTGGTGCTCGACGCACGCACCCAAGGCCCGTACCTGTGGGCCAAGGTGCCGGCAGGCCAGTACCGCATGCAGGCCACGATGAACGGCAAGATGATGGAGTCTCGCGTGGCGGTCAACAACGCGCATTCGACCCGCGCGATCGTCGTGTTCCCTGCGGGCACCGACCAGTAAGAGAAGGCCCAACGCCCGAGCGCTGGGCTACGCGGTCTGGGAGGCGGGGTTGTCGAGGGGTGCGAAGACATCTTCGCCCGAGTCGAGTTCCGCCGCGGACACCCGGTTGCGCCCGCCAGCCTTTGCTTGATAAAGCGCTTTGTCGGCCCGCGCAACCAGCGTGGCCGCGCCGCCGTGCTGAAGGCTGGGCTCTGACGCGCGAGTCGGTATCACCGTGGCCGCACCGACGCTCACGGTGACGAAGGCAGCCACATCGGAGGCCGGGTGCGGCAGGCCCAGGGCGGCGACGGCGCAGCGCACTTTCTCTGCCACCACCGCGGCCGCCGCGGCGTCGGTGTTGGGGAGGATGAGCGCGAACTCCTCGCCGCCATAGCGCGCAGCCTGGTCGCTGGCGCGCCCGACCGCACCCGCGATGGCCTGCGCAACCCGGCGCAGGCACTCGTCACCGGCCGGGTGCCCGAAGCGGTCGTTGTAGCGTTTGAAGTAGTCGATGTCGACCATCAGCAGCGACAGTGGCCGGCCGTCGCGCAGCGCACGTGCCCATTCCCGCGCCAGCACGTCGTCGAAGCTGCGCCGGTTGGCGATGCCGGTCAGCCCGTCTTGCGTCGCGAGGTTGCGCAGCTCCGCTTCCAGGCGATATTCATTGCTGCGGTCGCGCAGCACGGCGGCATAGTGGCTGATGCTGCCTTGCGGATCGCGCAGCACGCTGAGCGAAGTCTGCTGGGGGTAGATTTCCCCGTTGCGGCGCCGGTTCCATATCTCGCCCTGCCAGCTGCCTTGCGTGTTCAACTGCTCATGCATGGCAGCGAAGAACGCAGCGTCGTGGCGGCCCGAGAAAAGCAGCTTCGGGTTGTGCCCCAGTGCCTGCTCGGCCGTGTAGCCGGTGATGGTCTCGAATGCCGGGTTGACCGACTTGATGCACAAGTCGGCACCGATCACCATCACGCCTTCTTCGGACGTTCTGATCACCGCAGCGGCGATCTCGTTCGATTGGCTGAGCGCCTTCAGCTCGCGGTTCAACTCGTGCAGCGCGTGCTCCGCGCGCTTGTCTTCGCTGATGTCGACGCTGGTGCCGATGACGCGCAGAGGGCGGCCGTCGCGGGCGCGCTCGACCACTTGCCCGCGGCTGCGGATCCAGTGCCATTGCCCGCTGGCATGCCGCACCCGGTAGTCGGCTGAAAACGCGCCGTCGCGGCGCACCCCGGCCCACATCGTTTCCCGCAATAGGGCCAGGTCGTCGGGGTGCACCATCGCGTGGAATGACGCCAGCGGCGTCTCGAGCGCTTGCGGCGCGCCGCCGAGCATCGCGGCCCACTGCTCATTGCGGTCGAAGGTCGAGGTCTCGAGATTCAGGTTCCACATCGCGATGTGCGAGCCTTCGATGGCCACGCGCAGCTGCTCGCGTGCCGAGAGCAGCCGGCGGGCCAGCGGGCGGACGCTTTCGCGCAGGACCAGGCTGCCGCCTGCGATTGCCAGCAGCACCGTCAGCATCAACGTCCAGGCACGTGAACGGATAGGTGTGTGGAGCGCCGCCATGTCGGCCTTGAGCACGAGGCCGGCGCCGAGCATCGGCGCGTAGGCTGCGATCACCTCGCGGCCGCGGTAGTCGTTCGTCTGGATGATTCCGGTGCCGCCGTCCAGCGCATAGCTCATCGGCAGGCGCTGCCCGTTCAAGGTGGCCGGCATGTCGAAGGGCTGCTGTTGCAGGCGCGACGGCGCGCAGTGCAGCAATGCCGCCCGCGCGGCGCACAGAACGAGTTCGACCGGGATGCCCATCGGCGCGGCTTCGGCCATGGTCGTGTTCAGCTGCTCCAGCCGCTGCTGGGCACGCACCTCGCCGAGCCGCCGGCCCTGCACCACGATGTCGGCGCGCACCTCGAGCACGAGGGCGCCGTTCCAGAGCAGCTCGCTGCGCGCGCCGTCGTGGCGAAGCGGCAGGTGCAGCGGCGATGCGTCCACGAACTGGCCGACACGGCTTCGTTCGCGGCCTTGCGCGTCGAGGAATGCCAGGCCGGAGAAACCATCGCGCACGAGGCCGTCGGCCAGCGTCGCGAGCATCGCCGGGTGGTCGGCCGCACCTTCTTGCCGCGATGGTGCGGAGTAGATGCGCTGAACATGCGGCTGCTGCGAGACCTGAACGGTTCGCTCGATGACTCGATCCAGCGCCTGCAGCAACAGCTCGCGCCGCGCCTTCAGCCCCACCATCAATTCCTCGGACAGCATGCCTTCCACCGCCGACTGCATTGGCCAGTAGACCGCCAGCGCCACCACCGCGCTGCAGGCGGCCAGCACCACCGCGCCGGCGATGGCGATGCGTTCGTCCTCGCGCTGCACGAGGTGCATGGCGCTCCAGCTCTCGGCATGCCAGTCGAGCCAGAGCGCGAGGGCGATGACGACGAAGCACAGGGCCGTCGCCAGCGAAACCTGCATGAGCCAGTAGAACGCCGGCATGTTCGGCAGGCTCAGTGCGTGGCCGATGGCTGCGAACACACCGAGCGCAGCCAGCACCAGCGTCAGCGTGCGAACGGCCAGCGCCGTCGGCACGCTGCGCGCGCGCGGCACGGCCAGAAAGACGAGGCCCGCCAGCACAAAGCCCGCCGCGGTGACGCGGGAGCTGCGGCCTGGAAACGGGTTGGGCTCGGGATCAGCGAGCCACGCATGCAAGCCCGGCGCATCGATGCCCAGGCTGGTTCCGAGCAGGTACTCGGCCAGGATCAGCGTGCCCAAGGCGATCAGCGCCGCGCCGGCCAGCGTCTTCACGGCGTGCCGCCGCGCTGGCACAACGACGCCTGCCACCAGCGCCAGCCCGCAGACTGCGAATGCCATCGCGGTGTCGAAGACCATGCGATAGCCGGAGGGCAGGCTCACGAGCCACGCCTGCCGGAAAGCCCAGCCGGCCATCATCGTGAGCGCGACCAACGCGAGCGCCCCGCCCAGCAAAGCCACGGCTGCACGACGGTTCATCGACCGGCAGGCTCTCGTCTCGTCCATCCTTGTCTCCGTGACTGTTCCAGCGCAGTTTCCAGCCGCCGGTGTGTCTGCAGCTTGATTTGCATCAACGGTCAACCGGCTGGCCGGCACGCCAGCGCAGGGGTGCGAGATTGGTCACGCATTGCGAACTCGCCCCGCGCTTTCTTGCGCATCAGGCGAGCCGGAGCACTCAGGCTTTCATCAATTCGGTATAGCGGCGCTGCATCTCTTGCGGCGTGAGCTTCTCGATCGAATGGCCGAGCAGCCAGGTGTGGCCGAACGGGTCCAGCACCTTGCAGCTGCGCTCGCCGTAGAACTGGTCGGCGGGTTCGCTCAGCTGCTTACCGCCGGCGGCAATGGCCGAGCGCAGCATCTCATCGCAGTTGTCGACGTGCAGATGGATCTTCACGCCAGGGATGCCTTCGGGTGGCGGCGGAACGATGCCGAATTCGGGGAACGGGTCGTTCAGCATCAGCACCGCGCTCGGGCCCATCTGCAGCTCGGCGTGGCCGATGCGGCCCGAGGGCTCGGTGAGGCGAAACAGCTCCACCGCACCGAAGGCCTCAGCATAGAAGTCGATGGCCTTTTGCGTGTCGGGCACGCAGAGGTAGGCGAACAACTCGTGGATGGAATTCTTGGCAGCGGGCATGACGGTCTCCTGAAGGTGATGACCGAATCTGGAGCAGCCAATTTAGTCCGTATTGGAGATCTTTTCGACCACGGCCATGTGGGCGGCATGGCCGCGCGAAGGCATCTTGGTGACGTGCCTTGGAGCTACAGCTCGGTGCGCAGCGACCAGATCTCGGGGAACAGCACCACGTCGAGCATCTTGCGCAGGTAGCTCACGCCGCCGGTGCCACCGGTGCCGCGCTTGAAGCCGATCACGCGCTCGACCGTGGTCACGTGGCGGAAGCGCCAGAGGCGGAAGGCGTCTTCGAGGTCGGTGAGTTCTTCGCCGAGCTGATAGAGATCCCAGTGGTGCTTCGGGTCTCGGTAGACCGTGAGCCATGCCGCTTCGACTTGCGCATCGGCCTGGTAGGGCTGCGTCCAGTCGCGCTCGGTGTGGCTGGCGGGCACCGGCACGCCGCGGCGTGCGAGCAGGCGCAGTGACTCGTCGTACAGCGAAGGTGCGCGCCACGCCGATTCGACCCGCGCCAGGATCTCGGGCCGGTGCGCGTGCGGCTTGAGCATCGCGGCGTTCTTGTTGCCGAGCAGGAACTCGATGCAGCGGTATTGCCAGCTCTGGAAGCCGCTGCTGTTGCTGAGGTAGGGGCGGATGGCCGAGTACTCGGGCGGCGTCATCGTGGCCAGCACGTCCCAGGCGTGAACGAGCTGCTCCATGATCTTGCTGACGCGCGCGAGCATCTTGAAGGCGCTGCCGAGATCGTCGCGTGCGACGCATTGCACGGCAGCGCTCAGCTCGTGCAGCATCAGCTTCATCCACAACTCACTGGTCTGGTGCTGCACGATGAACAGCATCTCGTTGTGGTCGGGCGAGAGCGGCACCTGGGCGTTCAGCACCTCGTCGAGATGCAGGTAGTCGCCGTAGCTCATGTCCTTGGAGAAGTCGAGCTGGGCGCCTTCTTCGGCGACGATTTTCTCGGGGGTCGTTGGAGTGCTCATGGCTTGTCATTCCCGCGGAGGCGGGAATCCACGACGTGGCGCGATGCTGGATTCCCGCCTTCGCGGGAATGACGGAGAGCGGTGTTCATGTGACTGCGCCTCGCTGGTTGAAGCGCGCTTCGCGCCACTCGCCGCTTTGCAGCACCTGCACGAGGTGCTCGACTGCGTCCCACACGTCGATGAAGCGGGTGTAGAGCGGCGTGAAGCCGAAGCGCAGGATGTCCGGCGCGCGGAAGTCGCCGATCACGCCGCGGGCGATCAACGCCTGCATGATGGGGTAGCCCGAACTGGCATGCGCGAAGCTCGCCTGGCTGCCGCGCTGCGCGGCCTTGCGCGGTGACGCGAGCTGCAGCTCATGGCCGGCGCAACGCGCTTCGACCAGCTCGATGAACAGATCGGTCAGCGCCATCGACTTGCGGCGCAGCGCCTGCATGTCGGCCGCGAGCACGGTGTCGACGCCGCATTCCAGCGCGGCCAGCGACAGCACCGGCGGCGTGCCGCACAGGTAGCGCGCGATGCCGGGTGCGGGCCGGTAGTTGCTCGTGAACTCGAAGGGCGCGGCATGCCCCATCCAGCCGGCCAGCGGTTGCCAGAAGCGCTCGGCATGGCGCGGGTGCGACCACACGAAGGCAGGCGCGCCCGGGCCGCCGTTCAGGTACTTGTAGCCGCAGCCGACGGCGAAGTCGGCATCGCTGCCCTTGAGGTCGACGGGCAAGGCGCCGGCGCTGTGCGCCAGGTCCCACACCGTGAGGCCGCCGGCTTCGTGCGTGGCCTTCGTGAGCGCGGCCATGTCGTGCAGCCGGCCGGTGCGGTAGTTCACTTGCGTGAGCATCAGCACGGCGAGATCGGCGTTCAGGTGCTGCGCGATCTCGTCGGGCTCGACGAGCACGAGCCGCATGCCGTGGTCGCGCGCCAGGCTTTCGGCGATGTAGAGGTCGGTGGGGAAGTTGCTGCGCTCGGAGACGATGCACTTCCGCGCAGGCGCATCAGCCTGCACGATGCGCAGCGCGGCGCTCAGCACCTTGAACAGGTTGACCGAGGTGGAGTCGGCCACCACGAGTTCGTTCTCGCCCGCGCCGACGAGCTTGGCGATCTTGTTGCCCACGCGCTGCGGCAGCTCGATCCAGCCGGCGGTGTTCCAGCTGCGGATGAGGTCGGTGCCCCATTCGTGCGCCACCACCTGCTGCACGCGCGCGGCGGTGGCGCGGGGCAGCACGCCGAGGGAGTTGCCGTCGAGGTAGATCACGCCGTCGGGCAGCGCGAACTGGTCGCGCAGCGGGGCCAGCGGGTCTTGCGCGTCGAGCGCTAGGCAGTCTTGTCGAGTGGTGGTCATTCAGAGTTCCCGCAGCACGGCGCGCACCGGCGATGCGCACGCGATCATCAGTTTCAGGGGCAGCGCGATCAGCTCGTAGTCGCCGGCCGGCACGCCGTCGAGCACCAGGTTTTCGAGCACGCGCAGGTGGTGCTTCAGCAGCTGATGGTGGCTGTCGAGCGTCTTGCTCTCGGCCGGGTCGACCGACTGGCTGTCGATGCCCACCAGTTGCACGCCCAGGCTGGCCAGCCACGCGAGGGTGTCGGGCGCGAAGGCGGAGAACTCGGCCGACCATGCTGTGGGCGTCTTCTCGCAGGTGCGCACCAGCACGCGCGGCGGCATGCCCTTGGTCGCGTGTGCCAGGTCGCTGATCTGGATCAGCCGCGCCGGGCCGATGGCGTGGACCACGCGGCAGGGGCCGAGGTAGGGCGCGAGATCGACTTCGCCGATCGGCGGTGCGTCGTCGGCGTAGTGCAGCGGCGCGTCGGCATGCGCGCCGATGTGCGGCGACATCGTGATGGCCGAGAGATTCACCGGGCAGCCGGGGCCGATGCGCGCTGTCCACTGCTGCGAATAGGCCTGGTCGCCGGGGAAGAGCGGCGAGTCGGGTGCGATGGGTGGGGAGATGTCCCAGAGGCGTTTCACGGGTTGCTTTCCTGGGCGAGGGGCTGAAGCAGAGCCGAAACGGTAGCACCGCGTTCGGCGCCGTGGTGTCGGTATTTTCAGACAGCGAATGCGGATTTCAAATTACTTGACACTTCAAATATCAAGGCCTAAATTGCGATCGGCTTGCCGCGTGTTGCGGCGGCTTTCTGGAGACGGACCCATGCGCATTGCCTGCATCGGCAGCGGCCCGGCGGGCTTGTACTTCGCGCTGCCGATGGTGGCTGGCGGGGAGGCGATGTGAACGAACGGCATTCGGACCCACGCGACGTGCCGGCTGCGGAGGCAGCGCGCGACCACGAGTCGCGCGTGCAAGACGAGCACCACCAGGCGCTCAAGCTGTGGCTGCGCCTGCTCTCGTGCACCACGCGGGTGGAAGGCGCGATCCGCAACCGCTTGCGCAGCGAGTTCGCGACCACCTTGCCGCGCTTCGACCTGATGGCGCAGCTGGAGCGCCAGCCCGAAGGCCTGACCATGGGCGAGTTGTCGCAGCGGATGATGGTCACCGGCGGCAACGTGACCGGCATCACCGACCAGCTCGAAGCCGAAGGCCTGGTGCGCCGCGCGCCGCACCCGAGCGATCGCCGCGCCTTCGCAGTGCAGCTCACGGCGGCGGGCAAGCGCCAGTTCCGCCGCATGGCGGCCACGCACGAGCAGTGGGTGATCGAGCTGCTGGCCGGCTGGTCGGCGCCGGAGAAGACGCAATTGCAGGCGCTGCTGGGGAGCCTGAAGCAGCACCTGGCCGCGTTGGACACCGCTGCGCCGGTGAAGCCGGTGAAGGCCAAGGCCGCACCGCCCGCGCGAAAGCGGCAGCCGAAGGAGAACAACACATGACGCGACTCTTGGGCGCGCACCCCGCGCCCGACAACCGCCGCACTGGCCTGCGAAGCCTTCGCTTCGAAGGCGAAACCGAACTTTGAAGGTGACTGACATGCTTGCCGATACCTTTGCCCGCGACCACCTGCCGCCGCCCGAGCTGTTGCCCGAGTTCGTGTTCGACGGGCCGGAGCTGCAGTTCCCCGCCACGCTGAACTGCGCGGCCGAGTTGCTCGACCGCTGGGTGGCGCAAGGGCAGGGCGACCGCCTCTGTTTGCTGGGCCAGGGTGTGCGCTGGACGTATGCCGAGCTGCAGGCGCAGGCGAACCGCATCGCCCACGTGCTCGTCGACGAGCTGGGCCTGGTGCCCGGCAATCGCGTGCTGTTGCGCGGGGCGAATACACCGATGCTCGCGGCATGCTGGTTCGCGGTCGTCAAGGCCGGCGGCATCGCGGTGGGCAGCATGCCGCTGTTGCGCGCGAAGGAGCTGACGCAGATCGTGCGCAAGGCGCAAATCAGCCACGCGCTGTGCGACGCGCGGCTGGCCGACGAGCTGGCGCTGGCGCGAGCCGATTGCCCCACGCTCACGCAGGTGCTGCACTTCCACCCCGGCGGGGAAGCTGAACTCGAGGCACGTGCCGCGCGCCAGCCTGCGCAGTTCGACGCCATGCCGACTGCGGCCGACGACGTGTGCCTGATGGCCTTCACATCCGGCACCACCGGCGAGCCCAAGGGCACGATGCACTTCCACCGCGACGTGATGGCTGCCTGCGCCTGCTGGCCGCGCCATGTGCTGAGGCCGAAAGCCGATGACGTGTTCATCGGCAGCCCGCCGCTGGCCTTCACCTTCGGGCTGGGCGGTTTGCTGCTGTTCCCGATGTCGGTGGGCGCGGCCTGTGTGCTGATCGACAAGCCCGGCCCGGACCAGTTGCCGGCTGCGATTGCACAGTACCGCGCCACCACGCTCTTCACGGCGCCCACGTCGTACCGTGCGATGGCAGCGCAGGTCGGCGCGCACGACCTGAGTTCGCTGCGGCAGTGCGTGTCGGCCGGCGAAGCGCTGCCCGCGGCCACGCGCAAGTTGTGGAAAGACGCGACCGGCATCGAGATCATCGACGGCATCGGTTCCACCGAGATGCTGCACATCTTCATCTCGCACGACGAGGCCCACGCCAAGCCCGGCGCGACCGGCCGCGCCGTGCCCGGCTACCAGGTGTGCGTGATCGATGACGAAGGAAAACCGCTGCCGCCCGGGCAAGCGGGGCGGCTCGCGGTCAAGGGCCCGACGGGTTGCCGCTACCTCGCAGACGAACGGCAGCGCGACTACGTGAACGACGGTTGGAACATCACCGGCGATGCCTACCTGGTGGACGACGAAGGCTATTTCATCTACCAGGCGCGTACCGACGACATGATCATCTCCGGCGGCTACAACATCGCCGGCCCCGAGGTGGAGGCCGCGCTGCTGCTCCACCCCGCGGTGGCCGAGTGCGGTGTGGTCGGCGTGGCCGACGAAGAGCGCGGGCAGATCGTGAAAGCCTATGTGGTGCTGCACCCCGGCCATGAGCCCGGCGACGCGCAGGCCAAGGCGCTGCAAGACTTCGTGAAGCAGTCCATCGCGCCCTACAAATACCCGCGTGCGGTGGCCTTCTGCGCCAGCCTGCCGCGCACCGAGACCGGCAAGCTGCAGCGCTTTCGTCTGCGCCAGCTGGCCGCCGGTGCGCCCATGTCCTCGGAAAAGACTCGATGAAAGTTCTTCAACCGCCCGGCTGGGCGCCACCGCGCGGCTACGCGAACGGCGTCAAAGAACTCTCAGCTTCCGAGGCAATTCAGCGCTGCGGCGCGGCGGCACGGACCACCGTGACGCTGCAGTCGGCCTCCGCGACGACCTGCGTGGACACACTGCCGAGGTAACGGCGCAGCGCGCCGCTGCTGCGTGCGCCCATCACGATGTGGTCGACCTGGTTCTTGCGCGCGTAGTCGATGATGGCGGTGGCGGTGTCGGGCGCCTCCAGCACATGGAAGGTCACGCGGCCGGCCTGCGTCTCGGTGGGCAGCTTGAGTGACTGCCCCAGCGGGCGCGCCCAGTGCTTCAGCTGCACCAGCAGATTGACGTGCTTGCTGCTGCCGTCGCGCTCCATCAGCTCGTCCATGCCGATGCGGTTGATCTTCATCACCGCGAGGCAGGCGAGCCGCGCGCCGGGCTCGGTCTGCAGCAGGCGCTCGACGGTGAGGCGCAGCGTGTCGAGCAGCTCGCGCTCGGCGTTGGCCACGTCCACGGCCACCAGCAGGATGGGGCTGCGCGCGAGCTGATTGGTGGCGTCGACGCGCGCCGCGGGCTCGGCGCCCATCGCAGAGAACCAGCGGCTGAGCACCTTCATCTTGCCGCTGCGCGAGCGCCGCGTGGCGCGCTCGGTGAGCGGCACCTGGTCGGGGTTTTGCAATTCGAAGGCGAGCTGCGCGCCGGTTTGCTGGCGCTTGTCGGGTAGCGGCTCCAGCGCTTGCAGGATGATCTCTTGCAGCCACGGCGGGCAGTCGATGCGCAGCGTGCGGGGCGGCACGGGGTCGCGGTACAGGCGCTCGCGCAGGCCGCGCACGCTGTCGGGCGAGCCGAAGGGGCGCTCGCCGGTGGTCAGGTGATAGAGCATCACGCCGAGTGCGAACAGGTCGCTGCGCGGGTCGTTGCGCACGAACTGCACCTGCTCGGGCGACATGTAGGGCCCGGTGCCCATCGGCAGCTCGAACTCTTCGTCGAGCAGGTCGGGCAGGTGGTCGTGGCGCGACAGGCCGAAGTCGACCAGCACCGCATCACCGTTCTCACGGAACATGATGTTGCTGGGCTTCACGTCGAGGTGCACCAGG
>Ga0307514_10004968_pt1 | contig 12061 bp, 4 predicted proteins | sample 16_EM_MG_FD_203088 | JGI IMG/M metagenome (GOLD analysis project Ga0307514, IMG submission 203088) | Populus trichocarpa ectomycorrhiza microbial communities from riparian zone in the Pacific Northwest, United States - 16_EM | ecosystem: Host-associated > Plants > Roots > Unclassified | place...
CCCAATAGTACTATGATTTATTTTTGTTCTTGCATAAAGCCTGGAGGCAAGGTGTTCTGTCAGTGATTTGTAGATCCTATTCCTACTTGCGTTTGGCCAAGTTCTTTATTTCTATGCACAACAAAACCTCAAGCAATGAATTGCTTGGTTTATTTTAGATATGCTGGTAATATATATGGTTGTGACATGAACAGGTTGCCGAGTTATCCGAACCAACATTCCCTGAATTAAAAGAAACGATCCATTCTGTAGTCCACGGTCTCCTTGCAACCCTTTCTCCTAAGATGCATTCTAAGACTCCTCCACAATCAGAGAACACATCACCTGGATCGCTAAATATTGGAGTTGATTGTGCTGAACTTGTTGAGAACACTTCGCTTCATTTCCAGCCCCTCATTTCATTGACAAGGGACTATCTGGCACGACTACTTTTCTGGTTAGGCCTTTTCATTTAACTCTTTTCTCACGATGTTCTTCCCTCTGGCAACAGATTTTAATACTATTACATCCGTTTTTTTTTCCCTTCAAGGTGTATGCTTTTGGGGCACTACCTGCGAGGCCTTGAGTACCGAATGGAGCTGATGGAACTTCTATCCTTGACAAGCCATGAAGAAAATGATTCCTGTGAAGACAGGCAAGTTGCTTGAAGGCGTTTCTTCCGGATGCTTCGGATTGTAAATATTCAAGGTTTGTTTTTCAAGATTCAAGATGAAGAGGCTGGAAGTGAGATATAAGCATGGGCCAATTGAGCTCTTGCGGATAGATAGTTTCCTTAGTGTAATAGAATTCCTTCATATTTTTCACAAGTATATTATAATCTCTTTGTTTGACCGTTAGATTATCACCACACCCACACGCACATGTACAAAGTAGAGAAACTTCTGCGTTCTTGCCTTCTCTTACGTTTCTAGTAAGTTTTTTGTTTTTTGTTCCAAATGTTTGTAGCAGGTGTAATCACTTGAGAATATATATCCGTGGAATGAGCATGAGTAGATCATTTACCAGTAAATGTGAAGGGGAGAAATCAAAACCTCTCTCACCTGTCATCATAAGTTGTGTGACCAAAAGGTAGATCACGGAATGCGTTTCTTATTTGTTTCCAATGGTTGACATCAATGACATGCCTGAGTTAAATCATGTTTCAACTTGTGGTATATCCATTGCTTGACACGTGACGTTCTCAAAGAAATCTACAAGTGGTATTATATCAAAGAGTCTAATAATTGATTTAAAAAATTGAGCTGATACACGCGCGCACTTAAACGGATAGCTATTGCGTCCCATCCATAAATTAAGAACTCTACACTGATAAATAGATAATATTTAAATAAGTTGATAGACATGTTTTTAAAAAAATCTAAGTGATCGATATCAATTTAAATTGATATTGATTTTTTATATATATCCATTATAAAACCTTATATATGAACAGAAAGCTTTTAATCCAGTGTAAATATGTTTTCGGGCGAATGATTTTTTTTTTGTCAATTAAAAATTGCTCGGGATTCAATTAATACTGCTCTTGTCTATTTGTACGGGAAATTGGGAAATGTTGAACAGATCAGGCGAGTGCTTGGTATTCTCATGTAGCCGTGTTTATATATATATAATTAATTTTTCTTATATTTTTAAATTATTTTGATGTGTTGATGTTGAAAATAAATTTCTAAAAAAACAATTTTAAAAAGAATTACTATTATATTACCTGGAAAAATAATATATGTCCTTTCTTGGAATTGTATGACAAATGCGTGTGTCCAAAATGGTTTCCCTTCGGAGGCTCTGACCCTTTTTCGCTTGATGGTGGAGGATACTAGTTGTAGAAGACCAAATCACGTTACAATGGGTAGTGTGCTTTCAGCTTGTGCTTAGAATGGTGATCTTGAGCTTGAGATGTGGGTTCATGAACACATGAATGATGAAATGTAATGGACGAAAAGGTGTTACAATCCAACACATTTTTAGCCACTCGTGTACATAAACAAAAACTAAAGTATCTATGAAAAATACTTTAATATTTTTATTGTTCATCATCTCACAATTCTTTAATAATTGTAATAATATATAATTGAATTACATGATGATAAGTGTTAGGATTAAGTGTTTTTTTTTTTTTACCTTGAAAACAATTAAAAAAATAAATTTGAGTTTGAAAAGATTTTTTATTTCAATTTAATTTCAGGTTTTAAGTTTTTTTTTTTTACACTTTTGAAGCCCATGAATTGTTTAACAAGGCTCCTGGGATGTCTCTTATGTGTTTTGGGTAAAACATCGATTCAAGATGGGGTTTTGAGTTAAAAAACAATGAACCTTGGTTTTTCGGCCACATCAGTAGCTAGATTTTAGGAGTTTCAAATGACGTGCCATCTATTTTTTTTTTTTACATATGGGGTGGACAACATGTTTACTAGGCCTGATACCGTCTGACCTTATTTTTCTAAAAAAAATTTTGATTTTTTTAATTAATACCTTTTTATATTTTTAAAAATTATTTTTTTTTACTTACGTTTTAGTTAATACCTCTCCTCTGTGATTTGTTTTGGATTTTTTTTTATTTTTTTTAAATAAAGATTATTATTTTTTTAATTATATAGGGTATGTTTAATTTTTTATGACGTTAGTGTGATTCATTTGTGTGTGTATATATATATATATATATTTTATATAGATTAAATATTTATTTTTTAAAATCTTTTTCATATGCAACCTTGAGTAATAATTTTTCCTTTTCTTTTCTTTTATTAAATAAGTTTTACTTGTGTGTCGACTTCTATTATAAATTGATTTTAATAAATAAATTCATTGAACACAACTAAGTAAATGACTCATGTTGTGATATTAAATATTTTGATCTATATTTGTTTCTTAATTTTTTCAATATGTTTTTATTTATCGTTAATGACTTTTTTTTCATTCACTTACACAATGGTTTGTAATTAATTTAATTAGTTTGTGATTTTTATGTGAAAAAACATGTTGAAAAATTTTACATGTTCAATTTTTTTTTCATGTGTTGGTGTTTTCAATTTGATCCTTATTCTTATACTTTTTTTATTTTTAATTTCATCATTCAATCCAAGTTGATGGTGTATTGTTTGTTTTTTTCTTTTTTTCCTTTTTAATTTCCTTTTTTTTATTAATGTCTTTTTTATGTCTTTTTTAAAATAATTTTAAATTTTATACTTTAATTAATATCTCTTCTCTATTATTTTTTCTTTTTTAGCCTTTTCTAAACAGTAATGATTTTTTAATTATACTAGGCGTGTTTAATTTTTTAAGAGGTCAGTATGATTTATCTATAAATTTATTTTATATATATATATATATATTAAATATTTATTTTTTATAATATTTTAAATATATATAACCTTGCATAATATTTTTTTCTTTTCTTTTATTCAATAAATTTTATGTGTGTCGATTTCTTTTACAAATTGATTTTAATAAAAAAAATTATTTAACACAATCAGATAAATTAATAACATATTGTTTTTGCTTTTGAATAAAAATGTTTTTATATATATATTTTCATATTTGCTATAGTTGTCTGTTTTTTTTTTAATATGAATGAAATAAAACCAATTTATTATTTAGTTGATTAAAATATATCTCAAATTATTAAATTTTTTTTTATCAAAATATATTCATGACACCTAAATATTTTACTGAAAAATAATGCATAATTACAGCGGACACCAGTCTAATATATGCTAAATTTAGGAGTTTTAGCAAAGCGAAAGACCTTTTTTGACCGGATGGTTTATGCTAAATGTGGGAATTTTGGCAAAGCGAAAGACGTTTTTTGACCAGATGGTTTCCAAAGATGTCATCTCATTCAGAGTGCAAGGGTTTGGTTAATTTACATCCCAATGCTTGAACGTTCCTTGGTCTTCTATATATGGGCCTGCAGCCACTCGCGGTTATCGGATAAAGGACGTCAGACATTCCTAGAAATGAGCTCACGGTTCTTAATTTGTCCTTCCTAAATTGGAACGTTATGCTGGCTATATCAATCTTCTTGCGAGAGAGAGAGGGCCATGTGGAAGAAGCTATCAATGTTGCTGCCTCCATGCCTTGTCAACCTAATAATTTTGTTTGGGGGCATTGCTTGGTGGTTGCCTGCTCCATTATGGAGTAGATTTGGCTCGATATTTATAAGATTCTTGTTGAGGTGGACCCAGGTAATTCTGCAGGACATGTAATGCTAGATAATGTCTTTGCAGTTGATCATCGATGGGACACTGTCTTAGCACTTAGGTGGTTTATGAGGGAGAATGGAGTCAAGAATCAGCCCAGATGCAGTTGGATCAGCATTGATGGGATTGTACATCAATTTCATGTGGGCTCTCATACTCAAATTGAGAGGATATATTAAACATTACTTGGATCGATGAAGGAAATGAATCTAGCTAGCAACTTCTTTGCAAATATGGAAGTCGTGTATCAGTTGGAAGCCGGGGTTGCTTAAGCATTACATTGGAGCTACTTAGATAGTAGCTCTTCCTCCGCTTCAACCAGATGATTTCTGTCAGAAACTTTGGGTCCATTAGCACCACAGGCAGAGAATTACTGTGGCGCCTTGTGCTGGACTGGATTGAGAGACCTAATTAAAGCCTTTAATCATTAACTGGAATAGACAAAAACTGTCTTGGTCTTGGTTATCTATCCAATTTTAAAAGCTTTGGTGTACAGGCATTGCGGATAGAATCGAAATCTTACTAAAATGGGGAAACAGCAACGTGCAAAGAAGACCAGTTTTCAGTCTTGAATACGCGAAGCCTCGTATTTATATATATAAATGATCCATTTCACTATAAAGTTAAACCGGATTCGGAAGCACAAGATATGTTTTCTACATGGATCTTAAGAAGGCCACGTAGAAGCAGCTATCAATTTAGCTGTCTCCATGCCTTGCAACACAACAACTTAATGAGGACATTGCTTAGGGGTTGCCTTCTCTGCTCGAGATATTTAAGAGTTAGATTGAAGTGGATCGTGGAATCTGCAGTCCATATGGAGGTAGCCAATGTGAGGGCTTGCAGGAAGCAGAAGGACTTCAATTGTGTAGACTTAGAAGACAGCAAGGGTACGTAGCATCCCAGCAAGGACGACTGGTATTTCAGAGTCTTTTCACTTCTTCTAATGGGCAATAATACATTGTAAATATGTTGCACTGCATGTGCTTCCTTTTGCTAGTTGAACATGAGCTTCCTTTGAACATCTCGGCTAGGCTTGAATGTTAATTTAAGCCAGACAGCGGGTTTATTTGTGAAGATTGAATTAGCCTAGACTTCTTCAGCCATGTAACTTTAGCTGACTCCATCGATCTTGGTGTCGCTTTAACTTTCGCTTTAACGGCGAAAGCCTCCATGCAAAAGCTTGAAGATGATTTCTACGAAAAACTAAGGCTACTTTTCCACCATCTTCAAAGACAGCTCAAGGTCCTGGCAAGACAAAGAATGAAGTGTTTTTTCTTCTTTTTTTCCCTAGTAATTTTCAGTAATTGTTCTTATCTTAATTTAAGCGAGTTACAAAATCTTCTGCTTGTTATTCTCCTTAATTGAGATTTCATTCCATCTCTTGTTTCAGCGTTTGATCATCAAGCTGTCATGAAATTATCGCTGTCGTGTTTTAACTTAATAATCGACCTTAAAGATTGCTGCGAAATTAAGTCTATGGTAACCTTGATGTAATACAATTAGATAAGCATAAAGATTCCACATTTTACGTCTTTATTTATCTTTCGCTTTGCCAGTACGTGTATTTGTTTCTACTACGTACTCCACACAAATAGTTTTTATTTTGGATTCTAATATATAAGCCTTTTCCTTTCGGCTTTGGTTTAGAAAAAAGAAAGTTAATTATGCTTTATGAAATAAAAATTATTCTTATTTAATAAAAAAACTACAAGTATAAAATAAAATTATTTAATAACCTATTTATCAAACATATATAAAAATTAAAAATAAATATTTCTTAAATACTTTATTTTACTCAAAGATGGATTCACCTTAATCCGGCTCGGTCTATAATTGCATTTGTTTTTTAAACAATTACTACTTTAATAATTAATTAGCATTCTTAGTGTAAATCCAAACCCACAAACTCGTCCGATCGATAACATGTTTCATAGGATACCTTGTACTATTGAATATTATTATTGGAAGGAAAAAAAAGTATAATTAGTTTTTTTTTTCTTAATTTTTAAATACTTTATTGTAGTTTTTCTTTATTCTTAATTTGTCTTTCTTCTTCTTTTATTATTTTTATTTTTGAAGAATTTAGTTTTTCCTTTTCAATAGAATACGAATTGCAGTACTCTAGAAGGAGAAACAAACGTTTCCATATGACGTACGTATTTTTATTTGATTACAGTTCTACCTCCATATAATATCTTATCCTCCAAAGACTCTACCTTTTCTCCTCAGCCAGAATTTTTCTTTTAATCGAAATCCAATACAAGGAGCCCGTATAAATATTAGGTGGTTTTCAAAACCATCAAACCCTAAACTGAATTTAGACTCGCTGGGAAATAAATAAGCACTCCCTGAAAGCGCCTGAGCAAAGATTGTTGCTTATCCCTTTGAAAAAAAAAAAATCTTTTCGCTGTATACGATCCTACCAGCTCACAACAAAACCTAGAAATTTCTCCCCCTGGATTCGTGTTTGAATCTCCTCGCTTTTACAATATGAAACTTGATTATTCTTACCCCTTTGAAGATCCAATTCTAGAAAGTTACTTTGCTAGAATGAATCTTTCTACAACTGGTAGATTTTCTCATTCTTCTAATGAACAACAACGATCTTTGAACACGATGAGGAGTGATGATCAGTACTCACTTGCTGCTGGTCACCCATCATACCAGAATAGCTCCCAAAATGGGACCACATATATGGAGCAATATCCTTATTTTTCCAACATTAGAAACAATAATGGAGGCTGCGGCTATGATCAGAATGTCCGAGATCAAGACTACCATGATAGGTTTGCGCTGCATTCTTTCCCCAGCACCTCCCAAAATAGTACCGGACATACGGTGCATCCTTCTTTTTCCAACATCGGAAACAATAATGGCGGCCTCGGCTATAATCAAAATATCCAAGACCAAGACTGCCGAGATAGGTTTGCACTGCATTCTTTTTCCAACTTCGGAAACAATAATGGCGGCCTCGGCTATAATCAAAATATCCAAGACCAAGACTGCCGAGATAGGTTTGCACTGCATTCTTTTTCCAACTTCGGAAACAATAATGGCGGCCTCGTCTATAATCAAAATATCCAAGACCAAGACTGCCGAGATAGGTTTGCACTGCATTCTTTTTCCAACTTCGGAAATAAGCATGGGAGCACTTCGCGCGCGCGTATACGTAGTCAGTCTTATGATGCGCTTGATCAATATGGATTATGTCTTGGTAGAATACTCGATGCTGATAGCACAATACTTGATACTGGCTCTCAATTTAGAAGGGTAAGATCGTTAGAATCTGCAACGTCAGATACTCTGAGGGTTTCTTCTTTGCCTAATTCCCCAGTTTTTCAATCAGATCACCCATCACTATATAAACTGAAAGGCAGAGTGGCTGTGGCAGCAAGAAGTCAAAGTCTGTATCGGGTCTTGCAGGGCGTCCTTGATGAGAGGAAGCCAGATCTAATTGAGATGATTTTCTTGGAAGTGAAAGATTATGTACATGACTTAATGGAAGATCAGTTTGGTAATCATGTTATTCAGAAGCTTTTTGAAGTATGCAGTGAAGCCCAAATGACTCAACTTATTCTCTCTTTGATCCATAACCAAAGGAGGCTGCTTGGGTTATGCTTTCATCTAGTGGGGTATGTACATGGTGTTTTCGTTTTAATTCAAACTCCAAATCAATGATTTGGACTAATTTCATTTAATTATTCTTTTCATAGAACCCGTGCGATGCAAAAGATGATAGAGCACATCAAAACGCCTAAGCAAAGATTGTTGCTTACACAAGTTTTGATTCGGAGGACAGTCATCTTTTCCCAGAACCAAAATGGTTATCATGTAATTCAAAAATGCTTGGAACATTTCCCATTTGATGATATAAAGGTAACACACACACACACATTATATATATATATATATATGCTTTGTCCTTGCTACACAAAAGTGATTGCAAATTAAGTATATTTCTACATAATATTGAATTTACTTGAACTTGAAGTTATGCAAGATTCCATAGTTTGAAGTATATATTAATCTTTAGCGTTTTAATAATGAGATACGGCAAGAACACACCAATGGATAAAGTTATATTTTAATTACTGTAAATGCACACTCTCATATATATAGTGAAGGTGAATGATTAGTACGAGTCATGTTTGCAGTTGATTTTCTTTTCATAATCATGATAAAAGCTTTTTATATATTTGCAGCCCCTCATCAAAGAAATAGCAGAAAGTTTTCTTGACATTGCAATGGATAAAAGCGGATGTTGTGTATTGAACCGAGCTTTGGATTGTGCACAAGGGGAGCTTAAGCATCTTCTTTTGCTTGAAACAATAGCTAATGCAATGTTACTATCGGAAAGTCCTTATGGGTGTGTCCTTTATCTCCTCTTTTATGTTTACTAATTAGTTCCCTTGACATGATTTATGAAAAGTGATTTTTTACTTTGAATCATGATTTAAAATTTACTTTTCATAAATACTTTATCATAAAAATAAGCTATAATAGCTTCCAATGTTAGATATTTCAAGAATTATTCTATGATTTTCAACAATAAATCTATATGCAAAAACTTTTGAATTAAAACCAATGAAGATAAGATTCCTCCTTTGGCATTTTGAATATAACCTTTGTACTGGAAGCCAAAAGTTTATAGACACAAAGAAGAGTTTGTTTCATCTATATATTTCCTTACAGATGCCTTCAACTTTCTTATTTCCTTTTGCATGTTAGGAATTATGTCGTGCAACATGTACTCGACGAACGCATACAGCATGCAACAATCGGGATACTAGAGAAGCTAAAAGGATATTTTGTGTCTCTCTCCATGAACAAGTTTGGAAGCAATGTCGTGGAAAAATGTTTGATATGGAGCGGGGAGGAGAATGCTTCAATGATTATCGAGGAGTTTATGCACAGCCCTTACTTCGTGAACATCTGCCGTAATAACTTCGGGAACTATGTTGTTCAAAAGGCACTGGAAGTATCAAAGGTTAGAACATTCAGGCTATGCCTTTTAATTTATTGGCTCCTTTGTGTGTGGCACTACACTTGCTAACCATCAATCAATGTTAATCCATATTTGCACAATATGTTTACGAAAAAACTCGAGTCATTAGATATCATTACATATGCTCATGCTTTTCCTGCTTCAACGAGCGTAAATTTTGCTTGCCACATTCTTTTGATGCAATAATAAACTACCTTTCCCCTTTTCTGCCAACGCAGGGAGGCATTCGCAATGCTCTTGTCAGTCGCATAAATGATTCCTATCCAGATCTGTACAGTGATATTAATGCAAAAAGGGTGGTCAGGAAAGCTCGAGATATCAGGTACCGGATGTAATCGCTAGGCCATGACACCAAGTTCCGAACTAGTTGTGCTTTCAGCTGTCGAAAGTTCCGTGTTGCATATCCCTGAAATATTAGTTAATTTGTTGTTGATGTTAGACTTGATAAGAGGACAGTTATATTGCTTTTTGCTATAGATAGCTATTAGTAGTAGCGTTTCAACTGCAGAAGAAATAATGATGAGTTTGTAATTTGAAGCTGTTGTTACATTAAACAAACCATTTGGATGCTATATGTTGATGTAAGGTAAATATGCTTCATCAACAGAGATGCTGTTGTTGATTATTATATATTAGATTCAATTTCTTAGTTTTAGTATTTATTTCTTGACCGAGTTCTTAGAAACACCTTCTTTTCATTAGTTGATTATATTTTGATATTTGAAATTTGACATAGTTCTTGAGCGTATGGCAAACAATGATTTATGTAGGAGCACAGAACAAATGCTAGTGTTGCCCAAATTGTAAATCATCTGAACATTTTCTTTTTGTTGGAAATAAATTGCGGAAACAGAGAAGAAATTAAAAGGATTGGAAGTGATAATTGGTATAGCTGCAGCTCAATACTTAGTTATGTTTTTTATTATACTTTTGTTCTGTTTTCTTGCTTACATAAACTGAAGAGAAAATGCCTATATAACAAGAGCTGAATTAATGAAATCTAGGAACACATAGACCTCCATAATCTAGAAAAAACCAAAAGAAGAAGAGCCATAAAAATTAATAATAAAAGACATTGAGAATTACAAATTACATATAACACTCCATTTTAATTAATTTGTAATCTTCAAGAACCACTTGAATTGTTAAAACTTCTCAACTGGTATAGTTTTAGTGAGGACATCTGCAGGTTAATCTGCAGATTAATCATTTGTGTTGATAAACTCCAGCTGAATCTCCTTCTTGCTTACCATGTCTCTAATAAAATGATACCTCAATTCTATGTGTTTTGATCTTGCATGAAAACTGGATTCTTGATCATTGCAATTGCAGACATATTATCACAGAAAATAATGGTAGGATCAAGAGCATTTTGCTGCAAATCACTAAGAACTCTCCTCAACCATACTAACTGACAAACGACTTCATTTGCAGCAATATATTCTACCTCAGCAGAAAATAAAGTTATAGAATTCTGTTTCTTTGAACAACAAGAGATTATATTTGTTACAAAATAGAACACATACCCAGAAGTACTCTTCCTATCATCATAGCTTCCCACCCAATCACTGTCAGAATAACCGGTCAATCTGTTTTCATTTTATTCTTTAAATAGGATTTCATGATCTTTGGTTCTTTGAAGATATCGCAAGATCCTTTTTGCTGCTGCAAGATGAAGTCTGCTAGGATTCTCTATAAATCTGGAGATAATACTAACAGAAAAGAGAATATCTTGAATTTGTGAGGTAGATTAAGAATCCAACGAGACTCTTGAAATACTTTGAATCAATCTTAGCCGCACCATCATCCTGATGTAATTTCTCATTTGTTGTCATTGGAAATGCTCTTGGTTTAGTTCTACTTCCATCAAGATGGTTTCAGCAGAAGTCAATTTGAACCATTACTCTATATATTAGATGTCTACATTAAAAGCCTACATTCAAACACTCCCTCTTAATTTTAAAATCGTGAGGATTCAATTCTCTTGTTAGGAGTGTTGGAATTAATTTTAAAGTCTACATTCAAAGTGTCTTTTATTCTCATAGGTGTCTCCTAGATATATGTATGTAACTATTAAATATGTGTTTATATTTTAAGTCTCTTGAATTATCCTAGATTAGTATAAATATATGTTTGAAGTATTGTAAGTCCAAGTCCAAGTCTATATGGACTTCCTCTCTTAGGAGAATAATATTTATATGAATGAGATTTGTTTTTCATCATGCTTCCCATGTTCCTTGTTTCCCTTATCTCCTTCAAATATTTCTAACACTTTTAACCTTTATCTTCATTTCAGGGTTAGTACTTCTATCGATTTTGATCGATGTTTGGATATGCTGGAAAAAAGTTGTTAATTTTATAGAAAAACTAAGAATGCGTTGATGGTATTTTAAGCTATAAATACATAAACCAACAAGATATAAGAATTACATTAAGTACTTGAAAAGAGTTGAACAAACCTTGAAAAAGATCAAAATGACAATTACTGCAGAGAGAAACCCCAGGTCAATCATGCAATAAAATAAGGTATTTAAAAGTTGCAAAAGATCTAGCTCCATGGAATTTGTAGGCATATCATATTCTTTAAAGAGCTCTGGATGGCTGATTCTTTAGATAATTGCAGTCCTCTTCTTGGTGCATCACCTTCGCCACCACTACTTGCTCCATTTTTCTCTTGCATCAAATGCATCCTCATACTCAATATCCATGTCTCTATTTTCTCCAACCACAGAAAGAGCTTTAGACCCCCCTGCAGTTCAACTCTAAACACCTGCGTCATGGTAAAAACTTGTCACAAAAAAACGGAGTCTATATTATGGGGTTTCTAACAAACCATTCTCTGATCCCAACTTTGTCA
>Ga0307514_10004969_pt1 | contig 12060 bp, 9 predicted proteins | sample 16_EM_MG_FD_203088 | JGI IMG/M metagenome (GOLD analysis project Ga0307514, IMG submission 203088) | Populus trichocarpa ectomycorrhiza microbial communities from riparian zone in the Pacific Northwest, United States - 16_EM | ecosystem: Host-associated > Plants > Roots > Unclassified | place...
TGCATGAGTTTGTGATGCATATAATATTTGATTCCAGGTGACATCTATAACCCAGCAGCAGCAGACACATAGGAACATGTATCATTCTGCCAAGGTTTTTCCATCTAAAGACAAACCTAGGAAAATAGGAAGCACCGTATGCATCAATTAGTGTGAATCAATTAGGTTCTCCCTCTGAAAGGCAAAAAGAGATAGAAAATAGTGTTTTGAATGTAGTGGCTGAAAAACCTCGTGCGGACAGTATATGTATATTCCATTTTAGTTATCAGGACATGCATGCTTAGTTACATGATACGTGTCCAAATGCGCTATGTTGTGCATGCAGCCCAAAGTACCCCGTTTCAAATATTATGTGTTAAGACTAATGTCCAAGATGGAACCATGCAAGCGAATTGGAAATTTTAAAGGACCGAGTATCATGGTCAGTGCAAAAATTAAGTTTCACCTCCCCTTAAGAAAAGACATGTACAGTGTTTCAATTTTTTACGGGATTTGCATACATCATCCAAAACCAATACATATATGGTTTCCACTAGCGAAAAAGACTATACCTTGATTGCTGCACTGAAGGCTGATTCAACGATTCTACTGTTCTGAAACATAGTTGGAATACTATCCAATAATAGCTCTAAATGTTGACGGCACTGAATCCACACAAGAAACCAAAAGAATTTTAAAAACTAATAAAGATGGCTGGTGTCACTAAACATAAAACTCATAACTGAATAATAAGCGTGTATATTTTGGCCCATCAGGACCAAAAAAGATCAACCAAAGAATAGGAGTCCAGATGGCTAACCTCGGAAACCGGAACAATAACATCAGTTTGCAGAGGAGTATAAACATCATGTATATCAGGTACAATAAGCATCAGTGGCTGCAAACATGTGTCAAAAATCAAAATCAGCACTCAAAATTTTTGATGTGACTATTCACTGAAATTCTAAAAATAATTGAAATTTAATCAGAACCATAAATCTAAGTACAATAAAATGATGTGCTGGATGCTGGTCATAGATTTAATAACAACTCCCAGAAAAGGTATGAGCAGAGAAAGACAGCACAAAACAGCATCTAGCTGATTGTTCAATCTACTTAAAGTTCTTTATCCATCTCCTTTACTTCATAGATACCATACATCCTCCAACAACAAAAATGTATCAGCTTGCATCTTCAGGAAAAAAATGTCATATTTACCTGTTGTAATGCCCGTTTCAGATTGTAAAAATGGATTGTTGAATCAAAAGTTGCAATGCCCACCATTGTCCGTGGCCCTTCCTGCAAAGGATTTTTCAGTCCATACATCAGTAATCAAAACTGCCTTCTTGTTTGCAAATCTAGGTATATTATGAAATACGAGCTAGAGTAAGTTATCAAAAGAAAAAATAACTGCAAATAGCATGAATGATTAAATGAATGCAAGTGAATCTCAACATAATATTAATGCCAGTCGATGAAAATACCAGCACTAGACGAATTACATGCTAAAATGTTTCGGAAGTGGACATAAAACTCACCGGAAGATCAGCAATAACTTGATTAATTGAACTGCAAGCTGCAGCAGTCGCACCAGTTTGTATGGCATGCATGGATACATCAATAAGAAAAAAATACACAGCCGGCATGGGATCACGGACCTAGAAGACAATAAATAGAAAATAAAATATTTACAGTAGTCCGGAGAAAAACTATAGTAACTGAACCAAGGAATCAAATATATAATAGATAGTCACATAGGCATCCAATTAGAAGAAAATCGAGAGCAAACGGTATTTTATAAAACTCCAAATTCTTAAGAGAAAACAAACCATGTATTCTTTTGTGGCAACAAATTCAACTGTTCCCCTGCATAGCTCGGGCCTTTCATCAGCATCTCTACGCCTACCATCTGGACCTAGATTGCAGTGGTAGTCACGGGGAGTCTCATCAGTAAACCCTGCCAAAACAAATGGGTGAAATTGTAGAGTCCCTTATCATGCCAGTATGTTCAGGGAGCAGAGCCAAATCAACTAGCCAATGAAACCAATAAAGTGTTGTAGCTGTTAACAGATCTATAACATGTCAACACAGCTAGTTATAAGCTGTACATCTCAAAACAATGCTCCAAAACTGAAAGTGGTACGTTTGAAAGTGAATAATAAACAATGTCTAGTCTTGATTGATGCATGCAACACTGCTCCAGAAGTTCTGACAGTGATAAACTAAATACGACACGTATAGTACATGACTTTTTCTTGTCTTCAGTCACCGACTAATCCAAAGAGGCATTGGGAAGGATAAGACTATTTCAAATCCCATTATAACTAGCAAATCAAACATTTTGCAAAATTCAGAAAGCCTAACAATTAAAACTGCAAAAAGAATTCCAACAGCCAAAAAAATAAACAGTACGTAAACTGACCACACAAATTACAAATGAACTGCCTCCCTTGATCAATGAATTTCATAAAGGGATTTATGTAGCCTTTGCAACGAGAACAACGAACAGGACCACTTTCTCCAAAATCAACAACCTACAAACACAAGTTTTTGTGATATAAGAACTAGTGAGATTATAATTGCACAATTCATCAACATGAAAGCAATGGCCCGTGCTCTTTTTACTGGTTACTAGGCATTTACACACAAAAAAAGAAAAAGAAAACCTTATAAATGATGATAATATGGGTTGGTGATCCCCAAATCATGTGTCAGATACAAGATTTTAATTGCTTTTGTTGGGGATCAAACTTCAATGAGAAAGAAAGAACATTGGAAATGAAATAAGAAAGAAGAATTGCAGTAGAAAACAATATTTCACCTAGTAATGAGCAAAACAAACTTTCTTTTCATTCAGGAAAGAAGAAAATGTCACGCAGTAGAGATGGAATAAACAAAAAAGAAATCGTTAATACCTGGACAGGATCCTCTGATGGATGAGGAAGGGCCAGAGGTTGAACCAACAAAGCCAACGGCATGCCAGATGTTGATAACAGATCAACCGTGCATGGAATCTGAAATATTGAAGGAGTCAATCATAATGTCAGAAATTGTAAATGCTTCAAAGAAAGTCTTCAAGTTTGTGCATGTTAAGAGTTTATTATAACCTGATTGATGGTGCACCTCATGTACCGTGGACTGCAATTCCCAGTGTCTGAAACAATGTAGTCACTTGTAGCAGGCTTTACAAAAAGACAAATAATCAGAAGAGGGATTGATAAACCAGTGGTTAAATGAATTTAGCATGCAAAATTCCACAGAGAGACTAAAAAGAAAGAGACAAATCAAGAAGGAATAAATACCGGTGGTGGGTTGGCCTGATTCCCCGCACGAGTATCGTGCAGGATCACAGAGGAACCTGGAATGGGCCGGGGAATTTGATTGGGATCAATCTTTGATGCTCCTGATAGAGGACTTCCAGTTTGACCCATAACAGGTGATATAGCAGTCATTTGATTTGGTAGTGGTGGTGGCATTCCAAACATTCTAGGTGGTTGAGCAGAACCAGGAATTGGTGGAGGTTGAGCTACCTAGAAGAATCCATAAAATTCAGTGTTCAGAATTTGTGGGAGGAAAGAGATGCATATGTGATGTCAGGCAAAGATTCACCCATTATAGGCAGGAGATGGATCCCTGCTACTTAAACAAACACACATCAGCACAAATCACACTGAAATCTGTAAAGCAAGATAGCCCCATTCTTCCATGAAAAGTAGCTCTTAACATAGCCAGAAAATTTCATATTCTACCTAAAGTAGATAGGAAACAATTGAGGCAACAGACCAGCAATGAACAATTCATGGAATGGAAGTACAAGGAAGATTTACAGACAGATTTATTGAAGAATAACCCTTGTTCACTTCTTATGCTGCTAATCCATATATCAACAGGCATGCACACGAAATCACACTAAGTTTGTTTGGTTAACATATACAATGCCATGACTGTTCAAATAAAAAACCTTGGCGCAAACCAAACACATGATAAGTTAACTGCATGGTATATCAGCTGGTTAGGAGGTGGAGCTTATCAAGAGACAAAGCTTTGCTTTTCTTTACAGATAAAGGAATCTGGAAGCTGGTGGTCGCTGCCTTATTCCCTCTTCTTTCCCTCACTTTTCCTTACTTTGCTCTTTTGTCTTTCTTTCTGAAGGACAAGAGTGCTATTTAAGGGAGGAAAGAAAAATATACAAGATTAGTTAGGAGAAGAAATCCTCCAAACAAAAAAGAAATTAAAGCAATCTCAAGCTAAAAGAGCACTCCGATCTCTCTGAATAACTTTAAGACAAACATTCATAAAAGTCCTGAAGGCACCACTGGCATGTGAGAAGAGCAATATACCCCACAACAACTGGCTTGAAGTGAAAAGATACTTTATATTCCTGCATTTCTTTCCATCCAAATGAACCGATGATTTCAAAGCAATAGAATTCCATAAAGCTGCCTAGCCCCTTCTTATCTCCTATCACACAGCCTCCCCTTATTTTCTTCTCTCTTTTTTTAGTTCTTCTCCCTCTATTCTTTACTTCTATCTTCTTCCTATCCTCTATGTCTATGTCCTTATACTTGTAAAGTCGGAAGACATTTAAGCAGTTTTCTATAGCTAGACACGCCCAAGCACCAGCGAATCTACTCAGTTCAACTGTCAGCTATGGTTTTCTATAATTAGACACGCCCAAGCAGCTGCAAATCAACTCAGTTCAACTGTCAGCTATGGTTTTCTATAATTAGACACACCCAAGCAGCTGCAAATCTACTCAGTTCAACTGTCAGCTATGGTTTTCTTTAATTAGACACATCCACGCTGCTGGAAATCTACTCAGTTCAGCTGTAAGCTAAGGTTCTACCTGATTACCAGCTTCAACTTTCATTGTCCGGCCCCAAAAAACCAGTTATATCGCTCATAAATCTTAGGTTACAAACTGTTAAAGCAATCTACCTGATTACCAACAATAGTCTCTTGGTTTACTTTTTCAAACTGTTAAAGCAACACAGCATAAGCTGTGAAAAAAGATGTCACCATCATTTTCTCAGCCAAGAATCTGGCCACCTCGATACAAGAAATTTTATGTTACTCCAGGAGTAATGACCAATAGTTACTCCATGACCCACTTTGAAAAGAGAGAATCACATTCGGTCCTACCAAAAGTGATAAAAATATTTCTGCATACCTCTCTCTCCTATGGAGTAACTATCTGGTATAAAATTTCTCGCCTCGATACATCAAAAAATCGTTCACGACATTTAATCTACACTGTTACAAGAATGTTTTAAAGTTAATAAGAAGACATCAGAACCTGCAAAACTTCCAATTAAGAACCTCATAAGTTCCTATATCAGTCTCTTATCACTTGATGAAGTAATGCATGCCGCCAGAGTAAGCCTTGGCTCTCAGTATAGCATATTTGAAAACAATCAAAACATTTCATGATATAGTCTAAAGTAGTAGAAGTATTTCAATGCATGTTTTTGTTTCCTTTCATCTTATATTACATAACAAAGCACACTATTCCTCCAACCTATTCAAGTTCATGATTGATTTTTATAATTTTTTTCCAGCCATTTTTCTAAAGCAAAATGGAGCCTTGAGGCTGAATCTACATCCAATGCAATCCCAAATAGAGTACAAACTATCTTCAATATAACAGTTTTGAAGCTATCAACATCGCCAGGAGAGCTAGTTTACTTGAATTTCAAGCAATTGTGAAACGCTGAAGTTAAAATAAATTCAAAATGGAAACTGCATAACAATTGAGATTTTCCAAACACTGACTGCAGGTTGTGAGATTTTAACAAACTTACAGACTGCGGTTGCATCTGTGGTGCGAAAGGAGAACCTACTGGTGGTGGTGCCATCCCATGCTGAGCTGAAAACGGTGTCCCTTGAGGTGGTGCTGAAAAAGGAGCAACTGGCTGGCCACTAATCCCCGAACTACCCATTAAGTGGCGCATGCTTTGAGGCGGTGCGCGAGCCAACCCCACTGTTGGTGGAGGACCCATGGGCGGTTGCTGTGGTGCACTAACAGGGGAAGGAAAACGTGGAGCACTCTGGAAAGCTGGTGCTGGTGGCCCATTACTCATTAAACCACCAAATGAACTGGAAGGGGGCATACTCAAAGGTGAAGAAGATGGTGCAGCAGGACTAGGGCGAGAACCCAATGGCGGTACAAGTGAGCCTTGAGGTGGTGCACCAGAGACAGGACCCATTGCCAGACCACTACTTGCAGAAGACGGGAATGACCCCGGAGGCGGTCTGGACCCAAAAGGCTGCGTCTGACTGAAAGGCTGCGGCTGACTGAAAGGCTGCGGCTGACTGAAAGGCTGCGTCTGACTGAAAGGCTGCGGCTGACTGAAAGGCGGCCCAGTAGGTCTACCAGGGGTAACATTTGGGGGGAAAGTGGATGGAGGTAATCCCGAGGGAGGCACTGAAGGTCTAGGGACAACACCAGGAGGTGGTGCACCAGGCCGGGAAAATTGTGGTGAAGGAGCTGAGGAGGGAAATGGCGGTGGTTGGCCAAATGGCGAAGGCCTAGGAGCTGAATTCGGCATGGAAGAGGGCCGATTGAGATTCAAATTCTGAAAATTATCGGATAAAATATTCGGGTTTTGCTGATAATTTGGGTTATAACTAGGCGGTGGTGGTTGTCTAGGTGCCCCTGGAGGCACATTAGATGCCATGTTTTTATCAAAACAATCCAATCCCAAAAGTTAAAAATCCCTCTTTTATCTTCAACAAGTGTCAATCTTCAAAAAAACAGGACCAAATCCAAATCTACACATTCAAAAACACAAAACCCGAATCTAAATTCACTATAAATATATATTGAGCCCACAAATTTATACTGGAATGAAACATAAATGAATGTAACTATACAAAAAATGAATAAAGATTGGATCTTTTTGAGAAGAGAGAAGAGATAGTTAAGTACCAGTGATCAGAGAGAATTGGATCCAGCAATTCAGCGAAAATGATCAAAAGGGTTGTTGGATCTAAGAGAAATAGTTTAGGAGAGAGTGAAAACAAGAGATTTCTTCAGGGTTTTTGGAATCAGGAGAGGAAGATCCAAGATGGGCACATCAATTGAGAGACAGAGAGGGAAGGGGGGGGGGGGTTGATGACAAAAGACAGGTTTTTTAGAGAGAGAGAGAGTATATTTTCACTTTTTTATAAAATATAATAAATGGTTTTGGTTATTCTAAAACAAGAAAACAAACTTCAATTTAGTCCTTAAAAGAAGAAGAATCATTCTCTCTGTTGATGTATGTTAATATTTTCTGTCTTACGTACGCATATATCATGAAATAAAACACGCCGTTTAATGGAATAGAGGAAAATTTCGTACTTAACTGTTAGAAATATTTGTTTGAGGACTCGATTGATAATTATATAAAACATTAGGAACTAAATTAAATGTTACCAAAAAAGAAAGATTTGGATGGTAAGTTTGGAAAATAGGAGAGGACGTTACATTACACATAAAACTAGAAGAGAGAGAGACTTATGCCACGTCATTATTTGTGGGAGGAGTGATTTCTTTGATCCACTTAGATCGTGCCATTTCAGCATTGTGATTCCAAGTCAGCTTTTTCTAGGTACACAAATTATTACTCTTGTCTCTTGTCCAAGTCAACCGTAGCTTGCTTTCTTTAAATATGGTAAATAATATAATCATTTATAAAATATATATATTGCAAACAAAACTTTCTTACTAAATTATGTTAACTACTAATTAAATTAAATTAAAAAAACATAAAATAACAGTGTTTTTCTCTAGGATTTTATTGTTTATATGATGGTAAAACAGTTTTTTTTCACTTTTATCTTTTTTTCTAATTCAATCCTTAAGCTTTTAAAAAAAAAATTAAAGACCTAATTTTAGGAGATAAAGATTTAAAGTGTATTAAAAAATAAAATTAAAAGTGAGAAAACAACAACAAAAATAATGAAAAATCATTAAAAATAGCATACGAGAGAAAAAATTATTGGTTAATCATATTTCAATAACAAAAATAATTGGTATTAATATTAAATGGATCAATTCCATGAGAGAATCTTGATGATAATAGTGATTTTTCTTTATAAACATGTCTTAAAAATAGATTGGGTCTATTTAGATTTTTTTTTATTGATTTTTGTGTTTTCTAAGTGATTTTTTTGATACTTTAGAGTTAGTGTGTGGATTATAAAGTTTTTATAGTGTTTTTTAAGTTTTTATAAATGAAAATAGGTTGGAAGATAGAATTTTAGACCAAACCCCCTCCTGGTTTTTGGTCAAAATTCAAATAGCAACCTAGTAATAAATTGAAGTATTTAATTAGCATTAATAACTATTTCACAATTAATGAATTCATGTATTTTTTTTAATTTATTTTATTAAATATAAATAATATCTTTTTATTTTTCAACTAAAAAAATCATGCACAATAAAATGTATTTTTTTACCACGATAAAGAAATAACTTGAGATCATACAAGCATAAATATGTTTGCAAAAACAGCATTTTTGCATTTATAAATTAAAAAAATAATTATTTTTTTAAATCTATATGTTAAAGAATAATATAAATCATATCTTGAGACCTCACTTAACAGCTTAAGTTATTGGGTTGAGATGGTTTTTTGACATGGTATCAGAGCCTTGATGACCAAGCGGTCACGAGTTTGAATCTCACCGTCCTTATTTATTTGATAAAAATTAAGCACAAGGTAATGTGGGTTTGTGTAAGTTTCAAGCCCAAATAGCTTTTACTTGAGGGGGTGTGTTAGAGAATAATATAAATCATATATTGAAACCTCACATAACAGCTTAAGTTATTGAATTGAGATGGTTACGTGACACTACATATATCATTAACACATTATTTTATTATGATCAAAAACAACTTGAAAATATAAAATTAGTAAGTGATGAAATAATGAAAATAGTATTTATTTGACTTCCTTTTTTCTATTTTTTTTTAATTACTAGATTCATCTACAAATCAAATCTTTCTATATTTATTTTTATTGTAATTTACCAACACATTATCTTTATGAATATACGTATATTATAGTATCTTAAAAATCAAAATATGTTTGACTTAGAGATGTGGTGACTTTTTTTTTTATTGAATTCACATAAAAAAACATGTATATTAAAAAAAAAACATGTATATTTTTTTTTAGTTTTTTTAGTTTAACGTGGGTGTCCGTGCCAGCTTACACGCACCTCGACCAATCCCACGGGCCCTGAAGTTAACGACCATGTAAGCCTCCAGTGGCCATCATATGAGCAACCACAGGGCTCGAACCTGAGACCACAGAGGGAGCAAACCTCTTAGTCCCAAGCTCTTACCACTGGGCCACCACCTAGACGTATATTTTTTTTTAGTTTAACGTGGGTGTACAGACCAGCTTGCGCGCACCTTTTATGAGATGTGGTTTGTGCTTTAAAATGGTTGTAATTTTAATAAAAACCAACCACATTTTCAAACGAAACACAAATTTAATCTCATTGATTAACATATTAGTTGCAACGTGATTGATATGACCTAGACCATGCATTAACTATGATATTAAATTATAAAGTTTAGATTTTGAGAATTTTTTTTTTTTTGAAAGAAGGAAACACGTAATTTGTTTTTGTTTGATCAATATTTTAATATAAAAATATAAATACATAATAGATAAAAATGTATTGATTTTTTTTCTTACCTGGGTATTCTCACACTCTTTTAAAAAATAAAAATAGTCTTGTTCGCGTTTCGTGGTTGTCCTTCTCAATAAATGCACTTCCTAAAAATCAAACTTGTATTCTTACCTTAGCAGAGATATAACAATGTCTTAATCGCTAGACCAACATTTTATTTATTAAAAATGTATTAATTGTAGAAATAAAAATAAATTTATAAGATAAATTTATTTTTAAAATAACTTTACAATAAATTTTTTATATTTTTAAAAATATATCTCTTCTATTCTCACCTGTTTTTATATTTTATGTTGCAAGAAAGTAAATCACTAAAAGGTTCATAGGTTAATTTAGCGGAGCAACACGTGACACATCCCAGCAATACAAACGAAAGACTTGTAAGCCATAAGAATCGATCTGCAATCTCTGTCACTTCCCCCACCTTATCCACCATCCATTCAGAACACAGCATATGCTCTTCCATGGATCCACTCCTTTTCTCCTCCACCCAGAAAATCAACACACATTCCATTTTTGTCTACACCCTTTAAGACACAAACACTGGCACAAGAAAAGAAGCCATATAAAACACACAACTTGAGTAATGGCTTGTGCAGCCGCAAGAGCCACTTTGTCCTTCCACCTTCCACAACTTTCCCCTCCAAAATCCAGAAACCATTTCTCAAAGCTATCATTCCTCTCCATTCATAAACCCCAAAAGACTCATCTTTTCTCTCTACACTCCATTGATGTCTCCAGAGAAGACAAGACGCCAACTTTATCAGATTCAACCCAAACCAATCCACCAACAGAGTCTCCTCCCGAAGAAGAAGAAGAAGAAGAAGAAGAGCCAGAGTTCGATAAGAGAAGGTTGGAAGAGAAGTTTGCAGTTTTAAACACTGGGATTTATGAGTGTAGGTCTTGTGGCTACAAATATGATGAGGCAGTTGGTGACCCATCATATCCATTACCACCAGGGTTTCAGTTTGACAAGTTACCTGATGATTGGAGGTGTCCAACCTGTGGGGCTGCAAAGAGTTTCTTCGAGAGTAAAAGTGTGGAGATTGCTGGGTTTGCACAGAACCAGCAGTATGGATTAGGAGGCAATGCACTTACTTCTGGTCAAAAGACTATTTTGATATATGGGACCTTGTTGTTCTTCTTTGTTCTGTTCTTGTCAGGGTATTTTCTGCAATAGTAAATGGTGAGGTTTTTTTTTTCATGTTATGCTGTATTATATGTATTTGAAGTTCATTTTGAACAAAATGTTTGCAAATAGAGTAATAATTCAGAAATGGACTTGAGAGTTACACGAACATCAGAATTTATATGGACATCTAAGTGTTCTGAGTCGAATCTCATCTACCAGAAGATCATCTTTTGACTTCTGCTCTCTTCATCTTCAGGTTCTACTGCTAAGCTAGTTCATTATTTCTTTTTTTGTACAGCATTAAACATGCATCTCATCTAAAGATTTGAATAATTTGCATATTTTACTAAGTATCTGACATGCTAGATGATCAATGATTCTCTTATCCTTGGCTGTTTTATGTGGAAGAGAAACGATGAAGCAAAGTAAAATGCTTGACATGTAAGAGAGAGAGAGAGAGACCTATAGTCATTGGGAACATATATGCAATGCAAGGCGACTGACAAGGAAGATTAAAAATTTTTTTTTTTAAAAAAAAAAAGATTAACTGGGAGACACATTGCTGGATTAATTATTTTGCCCTTATCAAATAGAAAACCGCTAGTTATTATTTTCACGAGTATCCACTAATCATTATTATATTAAAGCACAATAAAATAATTTAATTATTGTTGAAAGTAATTTTTTTTTAGAACTAGTGTTCATGTACTTTTTTATATTTTCACTTTTCAAAGCACGCTTGGACGACTTCTTAAAAGCAATTTGTTTTTTAAGTTTTGTTCAAATTTTCTTTTATATTTTCATTTGGTTTTAATCAAATTGACTAGAACAATTCGATAATTTAATAAATATAAATATTATTTAAAAAAAATAATTAACGTGTGCATTGCAGATGTTAGGACATGTGAGTTGTAGTCGCAACATTCGAGTGATGTGTGAGTGGGTTTTCGATGACTAAACAGTGACTTCTCGGACGGTGTTCAAATTGTCTAGGCGGCCCCTCTATCTCCATGCAACATGTGTGGCTTATGAACCTCTTAAATTCTTAATTTCTAGGTCTGATCTTTTAAATTTTCAAAACAACCCTTCAATTTATTTTTTCTTCAAATTTGGTATATGTTCTTTTAATTACTATTTGTTTTATTTCAAATAATTTATAAAATTGTATTTTTTTCTCCAATAAGGAGACATAAATTGGAATAGTATAATGATCATTTTGTCTTTTTTTTTTTAAAAAAAAACAATGAACTAATTATTTGGGT
>Ga0307514_10004970_pt1 | contig 12060 bp, 13 predicted proteins | sample 16_EM_MG_FD_203088 | JGI IMG/M metagenome (GOLD analysis project Ga0307514, IMG submission 203088) | Populus trichocarpa ectomycorrhiza microbial communities from riparian zone in the Pacific Northwest, United States - 16_EM | ecosystem: Host-associated > Plants > Roots > Unclassified | place...
TCAGAATTCCCGATCTTCCCCATTTTCGCCCCTTTCTTGAATTCTCCGAACCGACCAATTAGGGTGATTCTCCGGTGGCTTTCCGAGCCTTTCTCGGACCCTCAGAACACGTTTATACACCCCCAATCAAGGGCCCGCAACCCCTCTTTTCTGGAATGCATCACACCCATTGCCTGTGTAGTTTCTGGGATTCTACGGCACCCCCGGGCATGGAAAAGCCCCCTCCGTAGAGGGGGCCGTTTCCGCGTTTCCGCAGGTCAGACAGCGTCGTCCTGCTCTGCCTCTGCCTCGCTTTCCTCACGCTTCTCGATGCCGCGCTGCTCGTAGTAGGTGATGAGCTGTGCCAGCGTGAACTTCTCGTCGCGCCCCTCACCGATACCGGTGGGGAATCCGTTGTTCATTCCCTTGTCCCGGCGCGACTTGTGGGTGCGAATCAGGCCCGCTTCGATGTCGTAGCCGCGGGCCTGCATCTCGCGGGCGATCTCGGCCACGCTGAGGAGCACGGGGGCCGCCAGGGGGTCCTCTGAGCCCTCAGCGCCGCCCTGGCCGGGGACCAGGCGCAGCCTGTCACGCTGGGGTGTCACGCCGGGTGTCACACTGCCGGGGAGCGTGACACCGCGACCTGCGGTTTCGTCGCTCAGACCCCCCTCAGAGCCCCCGTTCGGCGTGTTGGGGCCAGTGTCACGTGACAGGCCCTCCAGGCGGTCCTGGAGGAGCCGCGGGACGCCCCGGGGGCTGTTGGCCGGCGGCTCGCTGTAGAGGCCGCGGTCGCTCCACCCGTGGCGCTCGCGCAGCTCCTTGTAGAGCTTGTTGTAGAGGACCTTGGCCTCTTCCTCGCTGGCACCGCGCCTGTCCATTTCCCCGTCCTCGTTCTCCTCGTCGAGGAACAGGTAAGGGGTCTGGTAGGAGAAAGGAACGCCATCGGTCACGGTGACCATTCGGCCCGGCTTCCGCACGCTCGGCGGCATAACACTCTTGGGCAGTCCGGTAATGCGCTCCCACTGGTGGGGGTCATAACTGCCGAGCACCTTGAACGGGAAAAGCGGACGGAGGGACTGGCCGCTGAATTCGTTGTCCTTGAAGTCCTGGAACACGGCGAGCAGGTGAACATTCGCCGCGCGGCCGAAGCGGAGAATGCGGGCAACGGCCTCTTCCCAAATCGGATCGGCGGCGGGGTCCTTGTCGTCACCCTTCTTGGTGCGAATCTTGTTCCACACGTTCCGGAGGATTCCGGCAAGCTCGTTGCATTCCTCCAGGAACACATACAGCGGGTCGAATTCCTTCGCGGTGCCCTGCTCGATCTCGTAAAAGCGAGCCATCACGACGTCGGCCACCCAGTAAAGAACGTTGCGCATATCGCGGCCGTTCTCGGGGTCCTTGTAGAGGAATACGCCGGGCACCCCTTCGAGGGGCGCAAGGCTGATGAGCTTCGGGTCGACTCCGACGATGGTTCCGCGCTTCAGAATCATCTGGACTGCGAGCCACTGGAGGGTCGTGGACTTTCCACCACCGGAGCCGACGGAGTAGGCCCAGTGCGAAACTTCGCCTGCCATCCGGCGGACAACCAGCTCGTTGTTCTCGTCTGCACCGAGGAGGAATTCCTCCGGGGCGAGGTTGGCCAGGGCCTCCTGGACGCGCGGCTCCTCGATGTCGACGGCCTTGGGAGGCGTGGGCACGGGGGCCGGCGGCTTGGGGGCGGGCTTGTGGGTGTAGACGGCGGTGAAGGTCTCGCCGGTCAGGCTGACCCGGGCGACCCACTGCCCGGGGATACGGCTGTTGACCAGGGCGGACAGGTTCTCGCGGTCGATCTCGGACCCGCGCCAGGTCCAGGGCAGGCGGATGACGATCCGGGCGTCCGGGGCCGCCAGGGAGGCCGGGAGGCGCAGCCAGTTCTCGCGCGGCTCGTCTCCGGGGAGGTCCAGGTCGTCGCGGAGGACGGCCCAGATCCGGGGCCCGTACACGGCATCGTCGCCGGGCGGGGCGGGGCGGAAGCGGTGGGCGAGGACGAAAGCGCCGGCGGCGACGAGGACCAGGCCGAGGACGGTCCAGGTGCGCCAGGCCGGGACGGCGATGCCGACCAGGGCGGCGGTGAGGACCAGGCGGGCCAGGCCGCGGGCGGCGTACGGCCAGCAGTGCCAGCCACGCAGCGCGCGGGCGAGGGTGGCCACGACGGGCGCAAGGAAGGCGTAGATGGCCGCGAGGAAGCGCCAGATGGCCCGCAGGAAGCGCCAGAGCTTCCCGGCGGCGCGGGCGCTCCACAGGGCCGTACGGACGGCGCGGTCGAGGGCGCGGGCGCCCCGGCCGCTGTAGTCGTTGAGCCAGGCGGCGGCGTCCCGGGCCCAGGGGCTGGGCTGGCGGCGCGGCTTCTTGACCAGGCTCACCTTCGGCGGGAGGGCGGCCACGGAGTCCATGGAGACGGTGGGCGGGGCCTGCGCGGGCCCACCGATCGGGGTGCCGGCGCGGAGGAACGTGGCGGTGCTGCGGGGCTCGCCCCGGAGCTCCCGGCCGCCGTAGAAGCGCACGATGGCCCAGATGGCGCGGAAGATGCTGCCCAGGGCCTTGAAGGCGCTGATCAGGGCGCGGAAGAAGCTGCGGACCTTGCCGGTCTGGCCGGTGGTGGTGGCACCCGCGCCCTTCTTGGTGGCGATGACCAGGAGGACAACGGCGACAGCGGCGAGGCCCCAGCCGCCGACGGCCGGGGGTGTGGTGGTGGTGTTCGCCGCGAGGGCGGACATGCTGTGCATGAGGTTCTTCCCCTTTGTGGGAGGGACCGGAGCCGCCCGGCAGGTGGTCTCTGGCAGGAGTGGGCCTGCCGGGCGGTTGGTCAGAGGTACTGGCCGGTGGCGCTGTCGTCCTGGGGGATGTCCGCCTTGGCCTCGCGGACGTACTTGCCGACGGTGGCCTGGAAGCCCTTGTCGTCGGCGTCGCGGCCGTGGCGGGTGGCAATGGCGTCGGCCACGTGCCGGACGTTCGTGACGCCACTGGCGACCATTTCGCGGACGTCGGCGCGCATGGACTTGCCCTTGGCCTTGACGTCGCGGACGACCTTGAGGGTCGGGCGGACGTTCTCGGTGCTTTCTTCCTGGTCAGAGCCCTCGTCGGCCGGATATCCGTTCGTGTCCGCGTGGATAGTGGCCTCGTGGGTGCGCGGGCTCGTGGCGTCATCAGCGGACGCGGCGAGGATGGCGGGGACCGTGTCGGCAGATGCCGGGGCGAGGGCGGGGGCCGTGGCGGACAGGCCGGGGGCGAACATCCGCTCCAAGGCGATGTCGGCACCCTGGGTGAGGCGGACGCGCTGGACGTCCAGCAGGTCCGTCCCGAGGGTCGTGTCGCCCGTGCCGACCTTCGCCGCGAGCTTCCAGGACTTCTTCACCGACTTCTCGCGGACCTTCTTGTCCGGGTGGGCGGCGGCGCGGGCCTGGTGGTAGGCCAGGTCACGGACGAGGGCGGCGGCGCGGGCCTCCGCTTCGACGTCGCGGCCCTCCTGGTGGACGACGGCGAGGCGTGCGAGGTAGGCGACGGACTCAGCCGACGCGGTGATGGCCATCGGGGTCAGGGCGTACACGATCGTCTGGCCCGTGCCGTTGGCGGCGGTCGCGCCCATCACGGCGGCGGCGGCCGGCAGGGCCCACAGTCCGAGGCGGACCAGCTTCGGGGCGGGCCGGTTGAACACGGTGGTGACGAGGAGGACCAGGGCCTGGACGGCGGTCGCGCCTTCACCGGCACCGAGGGCACCGAGGGCGGTCTCGCCTCCGTAGCGGTGGGAGAGGTTGGAGTAGGTGCCGACACCGCCGAGGGCGCCGACGCCGACCATCACCAGGGCCGTGACGGACAGGAGGGTGATCTTCACCCAGCCGAGGGACTTCTTCATGGTCAGGCTGCCTTTCGTGGCTTGTTGTGACGTCGCGGCCTCACGGCCTCGTGACGTCATCAGGGTTGCGGTGACGGTCACTTCTTCTTCGCGGCGCGGGGCGTCTCGCGCAGGCTCTTGATGGCGGCGGCGACGCCGATCACGCCGATTCCGACGCCGATGCCGCTGTAGGCGATGGCCTGGCCTGCCCCCGCCACGGCGACGCCGGTAGCGGCGATGGCGGGGGCGGCGACGACCAGGAGGACGGCGGCGGGGGTGCACAGGATCAGCAGGCCGACGGAGGCGATCAGGCCGTTGCGGAGCCAGGTCGGGATCGGCTGGGACGGCATCTGGACGATGACCGGCTGCGGCTGGGCCTGCTGCTGGGGGACGTAGACCGGCTGGCCCTGGACGGTGTACGCGACGGTCATGCCGGGCGGGATGACGGGCAGCGGCTGCGGCTCGAAGTGCTGGATCTCGTTGTGGTTCATGGCTGGTCTCTCCTTCACGCCGCGAGGGCGGCCGGGTTGTCGGCGCACCCAGGGCAGCAGCCGAGGGACGTCGGGATCACGAAGTCGTAGGTGACGAGGCAGTCGGAGCAGGTGCGGCGGGCGCGCATCATGGCGGCGACCGCGCGCATCCGCCCCGGCGTCATCGGCCGGACGGGGGCGGCCAGGTCGATGCGGTAGAGGTAGGCGGCACGGACCGGGCGGACCCGGGTGCGCGGGTCGCGCCGGCCGTGCCAGAGGATCTGAGCGACGACGTCCTGGCCGTTGGGACGGAGGCCCCGGGCGCGGAGCTGGCGGCGAGTGGCCAGGCCCTCGGGGGCGAACTTGCGCGGGTAGGTCGGGATGCCGTACTCCTCGCCGTCCGGGTCGAAGAACTTCACGTCGGTCACCTCCTTGGCTGGTAGTCGGGGTGTGGTGGGCTCATGGGCTTGTGGGTCCACGAGCCCACCACGGGGAGCGGACAGGTCACGGATTCGGTGGTCCGGTCTCCCATCCGGCCCAGTCGGCAACGTCGTCGGCGGCCTGCCAGCAGGCGTCCTTGACGGCGCGGCGACCGCCGTTCGTCGTGGCCAGCAGGGGCAGGGCGCAGGCGAGGCCGACGGCCAGGGAGCCGAGGAGGGCGACGGCCAGGACCAGGAGCCCGGAGGCGATCGGCATCCCGCTCTGGGTCAGCAGACCGACCAGGCCGAGACCGACCAGGAGCCCACCGAGCTGCGGGGCCCGGGAGACGACGTAGAACACGGGGAGGGCGATCAGGGTCCTCATCGGGTCACCTCACGATCATCGAGTCGGGGCACTTGCCGCCCATGTGGGACACGCAGGCCGGGCAGTCCTCGCGCGGGGCGAGGTGCTTGTGCTGGGCCCGGCTGTCGTAGGCGTGAAGCCAGCACTGGCGGCACTGACCCTTCGGCGGGTTCAGAGCCTTCGCGCTCGCCATCACCACCACTTCGATTCGGTCTTCTTCGCGGCCTTGGCGGTGGCGGCCTGGGTGATGATCTGCTGCTTCGCGGTCTGGAGGGCGGTGAGTTCCGCGCTCAGACGGCTCTGGATCTCGCTCGTCACGGCGTCCAGCTTCCGTTCGGCGCGGCCGGGGCTCTTGCCCCTGGCGACCTTGTACGAGCCACCGGCCAGAGCCGTCAGGACCCGACGCCTCTCCGAGCCGGTGAGCGGCCACATCTCGCCCTGCTTCGCGGCTTCGAGCTTGCGAGCAGCCAGGGCGATCTCGCGGTCCAGTCGGCGGGTGTTCGCCATGGGTCAGCCCCTCTTCGGGTAGTTGTGGCCGGCGGGCGGGTACTGCTGCGCGGGGTCACCCGCGATGCCGAACAGGACGACGTCCTCGAAGTCCGGGTCGTCGTACTGGGCCAGGCCGTCGTAGTCGAACGCCTTGTCCACGGCGTCCAGCAGGGCGCCGGTGCGGGCGTCGTCCTCGCGCTTGGTCTCGCGGCGGAAGCTCACTTCTGGCCTCCCTGCTGCTGGGCCCGGAGCGCTTCGGCGGCCTGGCGCGCGGCCTCAGCGGCGGCGGCGGCCTGAGCGGCCTGGGCCATGTGCTGAGCGGCGGCGGGGTCGGTGGTCGGGTTCACGGCCATCGCGATCACCCGGCCAGGGCGGGCAGGTCGGCCCGCAGGGTCTGGAGGACGCGGTGGTAGCGGCGGTAGGCCGTGCCGCAGGTCCGGCCGTAGGACTGGCCGACGGCCTCCCAGGTCAGGCCCTCGCTGCGGAGCTGGACGACCGTGCGGTCCTGCTCGGGGAGCGCGTCCAGCGCGGCGACCAGCTCGGGGTCGACGTCGGCCGGCGCGGGCGGCTCGGTCAGGGCGACGTCCTCAGCGGACGCGGCGGCCGGGAGGGCGCGGGAGGCGACGGCGTCCGTCCAGTCCTCGGGGCGCTCGTAGCCGCTGTAGTAGGAGGAGGCGGCGTGCTGGGCGATGACTCGCAGCCAGGCGAAGGCGCCGTCGTCGTCGTTGCGGAGGTTATGGATGCCACGGCCTGCGCGAATCCAGGTCTCGGCGGCGACGTCCTGAGCGGCGTCGGCGTCGCGGGTCTGGGTCCGGGCGTAGGCCAAGAGGCGGGTGCCGTAGAGGCGGAACAGCGTGTCGAGCCGTTCAGCCGAAGCCGCGGTGAGCGGCTGGGTCTCGATACGATCCATGGAGGATCGCTCCCTTCTGTGCACTTCAGACGGGGTTCGGTCTCAGGCCCTGACCAGGTGGTTGGACACCAGGTCAGGGCCGTTCTGCGTGTGATCGAAGAAACTTCCGATAGGAAGTAGCTTCCTGTAGGAAGTTAGGTCATGATTCAGGTATCGTCAAGCAACATCCGATAGGAAGACTGAAGGAGGCGAAATGGCAGGCACCGTTGCTGGCATGGCCGCGTATCTGAAGGCCCGTATCGACCGGGGGACGCTGGAGGCAGGCAACAAGCTCCCGCCGACCCAGGCCCTCATGAAGCAGTTCGCCCTGAGCGACAACGCGGTCTACCGCGCTATCGCCTTGCTCAAGGCCGAGGGCTACGTCCACAGCCAGCAGGGCAAGGGCGTGTTCGTCTCCGACCGCCGGAAGCTCATCGCTGGCACCAAGCGCATCCGGGGCATCACGCAACCGGGGGAGACGATTCATCACAAGAGCAGCACCCGGGTACAGGCCCCCGACTGGGTCGCCGCACACCTCGGGGAGGGCGAGTGCGTCAACCGGGTCCGGACCGTGAACCGCGGAGACGCCATCCTTCAGGCGTCTCAGTCCTGGGTCCACCTGGACGTTGCTGAGGTCGTCCCCGAGATCGATGAGCCCCAAGCCTGTGACCCCACGTGGCAGGCGGTCTACGAAGATCGCTCTGGCAACAGCGTTGGGGTCTCTTCCAGGGAGGTGACGTCCCGGATCGCCACGGAGGAAGACCGCCAAGCCCTTGGGCTGGGGGACGGCATCTACTCCGTCGTCCTCCTACGCCAGATCTACGTGACCGGCCACAAGGTGATCGGCGTAGGGGAAGGCGTGTACGCCCCTGGTCACCCCCTCTCGATCTCCTGACCGAGTGTGGTGTCCCTACCGCGTGTAGGGGTGTCCGCTACCGGACGTAAGCTGCACAGAACGCACGAACAAGATCTGTAAACACAAAAAAAGCCGCGAGCCCCACCCGGGTTCTCGATCAGGGGTCGAAGCCTGAAAGAGAGTCGAAGTCCCGGAGACGGGGCGCGCGGCGACCACACGAAGGTCTGCTGCCGAGTGTAAGGCAGGGGTGGGGAGATTTCTCCTCCCCCCTGGTGTTCTAGGACACCTACCACTCGCCCAGTGGGCCTAGGAAGGCTCACGTGACTCACCAGTCAACCGAGACCCCGTCGACCGACGGAGACGTCCCGCCGCAGCCTCGCCGCGGATCGGTCTCGAACCTCGAACGGGGCGGAACCCCGGCGGGATGCCGCCCGATCGCGGGCATGAAGCGCGGCTGGTTCTACCGCTCCGCCGATCGGATGATCCTGCACCGGCAGAACCCCGAGGACACCCCTCTGCCCATCGGCCAGGTTCCCCAGGTCGTGTCCACCATCACGCACCTGACGGACGACGGCGAGGACATCCGCACGGAGTACCTGGCCAAGGGGAAGCGGCAGCGCCGCCCGCGCATCCTGACGGAAGACGAGCTGGACCGTGGCACCTGGGCGGCCAAGCTGGGTGCCCGCCGGCCGACGGGCAACGACGAGAAGCACGCGTACGCGAAGTTGATCCGCGAGGAGGGCGACAAGGCCCCGATCGTCCCCGCGCGGACGTACTACAACGAGGCCGGGGACCTGATCTTCCCGGAGGCCGACGCGCAGACCCTCGGGTACCGCGTCCTGCGGGGCAAGGAGTCCGGCGCCCGCGACGCCTGGGACGAGATCGGCTACTACGGCACCACCGACGGCAAGGCCGCGCTGTGTATGGGCTTCATGTTCGCCGGACCGGTCTTCGATGCCCTGGACGTGCTGCCCCACATGGTCAACGCCTACGGCCCCGGCCAGCAGGGCAAGAGCACCATCCTGACCGTGTCGTGCGCCTGCTTCGGGGACATCAAGCCGAAGCGTCAGCAGATCCTCATCGGCTGGGACGCGAGCAAGCAGGGCATCGGCCAGTCGCTCAGGCTCCGGGGCTTCCTGCCCCTGGGCATGGATGAGCACAGCAGCTCGGGCCGCTCCATCAAGGAGTCTTCCCGCGACATCAGCCAGTTCGTGGCCGGCGCGCAGCGCTCCATCGGCACCGCCGACGGCAGCCCCCGTGAGTCGGACGGGTTCTGGAACTCAGCTGCGTTCTCGACCAGCAACGAGCCGCTGAAGTTCACGGGCCAGACGGAAGACCTCGCCTCGCGTCTGCACGAGGTGACCACGCCGTTCTTCCCGAACATCTTCGTGGACGCCGACGGCGTCCAGGCCGCCCCCGGACAGGGTGGGGCGGAGCACCTGGCCAAGCGCTTGAAGCGGCTGGCGAAGGACTTCGGCGGCTGGCCCCTGGAGTGGGCGATCCGCAAGGGCATGTACCGGGCCGAGAACCTGGCGAAGCTGAAGCAGTTCCACTTGGAGCTGTGCGCGAAGCACCGCCCGGCCGAGGGCGGGATCGCGGGCACGATCGCTGAGATGCACATGGCCTGGGTGGTCGGCGCCCACATGCTCGGGCAGGCGATCGGCGTGCCGACGCTCGGCGAGGTCGCGGAGCGCGAGGCCGCCGGGCGTCTCCAGGCCGCCATCCAGGTCGCGGCGGAGAACAACGTCTCCGACCACGAGAAGCTGTGGGAGGCGCTGGACTCGCTGCGGATCGAGAAGTCCGCGTTCCCCGACATGGACAAGCTGCCGACCGTGGCGGAAGAGGGCTTCCGGCGGCTGCGCGGGTTCTTCGACCCGGCGACGAACGAATGGTGGGTGGTCAACCCGGTCGTCCAAGAGGCCGCCGCTCAGGCCGAGATCGACAACGTGTCGGCAGCCCTGCGCAAGCTCTACGAGTACGGGGTCCACAAGCGCAACGCAGGCAGGAACGTGCAGCGCAAGCTGCCGAAGGAGATCCGGGGCGCGGGTCTGGGTGAGCGGATGCACTGCTTCGACGTCCGCCGGGCCGCTGAGCTATTCGCCCCGGACGAGCCGGGCGACGACGGGCAGTTCCCGGGCGGGGCTACACCCGGGGGCTACCCCGGAGGCGACCAAGTAGCCCCGGAGGACGGGCCCGTGACCAGCGAGGGGGCTACCGGGGCTGCGGGGGCTACGCCGCTGCCCTTCGAGTTCCCCGAGGAGGAGGCAGCCCCGGCTGAAGAGGCCACGGCCTCGCGGGCTCACGAGGCCACCACGGCGGCGGTGTTCCCGGCGGCGGTCGCCGCGGTGACCGACCAGGAGTGGGCGGACCTGGTGGCGAAGGCGAAGGGCCGGACCGCGTCCGCGCTGCGGTTCGCGGTGCTGGGCAACGGGCGCCTGTTCCTGCCCAACCACGAACCGGTACACGTACCGCTCCCCCGGCACGTCGACCAGGTCCCGGCCCTCATGCAGACGTACGGGATCAAGACCCTGTACGTCCACGAGGAGGCCATGGAGCCCATGGGCCTGCCCACCCTCAAGGAGCGCCAGGCGCTCGGCGTCGCGCAGGAGCGGGAGGCGAAGGGGCTTGGCCCGACGGACTACGTGCGCAGGATCGGAGCCCAGACGCCGGTCGCTCACGCGTGGGCGACGCCGACCGAGGACGGGCCAATCGCCTCCATGCGTCCGGCGGCCCTGTCCTGCTGGATGACGCTGGTCCTGGCCGACAAGGCCCGTGACGAGCGGCTGTCGGTCGCGGTCCCGGCCTACGACGACCGGATCAAGAAGGCGCGGCAGACCCGCCTGGCTGGCCTGGCCGGACCGGAGACGCCGGAAGTCCTGCTGGACGCGCTGATGGTGTGGACCCTGTCCACCCGGCACGGCCGCGACGACTCCCCCGAGGTGACGCCCTACTACGCCTCCCCGAACAAGACGGGCGAGGACTTCGCGGGCGGCCTGGGCCGTCCGGACGTCGCGTGCGAGGCGATCCGCCGGCGGATCGTGCCCCCGGCCGACCCGGAGCACAAGGACTGCGTCAACTGGGCGATGGTCCCGCAGATCTGGGAGAAGCCGCTGCCCGAGTTCACCCAGGAGCAGCAGGCGGCGGCCTGGATCCAGGAGTACGACAAGACGGCGGCCTGGCTGCCCGCGTACTCCAACGTGCAGCTCGGCATCGGGGAGCCGACCCACTTCGACAGCGGGACGATCGCGTACAACAAGCGGTTCGCCGGGTACTGGCGCATCGCTGAGATCCCGGGCACGGTCGCGCTGCCGGGCCTGCCGCCGCTGGTGTTCAAGGAGGCAGAAGAGGGCGGCTACTGGGTGGCCACCCCGAGCATGGACCTGCTGAAGGTGCTGTGGCCAACCTGGGACCCGCAGATCCTGGAGGCGTGGGTCTGGCAGGACTCGAAGCGGGCCCTGGAGGGCTTCTACAAGAAGGTCAAGGACTCGCGGGTCTACATCGTGGCGGCGGCTGAGGCCGGGCGTCCGGGCGCGAAGTTCGCCAAGCAGGTCAACGGCGCGGTGTACCAGTCGTTCCGCGGCTACCTGGGCCGCTCGAAGGGGCCCCGCCTCGACTACGCCACGGGCGAGGCGTACACCAAGGACATCTACTGGCGGCCCGACTGGGCCTTCATGCTGCTGTCGCACGCCACGGCGAACATGTACCGCAACCTGGTGGCGTTCGCCCGCGAGGAGGGCGTCACGCCGCTGTACGTGAACGTGGACGCCGCCGGGTTCGCCAGCAACGAGGCCGACCCCGAACTGGCGAAGCCCGACGGCATGAAGCTCGGGTCGCAGGGCGGGCAGTGGACGGCGGAGAACACCGTGCCCATGGCCGACTTCCTGCCGATGTTCGAGCAGGTCCGCGAGGACCACCGGGTCTTCATCCACAACGCAATCGAGCAGTACACCGCAGAGCGGGGGGAGTGATCGGTCATGGCCAAGTGGTGGAAGTTCGGACTCGGCAAGAAGGACCAGGAGCCGGGGCCCGCTCCGGAGCAGGCACCGGCGCCGACCCCGGCACCGCCCCCGCAGGCTCCGGAGCCTGCGGCCGGCACCGAGGGCGGCGGCGAGAAGAAGCGCGGTCTGCTCGGGCGGCTGTTCGGCCGGGGCAAGGGCAAGAAGGAGCAGGCGCCCGCCCCGGCCCCGGAGGCACCGCCCGCTGCACCGCCCACCGCGCCTCCGTCGGCTCCCCCGGCCGCACCGCCGACCGCGCCCGCTGAGGGCGGTGAAGTAGGAGAGGGCGGCGGGGGCCCGGCTGGTCCCGTCGAGCCTGAGAAGGAGCGGTCGTTCCCGTCCAGCATCGATGCGGAGGCGGACGGGGACTGGAGGATCTCCCAGAACGACTGGTACGGGCAGATGACCGCCACCCTCACCGGCAACAAGGCGAAGGCGTTCATCCTCGCCTACGAGGCGAACAACTGGACCGAGTGCGCGCAGCTCATCGCGGACGGGTGGAACATGCCGGTCGCCAGCCAGATCGACACCAAAGCGTCCAACATCGAGAACGTCACCTACACCTGAGCACCCGCCTGAAGGGCCCTCGCCGGACGTCGGCGGGGGCCCTTCGTGCTGTCGCACGGCCTGTCGCACGGCCTGTCGCGTGGCCTGTCGCACGGGCGGCTGTCGCACGCCGTGAGCTGGGCTGACCCCCGCCGACCCCCACCCCTGATCCGGGCGCGACA
>Ga0307514_10004971_pt1 | contig 12059 bp, 15 predicted proteins | sample 16_EM_MG_FD_203088 | JGI IMG/M metagenome (GOLD analysis project Ga0307514, IMG submission 203088) | Populus trichocarpa ectomycorrhiza microbial communities from riparian zone in the Pacific Northwest, United States - 16_EM | ecosystem: Host-associated > Plants > Roots > Unclassified | place...
AATCAGCTGTACTGTGCATGGCGTAAAAGGGTTCAATGACATTGGTTATGGGTTGCCAGAAGGTACATCGTTAAGGCCGGTCGACAAAACCGTTACCAACCCCATGCTTTGAGAGAAATCTGACACGCTGGTCGAGGGGTGGAAGGGGACGATGAGAAAGCGAGCGTGGGATTACTTCTTCGCCCTTTTGTGACCACTTCTTTACAATCTCCTTGTCCGTGCGCATTCCACGGGTTGGGAAATGGCGACTGAAGCCTATACAAATCGTCGGTTCGACAGGCCCTGCCTGGGTGCGTGGTTGCATAAGACAGCGGAGCGGTTTGGACATACTTGGAATGAAGTAAATTAGGACTGCAGCGATAAGACATGCGAGGCGTAATCCAGGAACCCCTGTATTCCATGCAACGCGAACATCATGGATCATTTGTTTCCGGCGTACTCGACGTGCTGTGGTTTTGTAGCTTATGTTGTGGAGGTGGCGGGAGACTTTCTTCCAACATATCGGAGACAAATATTCCGATGAGGGCTACGGTGCAAACACCAAGCGAGAGTCTGAGTCGTGTTTGGGGAGACAAAGCTATGCTTGTTGTTAGCGATCTGCTTCTAGTTCCCTCACGCGTCTACGAACCGGCATACGACTGCCACAGACCTCTGTTCCGAAGAGACTGAGGTTGTGACTGGGGATGCTGCCGTGGAGTGGTCGGCATTGTGACGCAGGTGATGATGGCGTCGGGCAGTAGAGTAAGCAGACGTGGGAAAACGGAACGGAAGGGTGATAAGGACTTGAAGCTTGAACTAAGGTCCATTTTCCCGCTGGCGACCGCAAGCTTATTAAAAGAATGTTTACGGGACTGGTGAATGATCTCTCATGTGTAACCTTGGCATTTATTCACTGATAATATTTCCGTAGATCGAGCATTTAGGGACAGTCGTGGATATCAAACATGACGAAGGAGGATGCACGCTGACTATCGGGGACTCTGCGCCCATCCTAGGGGATTGTCACATCGGAGACTCTATCGCGGTGAATGGAGCGTGTTTGACTGTAGTTGAATTCGATAAAGAGGAGAAGGGGGGCTGGTTCACGGTCTGGCTCGCGAACGAGACGTTGGATAAGACTGATCTCGGTACGCACCGGAGGTCGACGCCCAGTTGTTTCTGGGATTGACTGTTGGACAGGTGAGAGGGCGGTCGGTGAGCAGGTGAATTTGGAGAGGGCGATGGCGGCGCACGTACGGTTCGGAGGTCATTTCGTCCAGGCTCATGTGGACACGACTGTCACCCTGGTCGCCAAGGTTCCGGACGGGGACTCGATTCGCCTGACGTTCGAGCTTGCTGACGAGACGATGCTCCCGTACCTCGTCCCGAAGGGCTACGTTGCCCTGGATGGGGCGAGTCTCACCCTCACCTTTGTCGACGACGAGCAGCGTAAATTTGGTGTTATGCTCATCACGCACACCCAAGAGAAGATTACGCTCGGAAAGAAAAGTGTTGGGTCGAAGGTGAATCTGGAGGTGGATATGCTTGGGAAATATGTCCAGAAGAGTGTAGCAGCCGCGTTGAGATCAACCAAGTAACTTGCACACAATTCCACTTTCCTTCCTACATACCACCACCATCGCCCGGAACGAACCCGGAGTCGCATCCCATTGCGACCGCGGCTCATGACGACCGTAAAGGCGAAAGTCGGTCCTTGCATCCTTCACCCGAGATTCTCAACCGACTTTGTAGCAGGTAACCGCCAGACTTGACTATGACCGACCACCGTCTCCCCTCAAGGCGAATGGTGTCTCACCTCGCCCAAAGGTCACCAGTCGTCCGCCCTCCCCCACTAAATCACCCTCACCTTCCCTCGTCGTCCGTCCAAAAGCCAAGATAAACACCAGCGCCAATATCAGTTTGCGTAAGACACCGCATACTTCACCTAATGCTCCTAGATCTACCGTCTCCTTCCGGGCACCTTCCCCCTTCAAGTCGATCCAACGTGTGGAAAACAAGACCGTTCCGACTACAACCACCTCCTCGCTTTTCATCACCCGCCCACCCTCGGTGAAGCCACAGGCGATACAGAAGTCGATCTCGTCGAGTTCTACCGTCAGCCGCACGGATCGGCCTCCGGTATTGTCGAATGGGACGAGCAGAGCTAATGCCTCTTCACCAGAACTCGTTACACGCCAGCGGAGGCCAAGTGTCACTCTGCACCCGCCCAAATCGACCGTTTCTGGCGTATCACGGACCGCACCATCATCACCCCTAGTTCCGGCTGTGAACTCACAAGTACAGAGTTCCTCGACTCTCTTCAGCCCTCGCGACCTTCAACCCAGTCCGGCGCCCCTCATACGTATCACTTCAAAGGTGACTAAACTCTCGACCAATGTGCAAGCGTCAACCACGAGCGAACCCAGCACCCCTAGTTCCGTGACGGCCCCCGCCCACAGAACATTCCCGTCGAGACCACGCGTTGCCTCGACCTCAAATATGCGTAGCATGGAGAACTCATCAACGTCACCGCCATCGCGGTATCCAACTCCATCTGTTTCAGCTAATACAAAGTTTGCCACTACTGGGAGACCGAGAGTGCCATCGATCTCGCAGAACGGGCTACATTCTAACCCTCCTCCAACCTCAGTGACCCCGACACCCGTTTCAACATCCTCGAGTCCTCCGTTACGTTCGGCGTCTCCATTTTTACGACATCGACGCGTACCCAGTGTGGCCAAGAGTGATATCGCCCTCAAGTTCCAATCGCTCCAGGTCAGCGGCAACGAAGACGTTACGGTTCAGGCTCCCAGACCTGTGCGGCCCAATATTGGCCCTCCCTCCGCCAATTCTAGCCCCAAATATTCCCCCTTCATCCCATTGCTGGCATCCAATGCTAATGGGAACCAAAGCCCAAACCTCCACTCAAAGACGAACAGCAGCCCTGGGATGGGTTCAATGAATAAATTCCCGGTAACAGCAAAGGTCGACCCACTGTCGATCCCCCTGCCACTGAATTCTCCACCCACGTCGTCAGTTTCGTACTCGTCTCAATCGACACTGTCATCATCTTCAGTGACGTCGACATCACCACAGCACTCAGCACTTAGCGGGATCGGTCCAACTCTGAACTCTCACGATGGAAGTGGCCTCGGGATGAGTATGACTCATCGGAGGAGAGTCAGCGGAGTTGGTATGAATGGGAACCTGAATGGGAATAACTTGGATGTTGACAATCAAACAAACGGGGTTACTGGAATCAAGAGGAGGGAGTCGGTGGGTGGTGGAACACTGGGTGGAATTCAGTTTCTACAAAATGCGGCGGAGGACCTTGACGAGAGCGACGACTTGGACCTGCATGAAGAAGATCAAGACACTGCCGATCGGAGGATGAGGTCAGAAGCCAAGTCGATACGTAAGGTAAACATTCTGGTCGTCTTTTGGCCGATTCCGGTACTAATGTTTTTACCTCTCCCAGATTGAAGACCTTGAGATCACCAACCGGTCTTTGATGGTGATCAATGCTTCGCTCGAAGCTGCCAAACACCGGCAGGCCAAAGAGATCCGAGATCTCCGTCGGAGACTTCGAGAATCACGGCTAATCCTCCCGCCGAAGGCCTACCGTCTTGTCACCTCCGGCCAGGCCGTAAACACCTCCCTCGATGGCGAGGACGATGACGATGAGGATGAATGTGAAGACGAAGACGGCGACACGGATGTGGACAAGATCAACGATGAAGGGTTCAAACGTTGCCGGAACCTTCTGGAGGCTCTGCTCGAAGATGGGAGGCGGGCTTTGACGGCTAAACCTGATGATTTTGAAGTCACGCTGAGCGCAACCAAGGTTCTGCACGCAGAGGAGCTGACTGAGGTTGATCACGATGAACGGGATGGGCACGACGACGATGCAGACATGTCGATAATGTCCGTCGATCATGGTTCGGAGGATGAGGTGGAGGGTATGGTATCCATCAGGATAACAACACCCATGCCACCGAGTCCTTAATCACCAATTCTCCCCCGCATTCTTCCTTCCTTCACGTTCGCAAGTTTCCGGATACCCCCTGCATTTCAGGATCATGATTGTCACCGTTGCTGTCATCAAGCTTCTCAACTATGTCCCCTATGTTATAGGCATATTTCACACAGACGACTTATCTATCCCCCTCACAGTATTTTATCCCTAATGATCCCCGCTAGGTCTCACAGTTGACACACCACGTTCCCCCGCCTCTTCCTTTCATTCCACGTCATGAACATTACGACCTATATAAGCCATAGATTCTCACAATATCACCCTTCTGCTGGGTTTTCCGCTCGCATGCTAAGCACATTACTGTCCGTGAGGTCACGACCGTGTGGACGGTATATAAATGAAGGCGTTCTTTATAAGGTGACCGACATCGTGAATCCCGGCTACTGGCAGCCTTCCACGATGTGTAGAGACGTCTCTAGCATTATGGATAGTCAGCCGACGATGAAGAAATGATAATGGGATAAGGCATGGGTAGCGTTCGCGAAACAATACAAGAGAGTACGATCATGTTCTGTGGTTCCCTAAGAGGGATCTGAATTCCTCCAAACTTTCTCCTTCCAGAGTGCCGTTCACCACAAAATTCTTCGGATGTGTGCCGGCGCTATGCTCTTTGCTGATAGCCTTGACGAAGGTATCCGGGGTGTGCCGCACCTCGAATGCACTATCAACCGCTTGGGGCGCGATAACCCTACAATCGATTAAAACCACCGAAACGAGGCTTGGCGCCGACCCCACGATGTCCCCAAGTAACCACCTTCCAACGGCGCCGTCAACGACAAGTTTGCGTAGTAGAGAGAGGTTTTCGATCGGGGGCCGGAAAATACCCATGCTGGCCCACTCGATAGCAAATGAACCGCTCGGACCAAAGCCAGAGCACGAGATTTTGTTAAGTTGCAACTCTTCTATGTGTGACGTGTTCTCGAAGAACCCTGAGGGGAAGGTGAGGTGTCGAGCCGGTTCATTGATCGTGAGGCGGCCGGTAGGAAGGATTTCGCATACGAAGTGCACACCAGTCGGGATCCTCAGGGCGTCGAGTACGCGTTTAATGGTATTGTTGCTGATTTGTAGGTGAATGTGACAGAGGTTAGCTGGGAGAACAATTCGATATTCATCTCTGTGCCGCCTCATGGCATTGACGTGAACCTTGGTGGAAGTGAGGGTTGGGAGGGAGGTCAAGACGGACAACACGTCACGAATGTCGTGGTCAGTCAAAACTTCGAGGTGGGTGAGGCCAGAGAACTCCTGGAGTTTATGGCCTGGGAAATGACTTCCGAGAATCCCGGCCCGAAGAACCTTCAGCGTTGAAGCGTGCTTGAGAAGGAGGTTGATATCGAACCCGCCTTCCTCCTTGCCACAGGTTTGGACGCTGACCTCCTTCAGCTGGGCCCCCCGCATGGACTGGTTAAAAGCGGAGAAGACCTCGTTCACTACCACAACAGGTGCGCGCAAATGGACGCTCTCGACGCGATGCATGTAGGGTAAGAGCGATGCCATCGCTTGATGCGCTGGACAGCGGTTCCTGGTCTTCATCCCGTATGTGACGAGAAGCGGCGCGTTGCGGGACCTCTGCAGGAACAGTTCTCCAAGACTCTTGTGGTCCATAGGGACGACTGACCATAGGGTTGCGTGGTCTAGAGCCGCGTGTCGCCAGTACCGACAGATGCCAGTAGCGGTAAGTAGGGCATCTAAGCGCTCCTGCATCTGAGGATCGTAGTCGATCTTTGCTGGGAGGAGGCCGCGGATAATCTCGGCGACAACTTCTGACGGGACACGGTGCGAAGGTGCAATAATTTTGTTTGAGGCATCCGCCATTTTCATCGAGTTGTCCACATCCATCGTGGGGTCCGCCTTCTGTGAGAAGTTGATCTACCCTTTGAAAACTGAACAGCGTTTAGTCGAAAGGCAACTGATTAATCTGTCAGTACGAGTGAAGAAGAAACATAAGGCGATAGCGAAGGCTACTTACTCCTCAAAGCGACAAAAAGCGATGAGGAGAAAAAGGGCAACAATGCGACGAATATGACTCGCAGACCGGGTAAATAGGAGTAGCTAAAAGTCCGCTTCGGCTGGAGAACATGCTCGCTAAGTTTGAATTTCCAACACTACCATGAACCAGAACATGAAATCGATTCAGCGGCTTACCGCGTGCATGGAATATCCTTCCAATGTGGAGAATATGCCAATTGGTACAACCAACCCGGCGTCATCAGTCATCATTGTGGGGACCGGCAACCCGCTGCGAATTTTTGATTCCGCGCGGAATTCCCACACATTCAAATCTTTGCGAACCGGATCGGGCCGAGTGAAGAGGCTCCCCCTTGACAGGGCCATATCTACGCCACCAATATGTACTCAAAAAGCAGAAAACGCCGCTCCGAATCCCAACGTCGTCATGACGCGCACCTTCATGAGACCACGGAGCGCTCGCGCTTGACGGACAGAGTTTCATCGGTTCAAGATGACAACAGTCCTTACGGAAATATTTTTGTTTTTCTTGACAATCTCAAGCGAGGGGGGAAAAATTGTCAAGGGGGGTGAAAACAACCCCCTGAGGATTTTACCGATGGGAGGGGAGGCCGGGGGAAGCCCTGGATGACGCGTGATGGGTGTTTCCCACGATCGCGACACCCAGGGACCCCAGATCAACCGGGGATGGGCCGTGGGAACCCACCCCGGCCACAGGTTGTTTTTCACCCCCCTTGACAATTTCCCCCCCTCGCTTGAGATTGTCAAGAAAAACAAAAATATTTCCGTGGGGACTATTGCAGGTCCCAACGGCTCCCCTTCCTCCACGGAAATATTCGAAGTCTAGAAATTTTGAAAGTCACTCGGTCACAAAGTAGTATAATGAGGGAGGACAGATAGTTCAAGATAAACCCCTCCCCGTGAGTTCTGTCGCACAGTCGTCTTCCCCTGGTCAATGCCACACTTTCAAACTTTCGCGGGTGGACACCCCTTGATGCCTCGATGTACATTGTACTATGAAAGTTAAAATCAGGAAGAACGTACATATCAGCGGACACAACACCAGAAAATGACCGCTTTGAATATACACAGAAGTGTGCTCATAGCAAGCAAGGTTTCTGCCGACGTCGAGTCGGCATTTTTCTAGTCACCGGTCAAACCCGACAGGTCATCGGTCATCACTGGGTCTGCCGGTTCCCACGCTGTCAAACAGGCGCTTGTCATCACTTTCGGCAATTGCCGTTGCCGGGTTGGTCGTGTCAGTACAATACAAGTGATCGTCAGCGCTATCGTGTGGTCTGCTTCGGGAGACTATGATTTTCCTTACAGTACTTTGGATCCCACGCAGGCCACAAAATATACTAGAGTGAGAAGCGAAACCCTCGAGATTTTCTCGATACCGCCCCCGGCACAATCGGTGCGGAAAGGATTGATACAATTGTGGTATAGTATCCGATACACAAGATGCATATACTGAAACAGTCACAGAACTTGAAAAGTTACAAAACGAGGCTGAATAACGCGCCAGGAGGACTCCACCGCAGCCGAATTGCTGCGATGAGGATAACACTGATCCTACATATAGTTTCTTATGAGGGTCCTGAACTCCTTCAAGCCCTCGCCTTCCAGGACACCATTCACAGCGGCACTCTTGAAGCCTTTTACGCCCGCGCGACGTTCTTCACTGATAGTCGCCACGAAGGTATCCGCATCAATAGTGCCATCCAGGCTAGGTAGCGCTTCGACCGCACGGTCGATCGCCCAAGACTTGGAAACGAAGCAGTGGTTAAAAACCAGTGAAGTGAGCCGGGGCGCTGCTATTAAAATGTCCTCGAGGAGCCCCTGTTCGATGACATCTGCCACGGTAAGTCTTCGAAGGTGGGAGAGATCCTCAACCGGTCGATGGAGCTTTCCCGTGTAAAAGCCCTGGATGTGGAACGAACCGCTTGGCCCCGAGCCGCTGCATTTGAATTGTACGGATCCGTGTATGTTCAATTCCTCGATATTTGACGTGTTCTCGAGGAACTTTAAGGACAGAGGAAGGAACCGTTCCTGCTCCGCACCCCTCCAATGACGACACCGAACTATTTCGCATTCCAAATGAACACCGGATTGTAGCTTCAAGGAATCGAGCACAGACTTTATGGGGTAACATCCGGCTTGGAGGTGAATATGACGGAGGTTGGGGAGAGGATCGATTCGGTCGGAGAGTTGATGGTAATCTTCGTGGCCCCCGATCGCTTCAAGGCCGAATTTTATGGAAGTGAGATTTGGGAAGGAAGTCAAGAGTTGGGATGCGTCGCAAATGTCGTGAATGCCAGATATTTCAAGGCGGGAGAGGTAAGGGAACTGTCTGAACTGATCGGTGGTGAAACGGTGTTCGTAAGCGTCGAGCTGAAGGGCTTTCAGCGTTGGACCGTACTTGAGGAGGTGGTCGTAAACCCCCATCCACCCTTCACCGGTAGGAGCGGGCTTGATTTCGAGACCAATACCTTCCAGACGCGCGCCATACACCTCGAAGGAGGAGAAGATCGCATTTATCGCCTGAGAAGAGGCGAAAAACTGTACGCTCTTGATGCGTTGCATGTGCGGCAACAATAAGACCGTCGCCTGATGTGCTGAGCAAGCTCCCTGCGCGTCTGCACAGAATACGATGGAGAGTGGGGCATTGCCGGACCTCTGGAGGTACAGCTGTCCGAGGGTTTTGCGATGTATGGGAACGATGGACCACAGGGTTGCGTGATCGAGGACCGCGTATCTCCAGTATTGACAGATACTTGTAGCTACGCGTAGGGCCTTTATACGTTCCTGCATTATGTGGCCGTGACGGATTTTGGGTGGGATGATTCCGCGGATGATCTTGGCGATGATCTCGGGCGGAATGCGATATGAGGGTGGAACAACCTCTTTCGAGGTATTCGTCGGTGCGACCGCGTCGTCAACATCCATAGTGAGGTCCACCGCCTAGTGCGGAGGATATCGCGATCAGTATACCACTCTGGGAGCAGACTATCGACCTTGAAAACTCACAGCGTCCATGGATTATTGTTCCTTCGTGCGTAGGGAGTGAGGGTTCGGTCCGTGTGCACCACAGTGGCCGCTTGAGGATAAGAGATTGGGTGTGGCGACGCACGAAGCTCGATCGCGCCCTAGTACCGTGGTGTAGTTGCCCCACAAATTGAGTTCACGTGCACAGCCTCAACAAACTTGAGAGCATGGCCGTCGGTTTCTTCCGATGAGTGATCAGACTTAGCTTCGAGCTGGCAGGGGCTAGGAGAAAGTCCACATTGGCTCACGAAACTTCACTGATTCACCCAAGCATCGGAGGCAATCATCAGAGGCGGTTCATACAGAAAAAAACGTGTATTCGAATTTAAGAGGTGCAATACTCAAATTGAAACGCATAAGCTTATTCCTCTGGACCTCTCTGGGCTCTCCTAGCTAACTACATAAATTCGCAAGAAAAGCTGGCTTAGATATCGTCAAGTGCGAAACGGTCGGAAGTTTACTCACAGCAGCGGCAAGATCCAACTGTCCACCTACCGCAGGCGGATTCCTCGCGCCCGGTTTGGGAGGTACGGGTCGCGAGGTAGCTGTTGGTCGTTGGGTAGTAGGTATCGGTGGCTTACCAGGAATTTTTGGCGGACCACCACTACCTCCAGACACATTCGGTTTCGAAGCAATCGGAGGACCCGGTTTCGGTTTCGCGGCGACTGGTGGGGGTGGTCTATTACCCAACGAAGAATTCGGTCGCGAACTGCTTGGAGAGTTGTCAGTTGAATCTTGTTGAGTGTGCGTCTTTTTCCACGGTGTCGCTGAACCATTCGAAGGACCCATGCCTGGGAAGACTGAAACTGGTTTGGCGTTCAAGTCTGCAACAAGCGACTTGAATGGTGGTTTGACCGACGGAGTGGAGGAAGTAGTTGTGGTCGTGGATGGAGGAGCAGGGACCTTCCTCTGGGTCGGCGGTGGGGGTGGTGGAGGTGGAGTGGGAGTGGCTTTAGGTTTAGGAGGGACGAGAACAAGGTAATTATTCGGCGCCCAACCTTCGACCCCATTCTTCTTCACTAACCACCAACCATTGTCGGTTTTCTCGACAAGTTCAACGACGTCGTCCTTCGTGAGGGTCATCTCACCCTCCTGTCCATCGAAATCAAACTTAGCCTTGTATAATTCGACGTCCGGTTCTGCAGGCGGAGGTGGTGGCATTGGCGCTCGGCTCGGTGGCGGCGGAGGTTGGCGACTTGCACTGTTAACTGCGGTGGGTTTCTTCGTCGATGTCGAGGTGATGCTGGGCTTGACTGGAGCAGATATGCCAGTCTTCCCGGGTAACGACTGAGGAGCTGGCTTTGGTCTTGAGACGCTGGTCGATTTCTAGTGCAACCCGACGGTCGGTCATCCACTTTTCGAACCTAAGAAACCCAATGGATACTTACCGAGGGACCACCAGCCCTCAGTAACTTCCCTTGCTTAATAGGCTTCACGACACCAGGTTTCTTCTTCGGTACAGGCCTGGAGACACTGTTCGGCGGCTCTCCAGAGGGTACGTGGACGACGTGACTCTTATACATATCGTTCCTCGGGACTGTCTCATCCTTCTGGAACTTGACCATAGTCTTCTTGTCCTTCTTCTTGTTGTACTCAACCCTGAAAGGTGACGTTGAGAACTTGCTGTGTCAGCGAGGGGATACAATCACTTACGAAGGGGTGATCTGAATGTTGATGCTCCCCCGCGTCAGCTGCATCAAGCATGTTGTGAGTTCGGTCTTAAACGGGGTACTGAAGACAGGATCTCCTTCTTCCGAGATGTTGCAATGCAAGACCTGAAGTCCATCATCATCCAAGTTCGCAGTCACGCAATATGGGCAAAAGGTGTTACCATCCAATCATCTCTCAAGTTGGACATCGACACGGCCTTGATGGTCACGAGTGGGATCTTCCGCTCAAGGGATGTTACTGATCTACCATCCTTAGCGGTCGTGATAAGAATGTATACTGCCGTTCCGGTCTGCAAAGATGTGAGATTTGTTGGCGAAGGGGACGGGAATGTCATACCAAGAACAGGTATCGAGGACTCGGTTTACTCGATCGACCAAGCTTCGAAACCAAAAGTTGAATGCGTCCGCTGAAGGAGACCTTCTCTGCTGACCAGGGATGTCATTCGCGGAACTCAAGCAATCGCTAAAAGGATGACTCACAAATACCAGCGATGCTCTTCAACTCCTGGCCAAGGGGGTTTTTTGAATCTGCGCCGAGATAGTCGCCCATGAACCTTCGGTAACCAAGCAAACTGAACCTCCTCCTTTCTTTCCTTCCGCCCAGTAGTTGGTGACCATAATCTCTGATTTTGGCGTACTCGATATTTTCCTTGTTGGCCTTCCAGAATCGTTGGATGCGCCGGGCGCACTCGTGTTTATACCGCATATAATTGCGCCATGCACGTTGAATACGGGCGGCCATATTATGCCAGTACCGATCTCGCATCGTCTCCAATGCAAAGAGCTGAAAGCAAAGTATTCAGGATTTCTCGAGGGAGCCACCAGGATGGAGGATCACCGTCTCTGGGTTCTTGATAAACGCCTTTGTGACACCCATCTGCCACTCATCCTTCGCAATCCCCGTGTCCGCCAAGATCCTCTCGCATCCAGATTTGGGGTCTCCCTGCCATGTATACTCTCCAGCGTAACTCGTGTTCGGGGAAAGCAAGTAAAACCTCTCCACCAACTTTTCAAACGTGTTCCGATATGCAAAGCCCGCGCGCCGAACACGTATGTTCTCCTGTAAACCGAGGTATTTAATTTGGTGGAGGACAGCTTTGTCATCGAATTCGGAAGAGGAGCGGTTCTGGTTGGGTTTGATCGTGCGGATGTACGAGGGCTGGGCACGCATGAGGTTATCGACCAGAGCTCCAGCGGAAGCCTAAGGGTACATCACGTCATATGATATGACGCGTAAATTCCCACTACGGGACGTGAACCGCACCTTAATCTTATCTCCCTGTGTAGGAGGCCTTTTCTTGCTGTTTGGGTCGGGTCTATCAGAGAAGAGTTCCCGCAAAAACGCGTTCCCGCTGTTCCCG